>Ga0123353_10015645_pt1 | contig 11035 bp, 6 predicted proteins | sample TergutLab28metaG_3_FD_92763 | JGI IMG/M metagenome (GOLD analysis project Ga0123353, IMG submission 92763) | Labiotermes labralis P3 segment gut microbial communities from Petit-Saut dam, French Guiana - Lab288 P3 | ecosystem: Host-associated > Arthropoda: Insects > Digestive system > Gut ... | reverse complement strand
ATCTACAGACCTTTCTTTATTTTTCCACATAATCGCCACTTCTTTGTATACATTTCTCCCAGCGTTCTGGGAGTTTGAAAATTGCCCTTTTGTAAAATTCCGTTCCAGCCATCCGAAGACACTGACGCACTGCTTTCTGAATTGCCTCTGTTGTCTAATAACGTTGTCCGCACAGCTCATCCTTCACAAATCTGAAAAGATGGTAGTCTGTGTCCACAGTCACACGCCTGTCGTCTTGAATGATCTCATCCACTCTCTCCTTGTTGCATTCAGTTGAGGCTGTTCGAGGGTGACTGCTCCGAGGCCGATCTTGGATGCTCGTGTTCCCATCTTTAAAATGTTTCACCCATCTTCGAACACTGCTTGCACCCATGCACACACTTCCATAAGCACACTGAAGTCTCTGGTGAATTTCTGCAGCAGGGATTTCCTCTTTAACGAGAAATTCGGTGACAGCACGCTGGCGAAACGATATATCGTTGTCGGCCGTTTTGTTAGGAGTGATACTGGTCACGTGATGCAAGCTATTGACGTCACGAGACACTCAAGGATAACACAACAGCTAGTTCCATCTACCACCGTACTCTCCTTCGTCTGCTGTTCCCGGTTTGCATGCAAAAAATGGTTGCTCATGACTTTTGGTACGATCCTCGTATGTTGGTTTGTTGCAATAGAAGTGAAGAGTTGTGCAGGACAGAAAGTCTGTGTATTTGTTCACAAAAATCTCATGCCCTGCTGGGAAATCAATCATGATTCCTTGACCATGCTCTGTGTAGCCCAGTCACTGTAGTGGCTAGACTATCCCAGCACTCTTTACATGCTAAAGCTGAATATATGAAGAGCATATGAGGATGAATTTACTGGTTTTAGTGTTACATATAGTATAGGATTAATTCTTCTTTCGTGCTCCCATACTTCTCGGCTGATACACTACTAATGTTGCAGCCATCAGAATGCTATAGTACGAACTGCTTGTGCCCGGCTGCTGGTCAGCCTGGTGAGCAAGGTTGGTGTTGATAAAGTGATGACACAAACCAGAGACATGAGGGACAAGATCCTCATTGCTGGCTCCAACCTGCTAACTGAAGGCAGTCTGGACACCAGGTAGGGTCTGACATTGAATGGGGTACATTTGGTTCAGTACTGGTAAGTTGCAAGGTCTTCTGAATGCAATAATGAACTCAAGTTCCATAAAAGGAAGGTAATTCTTGGCCAATTAATTGAGTACCAGCTTGTCTGGGATTCTGGTTCATGTAGGCACTTGATTCTGCATCTGTGATAAGAAACACATATAACAATTATCATACGCAATATAGTGAACTGTGACATACAGTTAATTCCTGCTTTCTGGTACAAAGCAGTGATAAGCACTCAGCAATCAAAACATGTATGAATTTTACTGTCTGTACAAGAAAGTTTAATAACTTCATTACACCATTTTAAGGTGTTCGCAATACACTTTACTGCAAATTCTTTTCTTTGTAGTTGTGACAGGCACAAAGCTGTGGCAAAGAATGTTATTTTAGTTCAGTGTTCAGTTAAAGAGGGCTCCTGAAGTGAAGAACTGGTAGTAGTATTACTTTTCTGCAGGCTACAGGCCGGTTTTATGGAGTGTGAATCTTGCCTTTTTCTAGTGCTCTTCCAGAACTTATCCCTTAAAAAGAAATGTTTTGTCTATCCTTCAGTGCAGCATCTGGCTGTAGGTTGCTAGCCTGATGGAAAAAAGACTGCCCCCTTCAGGTTTATGGGCTTTGAACAAACCCTTCCTCCATATTTATGAACCCTGAAACTGGGGGCCCCAGAATTCTAAAATCCATAGCAACCAGGCTGTTACTCCATGAGTCCTATTCAGTATCTTGAAACCACACCATTACGTCTGATGGACTAACCCACCTGCTAGAAGACTCATTCTCTAGAGTAGCATTTCTCAACTGATATGCTGCAAGCTTTCATCAGCTGTGCTTTGAGAATCTGAATGGAATGACTTACATAACATTAAATATGCGAATTAAAAAGCACATAATCATTAGTGTTACATTATTATTCACAAATGAGTATTTGTTTATGTTAGTAATTAGTTCACATTGCAATTTTTATAGTAATTTTATGTTTTCATATGATAAATATAATGATTTAAAAATAGGTGTACTCTTATTACATATTCTAGTTCTCCTTTCTAATTTAGTGTGCCACAAAAAGAATCCAAGTGTGCCACGAGCACTAGCAGTTGAGAATTACCGCTGTTGAGATTACAGGGTCCTGGGGTTGTCTCGAGTATTAAAACATACAAAATTGTCAGAACACGTAACATTTACATAAAAACCACTGTCAATGTACTTTTACTTGCAGGTGTTTTGCCAAGCAGCTATTTCGAATGCTGTCCACCCATCCAACATTTAGCTCAGTCATGACCGAAGTGATACCGTCACATATACTGAGAAATATCAGCAAAACACTTCAGAACTTGAAATAGATCTCTTAGAATAGCTAATCTAAGTTTAAATGTTTGGATACTGTGAAATGTTTAGTTGTACATTTATGTACATTGTTTTGTATAAGTTATGTAAAGTGTACAGTAATTCTTCATTAGCTGCTGAATAAAGTTAATAAGAAAACAAAATACTGTATCTTATGCTTTATTGGAAATAATTATGGACTGCATGTAAACATAGATTAGGAAGTTGCTGAATCAAACTGGAATAATATGTCTCAACCACCTTGCCCTCACACACAAATTTTCTGTCATGTTTAAATTCTGTCAATAATGCACACTTTGACGAATTTACTTTTCACTCTTGCCTATTGGTTACAGTAACTGATACAGTCTAAATAATATAGCACGTCTCCACTGCGCATATTGTTTGATGCTTCAAAGCTATTTTGTATGCCAAAATACATTATTATGTGTCTATCACCAAATTCCAAGTTCAGGCTCGTAAGTTCTAAACAAATTAATCGCATGTATACATAGTCTGAGAAATTGTAAATCATTTTTGTGATAGAAGGATGTTTTACAATATTTTAATTATATATGATTGGACTCTGGAGATGGAACGGATCAAAGGGTCCAATCCTTGATGTTTATGATGAGGATTTCATATTCAAGTTTTCTGTCTGCAAATGGGAAATCATGTCTGGACTAGGAAACCTATGCTGACTGAAAGCCAGGATCAGTACTGCTGCCTCTACTTACAGCGTTTTAACAATAACATTCCCAACAGTGCTTCTTCCTGAAATTTTTGAGTGTAAATAGCAAAGCTCGGTAAAAAGAATTTGTAACGGCAGGGTTCCGGGAGCAAAATAGCAGCCCATTTCCCCTTACCATGTTAGAATAGTATTTCCACTGAGGTTGCGCTGTTACTTGGTAGCATTAGCTTCCTTGGGTTTTGGACAAAGGGGTACCGAGTGGTATATGGCCTGTTAGGAGGGTGGGAAAGACGATCATCCTGGAAACTCTCAAATCAACATAAAGTGGACTGGTTGGGCTTAACTAGTGAACTAGGAAAGTGCTGATATTTGCTTGCTGGGCACATTGCCTGGCATGTACACTCACACCATAAATGCTGGAGACTAAGATGCTTTATTCTACGCAACTATATGTATTATGATACTGGGCATTTCATAACATATGGTAACTGTGGAGGTCTAGTTACTTTCAGGTCTGGGCTGGCATGAAAATTTGTTAGTCCAGCACTATCATCTCCCCCCTCGCCCCCCAAAACTGGAAATTTACAGTACAACCAAAATAATTCCAAATCTTGTCCTTATTCACTTGTCAGTGATTATAATTTACAGCACTTACCTGAAGCTTGGCGGATCAAAATTATGCGGCAAAGAATCTTTACTTTAGATTGATTCTGTGTGCAGACCCTGCTTCCACCATCACTTACATGACCACAGTCAGAATGATCTCTGCTGTCCGAGATCTGCATCGCTTATCTGAAACCAACATCTGGTCGGCAACTGAATGCTCACTCTTTTGCCATGCACAAAGTCAGCAGTGACTAGACACTACTTCTTAAAACATACAAAGGAAATTAAAGCATTGCCTCCTACACTACAAATTAAATACTGCCTACCCCCACTACATCCAACTTATGTGGTTCGGTGTTTACAGTAGTTACCACCACAAAGAACAAGAAATTGGCTGTCTTACAGGTAAAGCCCAGGTCTTAGGAAACTCTGCAATGCCAATCCAGCTTACTCTTCTCATTAAATTTACTGACAGCTACACTGAACCTGTCTTTTCAATGCAGCAGCTGTGACTTTCAAACGCATGTAACTTCTGTTTCCTCCCACCCCCACAAAAATGTGATTGATATATAACTGAAAATGAACTGTACCAAAAATGACCAACCAACCACCTACCCACCTATCCAATGAACTAACTCCATTGAGCAGAATTCTTCTTGAGAAGCTAATAATTCTTCAGCTAGTCAAGAAATATGCAGCTCGTTAGAGAGTCCAGATGTTTATGTTCATATTCAGAATTAAATAAACCCTTCTCCTCAAAGCTGTGATATGGTTACCTGAATGTGGCCATGCACTTTGCACACCTACGAATGTGATAGGTCTTTGAATTCCAAGTGACACAATGGAGACCATATTTTGGGGCTTATATCCGATCCAGAATCTGATGGGGAAGTTAAGAGGACTAAACACAATCACTATGTAAAAACAGGGCCGACCAGCCAGGCAGGGGCGTGCAAGAATAAAACACATATGAAATTCTAATACTAACAAGACTCTAATCTGTTGCAGTACAGAAAACTAACAGGTGAAAAAAAATATCAGTATTCATTCACTAGTAGAATCTGAAAACATCTTGCCAAATATGTATTAAAAAGAACTTTGCTATGTTTCCCACAGCGTGCTACAAACTGCATACACTAACATATGGCTGATTAGGCCAGTGAGCACTACAATATAAAGAACATTTTATTGTCTCTTAAGATGGTGTAGGTTAATGTAATTTCAGACTGTGATACCAACTGCTGATTTCCTGTACCTCACAGGTAAGTAGAAATTCCCAAGAATGTGGCTGTAGTACTCCTTTACAGTACCTAATTCCCTGAATGCCTGCATACATATGAAATCAGATATAACCTATTATGTGAGCAGGTATGTACAACTATACAGCCTAGCTGTATGAGTGATCCCTTGCACACACACACAAACTACAAAATTATGATACCCTCCAACATATGTGTGTTGACACATGACAAAGGATTTTAAACTCATAAATGATTCCTCACACACTTGATGTCAGAATGCATGCTTCATATGATGCTGCTTTGTTTCACACTGGTACGTGAAAGACTTCTTACACTTCACATGAAAAAAGGTGTTCTGCTTTATGAATGCACATATGAATGACTTCTGACACATATCATATAAATATGAACACTCACATGCATTTATGCATAGATATACCTTCAAAAAGAACAGATAACAGAAATATTTTTATGTACATATAATGGCCACTAATCATTATGAGCAAACTGATGGTTATTCAAACTACGTGGACCCATAAACAATTTGTTACATGCATCACATGACAACAGACGCTCCACGCTTATGTGTTTTTAGGTGTTCCGTCAAGATATGGAGCCTTGTGAATGATGTATTACATATGTCACACAAATATGGCCTATCCCCACTATGAATAAGTTCATGCCTCTTTAAGGTAGCCACCTGTGTAAATGATTTCTTACATACACCACACACAAATGAACGCTTTCCACTGTGTATGAGTAGATGTCTCTTTAAGTCACTTAGTGATGTATATGATTTCTTACATATATCACATGAAAATGACCGCTCACCACAATGAATGGTTTGCCAGTGCCTCTTTAAGTTACGTTGCACTGTAAATGATTTCTTACAAACATCACAGAAAAATGGACGCTTCCCACTATGAATTTGTACATGCCCCCTCAAGTGGACCAGTTGCACAAATGATTTTCCACACACATCACATGAATAACAATACTTTCCACTATGTATACGTTTATGTACCTGCAAATAGTTCCGCTTCTTTAACACTTTCTGGCACACGTCACATGAATTATGACGCTCTCTTTGTTTATGTACCTTTAAAGATTTCCGGCTCTTAAACACCTTCTTACACACATCACACGAATAAGAGCACTTGGCTTTGTGTTTTTTTAAATCAGTTTCCTCAGTAAATAACGGGTCATCTAAGTCACAATGATATTTCACATCATGTACAGAACTGTCTGGTTTAACATGAATAAACTCTGGTAAAGTCTGATGCTCAATCTGCTGTCTGGAAACATTTTCACCATCTTCTGGAACAGAAACTATCTGGAAAAAGGAAAAAGAAATTTTTCATAGCCATACCAACTTCATTCATTCATTAGTATTCAACCCTAGAGGCCAGTTCGGCAGGAACCAGAGCCCGGTTATGGAACTGATTTGGCTCTTGGCACACTACATTCTAGGCAAGTTCTTGGGGGTAGTTTGCCATTGCTTTCCCCTGCCTTTAGACGATCCCACTTTCGCCGCCACGTGCCTCTGCGTCCTCAGCGAAGCGAGAGATCCTAGCAGTGAAAGGTGGAACTGTGGGCAAGAAAGATGTCCTGTAGTAATTTTGCCTAAATTCTGACTTCCACATATATTTACGGATCTTTTACATGCCGCAAATCTACGACATGGGACCAATGGCTTTACTTCCCCTCCAAAGGAAGGCGTGCTGAGGATTTTTTTGCCCTAAAAATCCAACAGCTTCAGCCGGGTTTGAACCCGTGAACTTGGGTACCAAAGGCCAGCACGCTACCTCTAGACCACCGAAGCCGCTCATACCAATTTATGTGGAGAGAAATATTTTCATGTAAAACAGTATATCTGAAAGAAATGGTATGAGATTAAATTGGATGGCATACACACTGCAACACAGACGGAAGAAATGTGTCTATGTGTGCTTGTGCATGTATGCTCTATTGTCAGAGATTGTCTCATTAATTCACAGACCCTTAAGATACAGGTAAGCATGTTATTAACTTCCATTTTCATGGGCATGCCGTGACTGCACCCTATTACAGACAGATTCCACACAGCTAAAGCTGAAATGCTTGTAACGGGGTTCACCTGTTACCAGTAGCACAAGTTTGAGAAACTAAGTGTTCAGTTTAATGGGTCACTTCTGTGTCATCACTGAATGGACATACTGGTTCTTCAGTATTTAATAAACTGAATTATGAACAGCATTGTGAAGGGAACCAAAGAACTGCTCTTGGGTACCTTACAGCCATTCTGTCACCACAAAAATTGTTAGAGCAAACTTTTGGGGGCACTGTCACAATGACCCCACACAATATCCTGTATATCTAATAATACATTAACCTCATTTAATTAATGAATACCATTTCAGTGCAGTGGTGTAATATGATCACAAACATATTTGGTTACACAACAGTATAAGTAAAATTCACCATAAAACAGTTGTCTTAAAAGTCTAACTTCTGTGGAAAAGTAACACTTCTTGGCAATAAACATAACCACAAAATTTTACCGTGCTTGTGTTAAGCGCAGGAAATAGATCTTCAGCTCGATGCAGTATAATCTTTGGCACTCTTGTTGCAAGACAATGAAGTATCTTTTGTAATCTTGATGAAATACGTCTCACACTCATGATGACTCTCCTTAATGCTATCACTTAATTTAAAACAGAATGTTTGTAACTTCAGGTACATACTTATAACCTGAAAGTAAACAAGTGTTACTATATGAACAAAATACTTCACCATTTACAATATTTCATATTCATAACAGAGTAGTCTAAATGTGACGTACACCTGTTTTTAATGATTAGAGGTTTCAAACACAACTGCAGTCATGTTTCGTATGCTAAAACACATGAAAAATCAAGAACATTTATATGTAGTATCAATGAACATAAAAAACAATATTACATGCTGACTTCTGGATCGAACTATCATAACCTAACATAAGCATTAAATAATACATAGTCACGTGGTTGAAGAAACGTGTTTGATGGCTAGATGTAAAATGCATGGCACAATTTATACTGCATGATTTCCTGACAATACCAAGTTCTTATTTTTATCAAAGTTTTATTCGTTTGATTACTTCCAATAAAATGTAACACATAACTGAAAGCAATACTCTGTATTATGACCAAAGGTTTTATAAAAGGTCTCGTGGGTGATTGGGATCTACCGCAGAAACGGGGTTCAAATATGGCGGCGAGCGAAGCATTCATCCACGACGGAGTTATATCCATGCGTAGGAACAGTGACGCAGAAGCAGACGACCGACACCCGCGAGAGTGGAAGGGAGGGTAACGAGGAATGTGTGGAATGTGAGAAGTGGAAGTGTATGAGGAATTGTGGAATGGAAATGATCAGGATGTGATGGGTTATTAAAAGAAAAATAAAACAAAAGTAACCTAAAGATAATGAGTATTGTAAATGATCAGGAAGTGATAGGTTATTAAAAGAAAAATAACACCAAACGTAACCTAAAGGTGATGAGTATTGTAAATGATCGGGAGGTGATAGGTTATTAAAAGAAAAATAACGCAAAACATAACCTAAAATAGGGCGGTCGAGTTTTAAATATGACGATAAACACGTGTTTGTGGATGGCAAAAGTTACAAGACAACACAAGGCCTTGGGAAGTACAAACGACCTGATAAAAACTTGATCAGTAACCAAGATAAACAGGTATTTAAACAAATACTCTTGCAGTCCAACGCGCATTGAATGAATAATAGTCCCTCGGGTAAAAATAAAAAGCAAACAAACGCGGTTTATTTCGCAACTGTTTACAAACACAAAGGAAGTGCTTGGGAATCGTTGAGCTAATAATAATGTCTCCGGGTAAAGTCGATTACGATCCTAAATATCCAGCAGAGTTCGGTTCAGTACCAAAGTTTGTAAAAGTCAGTAAAAATAAGAATCGCGATGTGGATGAGTGGCTGTCAGGTCAGAACACGTACACTTTGAACAAACCTGTGCGAAAAAAAAATTCCCTCGCAATCCGTATACTGCAACAATTATTGATGATGTCTGGGAAATGGATCTTCCAGATTTAAGTTCCCTATCGAAATACAACGATAAGTACAAGTACCTCTTAAACGTCATAGACATATTTTCGCGGTATGCTTGGAGCGTGACTCTAAAGGACAAGACCGCTTACTCAATCACATCAGCTTTGAAATATTTATTTCAAAATAGCAAACCAATTACCATACAATCAGACAACGGTACTGAATTTGTTAATACAACCGTTCAACAGTACCTGAAACTTCAAGGAGTAAATATTCATACGACGCACAATCCCGACATAAAGGGTGCCGTTATTGAACGTTATAACTAATCTCGGAAGATAAAAAAACACATACCGTTGCTTGGACGTCATAAATAAACTATTAACAGGTTACAACAATTCTATCCATTCCACAATATGTATGCCTCCATGGAAAGTACACCCCTCAAACATTTACTCCGTCTGGCAAAGAATGAATAGTCTCTGGGCTAAAATTCCTCAAGGTCGTGTGAAATTTAAAGTGAGAATCTTGTAAGGTGAAGAAAAGAAATCGTTTGCCAAGGGGGTATAAACAAATTTTTTCAATAGAGATATTTCGGGTTGTCAAGGTTATACAGCGCGTGCCCCAACCTGTGTACTAACTGTCAGTCTTGCAGTATCGTCCTTTCGAATGCCAGTTTTACAATTACGAGCTTGTCAAGGTCAATGGCTCACCTCAGACAGAGTTTGAAATAGATAAATTAGTGCGCACTCGTATCAAGGGCGGTATTGAACAACATCTTGTCAAGTGGAGAGGATACGATGAGACATTCAATTCTTGGGTAAACGCTACCGTAATCAAGAAAATATAATGAATCATTTTTATGTAACATTGCCGTCACAGAGTTCGAGTTATTTTCCGGCCAACTCAATACCCGACTTTAGAACCAAACTGGCTATACCACTCGAGTTGGAACATGATAGATGGGAGGTCGGACTAGTCGAGATATCTTATCCTAAAGGATGCAAAAAGTCTGTTTTGCACAATACACTTCGTTTAGTTTCGGAGGAAATCATATTTTCTGTAAAACACTATAAATCTATGTTTAATCCCCCACAAATATACCCCAATTTTTCGAACCGTCTATAAACGAAATTTTACCTGTATAATTAGCAACTACGTAAACAAATATCAAAGGGAAAATAAACAGTTGTATAATTCATGTCGCGGGGAAAATTCCATTACGTTTAACGAAAAGTTAGTATCTTATTTCCCTGGGCGTGTATATAATGGTATTGATAATTTAGAACAAACAATTATGAACCCTGCTAATTACCGTTCTTCCACAGCGAATCTAATCAGAAAAAAAACGATTCTATCTTTACTCAGCCTGAAACCGTGTCCGTTTACACGGATATTATCCTACTAGATTTGGTTGGAGATTGTTATGTGCGACTACTAACTTCCTTGCACTTCTCATCGGACACGTGTTACCATAGATTTGACTGCCCATTATACAAGCCATGGGGAACATGCCTTTATAGAGTCAATTTCTTTTCGTCTAGTTATGAAAACTGGTGAAAATGTGTTGTTTGAAGGGAATTAAATTTCGTGCCTTGTAATATTACGCTTTAAAAAGAAGTCCTCAGAGTAATTAATATCAGTTTGTCAGTTGCAATGGATCGATAAACACGACACTAGTTTAATGAAAGTGGTGGTTGGGGGATTGGTCCTGTATACCGGACTAGTTTCAGTGTGGAGAGTGGTAATGGTATAGTTTCCTTCTTCAGATAGCGCTAAAAACTAAACTAAACTCCGTGGCCTTAGTCCGCACGCGAACTATACCGACAGAGCGGCCGCCGCCGGTCGGCGAAGTTAGTGCCAACTTTTCCGGATAGAGGAGTGTCACGTGGTCAGCGCAACGGGTCCCCACAGCCGTTAATCTCTGTTTTCTAAACCTGGAGCCGCTACTTTTTTCATTCAAGTAGCTCCTCAATTGACCTCACGAGGCTCACGAGGCT
>Ga0123353_10015643_pt1 | contig 11036 bp, 11 predicted proteins | sample TergutLab28metaG_3_FD_92763 | JGI IMG/M metagenome (GOLD analysis project Ga0123353, IMG submission 92763) | Labiotermes labralis P3 segment gut microbial communities from Petit-Saut dam, French Guiana - Lab288 P3 | ecosystem: Host-associated > Arthropoda: Insects > Digestive system > Gut ... | reverse complement strand
GGATGCCAGTTTGCCTGTCTTGGGTGATGGGATGGGGTGTTCGAAACCCCTCTTCTCCATGTGTTTTCAGGCCTCTGTTTTACAGAGTGCGATCTTCTCCCGAACGGCCTGTCTGATGAAGTCTGTAGGTGTAGATGCGTAGCCTTTTGAAACAAATTCTTCTATGTTTTCGATGTCTTTTTGTGGCAATCTTATGTTTAACTGTTTTTTATATGTCATATGGTTAGTATATGCTATGCAATATAGAATACTACCTAAATGCTTAGTATTCATTTAGCAATTGTTTATAAGTGTTAACTATATAGTTAGACTATGGGTGAAAAGGTTCGCGCAGTGCAGATTCGTATGTCTCAAGGCACACACGATAGAATAGCGCGAGAGATCGCAGAGTACGGTGAATATAAGACTGTAACGGAGTTTGTTATGGATTCTGTCAAATTTTATTTAGACCACCTCGTGAAAATGAGAATTGAACAGTCTAAAGTAAAAACGGTTGTCAGGATGAGTAGTGAAGATCTTACTGTTGAAGATGTTATAGAGTTTTTGAAAAAATATCCTGATCTCGGTAAAAAATAAGCTTGACCTCTGCAATTGTTTTTTCAGCTAATTGGTCAAGTTTTTCTTTTTCAGCCTCCGTATATTCTATGTCTACTGTAATCTCTACAAAAACCCTCATTGTTATATAGTCAGATGGTGAGAGATAATAAAACTTCGTTGTTCGCATGATAATCATACGAAAAACAAAATAATATAGAGTTCAAACCGATGTTCGAGCCGCAATGCGACCGGGCAATAAAATCGTACAACTTGGATTCAAGACCTCACCTGCTCTTGCTAGGATCATCGATGAAGAGCGAGCTATAGATGAGATCACAATCACGGAATTTTGCAACGATGCGCTCAAATATTACATTGATTACAGGGTGCGGAAACGTTTAGCATTGTGGGATTTTACTAAGGATCATAATGAAAAAGGCGGAAAGTGATCGCCCGGTGCGCATGTCATTCCTTGTTGTGTCTGGCGCACCGGGGCCTCGGCGATGCGAGGATGATTCCTTTGTCTTATTTCTTCTTCTTTGTCCTTCGCTTCTTTGTTTTCTTCTTCGCTGCCATTTATTCACCTCCTCTCATTGGTTTTTTCGAGTGTGATAGTTCGGTGTTCGGCGGCGGCCCATTTAACGCGTGAGCGCACGCGGGCGCGTAATAAAGACCGTCCCGAATGTTCGGCGCAAGTTCGGTTCATATGCCGCAATAGTTCGGCGATCATACCACCCCCTTGTCGTGAATGATGTCGTTTATTCTGGCTATTCCCTCGGAGATAGTCGACTTAGCTTTTCCCTGTTCGGCGGCGATCGCCGACTGCTTTTTGCCCTCAATAAAGTAATCTCTGTACCATTTTGCCCTTTCCGAGTAGACAGGATCGGCTTCAAGATCGGCAAGTTGGTCTTCTGCGGTCTTTGCCGGCTGGGGTGCAAAATAGTCCTCATGCTTCAGGAGTTGGGGATAAACCCAGTCGGGGTCAGTTGTTTTTACGTAGAAGTAATCCTGCCACCCTACAGGGTTGTTTGGGTTCCCGGGCAGACCTACTACGATCCTAGACCTTCTGATGTCTGTCAGCTGCCTGAACGCGTACTCCTCCCGGACGCATTGGTAGCCGTCCTTGCCAATGATGTCCACGATCTTTGCGATGTCGTTTTTGTCGTTCATAGGGGTCAAAAAACCGAACAGTTCGCAGTTACGCAGGTTGGTGTTGCCAGCGGTGTATCTCTGCCAATTAAGCTCTGTAAAGATGATCCCTGTGTCTCCGATGACCTTTATAACTTCATGCCGAATCAGATACCACATCTTGGCGATGTCTACCTGTTCTTTTGTCTGTGTTTCATATGATGCGTGGTGGGTGGTCGCATCGTCCAAGATAATGATGATGATCCTCTTATCGGAAGGGATCAATTTTATCTCTGCGAACACGACCGCTAGACTGTTGGCATAGATGATGTGAGATGCTTCGGTGTAATGTCTTTGTATCTGATATGCCCACCAGATGCAGTATTCTGACTTACCGGAGCCTTGCAGACCGTTTACGCATATGCGGACATGTTGCATGTTACCGGCCCTGTAAGGTTGGAGAACGAACTTCTTTGCGACCTTAGAAATGTTCGGTATCCTCTCATTCTCTGGATCGTAGAAGTGTCCTAGCCGCCGGCCAAGATGACGTCCTGTGCCGATCCTCATTCCCATGATCAGAGGTCTCCATACTCGGTCTTTTTGTCTGTAGTTGGCGGAGTAGGTCTGCCGGCGATGTAGTTCTGAATCTTCTCCAGAGTTTCCACGCTTGCACCCGACCAGAAGTAGGCGGCTATCAGCGGGTTCTCGATGATCTTGTCCCCTCTGGTTTTCAGGCCGCGCACCATATCGGCGTTCCAAACGTCCACGGACTTTGAGTTCAGCCACTCTGTTGCTTTCTCCGGCATCGCTCTCATGAAAACCGCCGTTGCTGTCTGGCATATCATTTCGATGTCAAGTCCGAGGTTCCTGTTCTTGTGGTTGTTCATCATATCCCAACGGATGCCCAAGTCTATGATCTTGAAATCGTTGTCAAATTCAACGAACAGCAGAGTGTTCCCTATGAAGAATAGGTATCGGCGAGGAAGAATCTCCCCATCTTCATCCCTGTCTTTCTCGATGATTCCGCCTGATGCGTAGAAGTTCTTGATGATCTCTTCATGGTTTTTAACACAGAACTCTAATTCTGTGCAAAAGTCAGAAATGGCTTGGACCGCGAACATACTCTCCGAATAGTTCTGCACGATCGTTGCATCTCTGACCTCGTTAGGGTAGCTGAACCCTTTCCTGATGTCAGGATCGCCGTTAGACATCTGCCTTCCTCCGTCCAAACCATCCCCGCTTCATGTGTTCGGGGATTGCTTTCTGTTCCTCGGCCTTTTTCTTTGTTTCGGCCTCTGCAATGACTTGTTCAAGCTGGACAGTCGGTTCCGAATCGAACATTCTCATAAGTAAGTCGGTTGTGTTCTTGTGGTTCTTCGTCTCACTCTGATGCTTCTCTGCCATGAGTTCCGCTGTCAGGTTCAGGTTTGTGATAATGTCCTTATAGTGGGCATCGAACGCACTAATAAGTTCGAGGCAGTTGGACATTCCCTGCGGCGATACGAATATTTCAGGGGTGTATTTCTTCAGCGTGAATGGGCCTTTTTTAACAATTTCGAAGGCGCAATGTTCTTTGTCGTTGTATATCTCGGTGATGATCGCCTTCATTTTTATGGTAGGGAAAATCGGATCGTCGAACTCAATAGCCCATTGGTCTTTCAGGTCCCAATTAGTTGTGAGCTTTGACGTGACCCCGAACAGAACTCGCTTGGCGTGTTCCTTTGTAGATTGGAACTGAAGGAACCATTGGTCTCCATTCTTATATGGCATGACGTATGGAACGGTGATCTGCCTCACTCTGGCGTTGACCTTGAAAAGATTGATGTGCTTCCGCCTTGAGGATACCACATATCCTACAAGATACGCCGCAAGTGACACGCCGGCAAGCTCCCACGGAATTACCTCACCCAACATGGTGAGGACCGCCACGAAGGTCAAGCCTGTGATGTAGAACATAACCGAAATAAAGTCAACTGGCCAGAAAAAATGGGCACTCCTTTCTACCGCCGCACCTATCAGGATGAAAACGGTAAAAAGGAGAACCGTAAGACCGAGAGATAAGAGATCTATCTCCACGATCATAGGGTTACGGCTCCTGTGAACCACGCATATGCGAACACAAGCGTAGCAATCACTATCAGCATGGCCATTATTCCCGGCAGCCACTTCCTTTTGGACCATTTGACCAGGAAAAATGATGCGGCGGTGAAGCCCATCGCGAAGAGGAAGTTCCCGATCACGAAGGTCCACCCCACGAACACGACCAGTGCGACTATGATGTACCACACAGCCAGTATCGGAGCGAAGCCGGATGAGTCTTTTTTTATTATCATGTAATTCCTCCTATGCTCGGCCTGATGGCCAGCAGAATATCCCAAATAGAGATTGACGATAGCAAGTACCACGCTCCGCCAATTAGAGCCAGTATAATGCCTAGATAGGCAATTGGTCTGATTGGCGGCACAACAATCCCGATGATCAACATAATCAGCCCTACGATGATCAGAATGACCGCTGTGGACATACTGCCGCCCGCACTCCATATCGGGATCACGATCGGGTCGTGCTTTAGTTCGTTGGGGTCGATAATATCGATCTCGTACACGTCCAGGTCCACAGAGTTAACGTTGTTTCCATCGTATTCTATCTCGTAAATATAGATTTGCGAGCCTGATTTGAGGTCAATTATGGCGGCAGTGTCAATATTCGCAGTGTAATCCCATCCGGACAGCGGCTGGCCGTTGAATGTCCAAACAGCTATGAACGCTGGGTAATTTGTCGTGTTTGTGCCCGTTTTTATTGTTACGTCTTGGTAGAAAAACGGCGTGAAAATGCAATTTTCAGCGATCTTTACTCCGCTTGAATTGTATAAGTCACCGCGCACGAAAAGCGATAATGACCCTGGCGTGAATACATAGTCAGTCTTTTTGATGTTGTGATTGTTGGCAACCCAGAAATCAGACAGTTGCCGCATTGCCATGAGCGTTATCATCGCCTTTTGCGGCTCGGAAATGTTCACATTATAATACGTATCCGGGACCATGAGTGTAGATAAATAGGCTGAGGATGCTCCCATGCCGTCAAAAATTGACCACAGCGCACCTGCGGAGCTGCTTGCGGCCACCATAGACATTGTAACTGCGTTGAGCATTGCAGCATATCTTGAGAGGGTCTGCGTTATGTTGGCGGTCTGTGCTTCTGCACCGTCAGGGACCACGGTTATAGAGATCATGTCATACTGTTGTGTGCCTTCTATGACCTTTCCATTGTTGTAGTAGACAAGTTTTGTTGTTGTGCCAACAGCAAAAACTATCCCAGCGTATACTGTTGATGCTTGCGGCTCCAACAGCGGCAATAAACCTGTTCCCATATATTGTATGCCAGCGGTCAACGTGTAAACGTTAGCCTCGAACGTTGGCATAGAATCTAGATCATTCCACCCTGCTGACAATGTGATTACTTCCCCCGTCTGTGATTTTATCGTTGTACCTGATGATGTCCAGAGCTTACCTCCATCAATGTAAACGCGGTCATGACCTGTTGTAACCGAGGGGACAGCGGACCCTATCGAATTATCGAAAAGGGTCTTGCTCTCAAAGTGTGTGTAGTTTCCCAATGAAACTCTCATTGCCATTTTATCGGCGTATCCCGTAATTGTGTTCCATTTGTTCAGTACACTGGAAATTGACTGGTAGTGCTTATTGATCTGGGCGGTTGAGTTCTCAAGCATCTTGGCCGAGTTCGCCAGCACGTTGGATGTGTAGAGAATATCGGTCGGCGAGTACGTCCCCGAAGGTGTCCATGTTGCGCTAACCATGATCTCCGCCTGACGTATCCAGTGTTCGTTGGTGAGGTTCCACACCTGCGTGTAATTTTGGAGGGCGTTATCGTAATACTGGGTGGCGTTGAATATGTCGTTCGACATGACCAGGGCTTCATTTCCCCTTTGCACATCTTCGATGTTTGGTGCACTCTGCGGGTCGTGCCCAACATAGTAGCCTACACCGAACCCCGCTATAGCTGATATAGCCCATACAGCCAGCATCCACGCAGGGATGATCACAGGCAGAAAGGCTTCTGCCGTTTCATCCTCTTGCGCATTGTCATTTACTATTCCAACTGCACAGACCGAGATCAGAATCGCAATGGTTGCTATGGCAGTAAGTTTGTGCCTTTTTTTCACTGTGTCTAGTATCATCCGATCATCCTCCAGACAACGTACAGAATTATCGTTGTCAGCGGTATTCCAAAGATGAAAGAGTACCATCCGAAAACAAAATAGCCACCGAACATGACCAACAGCATTACTACGATGATGATCAGCATAATAGCGATCGTCTTTAGAGCTGTGATCAACTCGTCATTGTTTCCTCCGCCGCCTCCGTTGTTTCCTCCTCCTCCCCCTCCGCCATCGCCATCATCGTCATCATCATTGCCTGAACTGACAGAGAAAGGCATCATTGAGCTTACAGTAGTCGTTCCGGCTTTGGATTCGACTATTATCTGGCCTGCCGTAAGAGGTGTGTAGGTGTGTGTATAAATGATGTTGTTGGCCGTAGTCTCCGTGCCGTCTCCCCAATATACTGTTGTGGTGTATCCTGACAGATATGGGGACAGCATCGTAAGCGTTACGGTGAGGTCCTTAATCGAGGTCGTGAAGTGTGATTGCCACTGCGCCTGAAGGGTCATAGAGCTGGTGACGGCATTGTTGAAGTCCCATTCGGGACCACCTACAACCTTCCATCCAATAAAAACGCTGGCATTCTTTGTCGGCGGATTGGTTGGCTGTGTAGCTTTTCCACCAGATGTAATATTTTGTGGCGGGAAACTGCCACTTCCGCCATTTGCGTCAAAAACAACTGTGACTGTTTGAGAGGACGCAGTCCATGCTGCGTAGAATGTCGTTGTTGAAGATATGCTCACAGTTGCGCCTTTGCTGTGCAGATTGCCGGACGTGCTGCCTTGATTCCACCCCGTGAGCATATAGTTGGCTCGGTTGAATCCGTATGCCGGGGTGTAGACACTTTTTCCAGTTTCTACGATCTGCGACAACGAGCCTGTCCCACCATTTGCATTGAACGTTGCCGTTGCTGTAGATGCGCCCGTTTGGACCCAATAGGCTGTCAGTTTGGTTGGACCCGAAACCGACAAGAGGTATCCGGGTGCGTACACAGCATTGGGACGTGACATATCAATCCACCCTCTGAAGGTGTATCCGAGCTTGTTCAGACCGGAGGACGGCAACGTAATGACGTCTCCAGTTTGTGCAATGTACGGATCTATGGTTCCGTCTCCTCCAGCCAAATTGAAAATGACCAAGTTGGCATCGGCAACCCAATATGCTTTCATCTCCACGTTGGATTTTACTGTATAAATCTGACCTAAGAGGAAAACGGCCTGTGCGGAGTTGACTGTTGTCTGCCACCCCGCCAGAGTGTAACCCGGTCTGATAAATCCGTCTGAGGGAAGAACGATCGCATTGTTGTTCTGTGAAGTGTATTCAAAAGAGTTGCCTGTCCCTTCGTTCGGCGTGAACCGGACGGAGAATTTTTCGGTGCTTGTAGGGTCAGCGACAGCGATCGTCCAGAATATCGAGCTACCTCCTGGGTTTGCACCTTGAACATACATTTTTACTGTGTACAGACCGGCTGCGGTCGGGGTCCCAGAAAAGATCACGTCATTGCCCGATCTTGTTACATCAAGCCATGATGGTTTATTTTCTGCTACAATGTATCCCATGCTTGACGGAGGCAGGGCCAGCCAGTACATTCCGAATGGGAAGGTATCCATATCCACCTTGAATGAGTACAAAATTCCAACAGTGCCTGTGGTCGGTGCCGCTGATATATTGTTGGACGGAAGTGCCGTCCATTCAGCGTAGAACGTTGCAGCTCCGGCCACTGTGTAGAGAGATGCGAGATCATAGTGAGTTCCGGAAGTGCTGCCTAGTCTCCATCCAGACAGATACGATCCTGTTTTTGAGAACCCAGTTACTGGTAGGCTTATTTGTGTCCCCGAGGCAACTTGCATGTTGTTAATTCCCGGGGTCGAACTGCCGCCGTTCGCCGTGAACGAAATAGTATTGATGTTTATTGGTTCCCAGATCGCGTAGATTGTCCTTGTTCCGTATGAAGTCGCAGTATTAACATTAGTTTGACCATTCCCTAATTCTGCTGGTCCAGTAGTCCAATACGACCACCCTTTAAACACATATCCCGCTTTGGTGGGTGCGTTGGTCCCGCCAACCCGATACTGTGCGGGGATGGTGAAGCTGTAATTATCATTAAACGACTGTGTTTGTTGTGTCGGCGGCGTGGGTGAGCCGCCTTGGGAATCATATTTCAGCGTGTACAATGTTGCCGATGCTTTGACGGTGAATGTTACTGTAACAGTTTCGTTGATTTGATCATAAGCGGGTGCTCCAAGTTTGAAAGTAATATTGTATGTTCCTGTTGCTGTCGGAATCCATACAAGTTGTTTGGTTGAATTGTTTAAGTATGCACCACTAGGATAGCTTATTACTGTTATTGATTGTGGCGATCCTTCGCCGTCCATTATCTCGAAAGTGTCACCTACTACTAGCTCTCTTTCGCCCATTCCCATGTAAATACCCCACCACGTCCAAGAATATTCGGCCGCGTCCGATTCTTCGGTCTCTGATGCAACGTAGACGGCTGTCACTGCGACCGCCGCAATGCAAAAGATGGTAAGAAGTTTGATGGTTCTTCTGTCCATATGACCTCACCCGAAGAACCAGAACGCGACCATTGTTACGATCGCCGTAATTCCTGCGGCAACCATTCCGGGAATACCAAATCTCCATGCGCAGAACACGATCACAGCGAGAACGCATATGATCAAGAGTGCTGTTTGGAATGAACTGATCTCGTGTCCTGAAACAGCCTCTCCTTCTCCAGTTCCGTCTGCTGAATACGCGCCATCTAACCACGCGCTTTTTGTTATTGGCTTTGAAAAGTCTAGCTGAATAATTCCATAAGGATCTTCATCCATGTAAATGAACCAGAATAAGAAGGTGTACCCCTCGAAAACTGGATCATCCGGAGGAGTGATCGTGTCTCCAGGAACGACATACATTTTGACTACCTCATCACCGTAGGAGAAACTTAAAGTGAGCAGATCGTCCAGTTCTGTGTAGGTGTCGGACATTTGCAGAGTAGGGTATCCGTCATTTTTGAGAGGGTCGATTGTCCAAATGTCGGTGAAATTCCATCCAGGAACCGACAACGCAAGGTTGTGTGTCGTTCCTGTGTAGAATATCGACTGGCCGCCCTTTGCGTTGGACAGCGAAGGTTTCATTTTTGACGATGTTTTCGCTCCGGATTCTTGATCTCCAGACCGAGTCGGGTCACTGAATCCATCTATGTTAACGCCAGATATGGTTGTGATGATGTCAGTTGTGGAAGAGCCGTCTACTGACAGTTTATCCGAAAGATAGTAGCAGTTGGCGATCCTTGGCGAATCTCCAGAGATTCCGCCGATGTTGGCTGTTGTTGCTGTACACGACACGCTTCCTGTGCTGTAACAGTTGAAGATTGACCCAAACATAGCACCTGCAATACCTCCGGCGGAAGCGACATTTGTACCTTCAGCAGATATGTTTCCTGTGTTGTAGCTGTCAATGATTATCGTTGATGGGTGGCTGCCATTTCCTACTAGGCCTCCGGCCACTTTGCCAGATATGGAGCCTGTGTTGTAGCAGTTTGCTATTGTGAAATAATTGGATAGTCCAATCAGACCACCAGCAACCCCAATAATGTCATCTGTCGTAGATATGTTGCCGCTGTTGTGACTTTGTAAGATCGTGATACCTTGGTTGCCCGATCCTCCTTGAGCAATAAGCCCTCCTGCTAATCCAGTTTTTGAAGTAACGGAACCCTCGAAAGAACAATTCACGAATGTGGCTGTTGTCGCTGTGCCAACTATCCCACCAGCATTGTTATTGTTTGTTGAAATAGAGCCTACTACAGAGGTGTTGGTTACTGTAATCCCTTTGCTCGATACAGTGCCTACTATGCCTCCGACAGTTTGAGAGTTGTTATAGGTTGAAGATAGGGTTAAGTTGTCAAGTGTCAAGTTGCATATTGTCGCACCGTCAGCCCAAGCGAACAGGCCTGTATTTTGTAGAGTTGTTGTTGAGAAATTGATGCCGGAAATCTTGTAACCGTCTCCGTCCAAGGTTCCTGTGAACGGAGCAGTCTGTGTTCCGATGGGCGTGATGTTGTTGGTACCGGTCAAGGTAATATCTTTTGTCAGGTAGTAGTATCCCGACAACGGATATGCTCCAGACGCACCCGTTGACCCCATCAGAGCGAGATCAGAGGATGAAGAAATCGGTATCGCAGAGGACGGAATTTCTGCCGATGAATCGGCCGCGATCAGAGGGGATGCAACGACCAGCAGAGATAGAATGGAGACCGCGATCATCATCGCGGTTTTAGTGTGGTTCATGAGTTGTTACCTCATGGGGTGGCTGTCTCTGCAATGTTGAAGTAGTCGAGGAATCCCGGTAAAGTCACTGCTCCGGTGACACCGAGGACAGCAAGAATAGTTACTATCCATGCAACTATTGTGATCACAAGTGGTATTGTCTGGAATTTCATTTTCCACGACATGACCGTCAAGATGATGGAGAACAGGAGAAGCCCTATCGCCACCCATCCGGGGTCAGTTGTCCAAAGAACGTCTATCGTCATTGTTTTATTCCTACCGCTGAAACTGATGTTCAGAGGCTTGGTGTACAAAAATGTACACTTGTGCATTTAAATGATGCTAAATGATGCACGTGTGCATCACTTGTAGTGGTTTTTTATACAACTGCTATTGAAAAAATTGACGATTAGTGTTGCAATGCGCTCCCTCTCCTTGGTCTCTTCGTCGGTGAGCTGGCTTACTCCGGAATAGGTCAAACGGATGGCATCGCAGACGAGGACGGACTTGTCCCGCCCTGTCTTGATGGCCATTTTGTCGAGAATTAGACTAATGTCTTGGTCGATGTAGTAGGTCCTTCTCTTGCGGCCGACGTCAATCATCGTTCATACCCTCTGTATAGCTCTCCAACAACATGATCTTAGATTGTTTCTTCGTATAAAGCTCTGTGAAAATAGCTTCAAGCACCGGAACGACAATGGAATTTCCAGCCTGTTTGTAGAGCTGCGTTTTTGACGATACGCTGGCCGCCTTGTCGAAGTCCTCGTCTGAGAATCCCATAAGCCGCCAGTACTCTCTCTCTGTGAGCTTCCGTATGACTGTTCTCTCTCTCTCATTGACCGCTGCGCCGATGGTGTCCGTACATTGCAGCGTAGAGCATGATCCTTTCTGTACACGCCCTCTTCTCTCTTTGCTGGTGGGGT
>Ga0123353_10015642_pt1 | contig 11036 bp, 10 predicted proteins | sample TergutLab28metaG_3_FD_92763 | JGI IMG/M metagenome (GOLD analysis project Ga0123353, IMG submission 92763) | Labiotermes labralis P3 segment gut microbial communities from Petit-Saut dam, French Guiana - Lab288 P3 | ecosystem: Host-associated > Arthropoda: Insects > Digestive system > Gut ... | reverse complement strand
CAATTACAAAATCAGCGATGTGTTTGTAGATGGAGAATCGGTGGGGGCAGTAGCATCCTATCTCTTCAATGATGTTCGTGCCGATGGCAAGATTGAAGCATACTTTGAATACAATACGGTAGGAGTTATTGAAAACGAAGAAGCTACAATTACGGTATTCAGCCACCAATATGTAGTTACGATTATGAACGAGAATCTTGTTCCTGTAAAACAGGTTGAGATTATGGATATGTTTGGTCGCGTGGTATGGACAGGACAAGCGCTTACCGAAAAGACCGAAATTACGCTGAATGTAGCGAAAGGTATTTATGCTGTTAGAATTATAACAGAATCTAATACATTTATAACAACGAAAGTTTCTATACAATAGACTTGATTCGTACACAATTAAAGAGGCTGCTTATTTTAAGCAGCCTCTTTTTTTGATCAAGAGCATGGAATGCGCTATCTGCACCCGCACACCTTATGGTTTTTGTATTTAGGATGCGGTTTGTAGGTGGTTTTCTTAGAAGCTGCACAAGATGCAAACAAACAAACCATCAAAAAAATGGAGGTAAAAAGCAGCCATCTGTTTTTTTTCATTTTTCTCTAATTATGGTTTGATTTCTGTCGGGACCGGTGGAAACAATAGAGATGGGAACTCCTGTCTCTGTTTCAATAAAAGTTATATACTCTTTAAAGGCTTGGGGTAAGTTGTTATAATTATGGGTATTGGAAAGAGTTTGCTTCCAACCGTTAAACTCTTTAAAAACAGGAATAATATCTTCATTAATTTCGGTGGGGAAGTGGTGGGTAGTGGTTTTTCCGATTTTATAAGCCGTACAAATTTTGATGGTCTCAAAATGATCCATTACATCGGCTTTTGTGAGTACGATTTCAGTAACGCCGTTAATCATAATAGCGTATTTAAGCGCCACCAAATCGAGCCAGCCGCATCGGCGCGGCCGTCCGGTAGTGGATCCAAATTCATGTCCCTGTTTTCGCAACTGTTCACCGGTTTCATCAAACAGTTCAGTAGGGAACGGACCGTTTCCAACGCGGGTGCAGTATGCTTTTACAATACCTATTACCCCTTCCGTTTGATTTGGTGCCACGCCAAGACCGGTACAAGCGCCAGAAGCCACTGTGTTAGATGAGGTTACAAACGGATAGGAACCAAAGTCAATATCTAAAAGCGTCCCTTGTGCCCCTTCCGCCAACACTTTTTTATCCTCTTGTAAATAACAATTAATTTCATATTCACTATCTATCAACCTAAAACGCAAAATAGTTTGTAGTGCTTTTAACCACTCAGAAAAAACCTCCGCAATATCTTCCTGAGGTTTAAAAGAATTTTTAATCAACAAATCGGTATGTTTTTTATAGATAATTTCCAATCTGTTAAAGAAATCTTCCGCAACAATATCGCAAATGCGAATACCGTTTCGAGCCACTTTGTCGGTGTAAGTAGGGCCAATTCCTTTTAAGGTTGAACCTACTTTTTGTTTTCCTTTTTGTGTTTCCAACATTGCGTCTATCCATCGGTGAGTGGGTAAAATGAGATGTGCTTTTTTAGAAACAAAGAGGTTTTTTACAGGATCAACTCCCATTTTTTCTAATGATTCAACTTCTTTTTGAAAAACAACGGGGTCAAGGACCACACCGTTGCCGATGATGTTTATTTTATCCGGATGGAAAATTCCGGAAGGGATAGTGTGCAATACATGTTTAATCCCGTTAAACTCAAGAGTATGTCCTGCGTTGGGACCTCCCTGAAACCGGGCAATAACATCGTAGTGTGGAGTAAGCACGTCAACTACTTTACCCTTGCCCTCGTCTCCCCATTGCAATCCAAGAAGGATGTCTAATTTCATTTTTATTCTAAATTATTGATTATTATGAGTAAACACTCTCATTAAAACGTTCTGCAATAGTACACAAAAAACAGAGGTCATTATCCGTTCCAAATAACCCAATCGGCGTGTTTGCATTTTTCTTTTTGAGAAATTTGTAATTGCATACGTTGTAAAATCTCTTGTTCTGACAGGTGCGCATCTCTTTCTTTAATTCTTTTAATTCTTACTTCTAACGGAGCGTCCACTACAATTATTTTGTCAAAATATTTTTCCAATTCCGCTTCAAAAACGATTGCGCTTTCAAAGATTACCGTGTTTGTTGTTTGTTGGTCAGACCATTTTTCAAATTGTTGCATCACTAACGGATGAATCAATGCTTCAATCTGTTTTCTATTTTCAATATTTTTGAAGATAAAATTCGCTAATTTTGAGAGATCTAACGTATTATTTGTAAAAAAAGAGTCTCCGTATTTTTCAGAAAAAAGGGTTAAAACATGTTGGGAACGATATAGTTTTTTTGCTTCATCATCAGCATAAAAAACGGGAATACCTATATCTAAAAACTGTTTTGAGATATAAGTTTTCCCTGTTCCGATTCCTCCGGTAAGGGCAATTTTAATCTTTTTTGAGGGAGGCATTGGGGTCCACAGCCACAGCTGCTTTTTCAATTTTAAGTTTATTACCGTCTTCTACTTCAATAATAAAAGTTCCCTCCTGCACGTCTGTAATTTTTCCATGAATACCGCCAATAGTAACTATTTTATCGCCACGTTTCAGCATATCGCGGAAATTTTGCATCTGTTTTTGTTTCTTTTGTTGCGGCCGAATCATAAAGAAATAGAATACCAAGATAATACCGCCTATCATAAGCAGCATGCCATAGTTGCCACCTCCGCCACTGCCACCACCACCGGGTTGACCGGTAGCGCCGGGGTTAAGAGATAATAAAAAGTTTAAAAAATTCATAATATTATAAGTTTAATGTTTAATTTATACCCGTCGGCTTCAGCCGACGGGTTTTAGGTTTAATGTTTAATTTATAGCCGATGGATTTAAAGTTTTTTAAGGGTTAATTACGTTAGCTGTTATAGTAAGAACGGTTTGTGCAGGATATGTGTTAGCATTAACTACTACAAAGCTGACTACTTCCCCGTTTTTATTTTTTGAATCGAAAGTAATGGAAATTTCTCCTTTTTCTCCGGGCTGAATGGGCGCCTGAGGAGGAGTGGATGTGGTACATCCGCACGAAGCGCTGGTTCCCGATATAATCAAACTCTTTTTCCCTACATTCTTAAAATGAAAAGTATAGCTTAATACCTCCCCTTGAATTACTTTTCCAAAATCGTAAACAATGTTTTCAAACTGAAACTCCGGCATGTTTGCTTTTTGTTGTTCGTTTATGCCGTCTGCGGTAGCCGGATTTTTAATATCCGATACAGAGAGCCCTGAGTTATTGCTGTTTCCACAACTAAAAAGAAAGAAAGAAGCAAGAAAAAGATGAAAAAGGAGAAGGGAAAAGGGGTGGTTTTTCATTGTTATATAATTTAGGGTACGTGGTTAAAGGTGCGAGGTTAAAGGTATTAGGTAAAATTCTTTTAATTCTTAATTTCTACTAAGGGTGCTTTTGAATATAAGGGTTTAATAAATATCTCTTAATTCTCAATTCTTAATTTTCAATTCTCAATTAATCCTCTTCCCATCTTATTCAGCAATCCTTCATTTCTAAAATCAGTAATGATGCTGTCTAAAATGCCATTAATAAAAACGCTACTTTTTCGAGAACTGTATAATTTTGCCAACTCTAAATATTCATTTAGCGTAACTTTTATCGGAATTGTTTGAAACTGTGTTAGTTCACATATAGCCATTTTCATTAAAATAGTATCTGTTTCCATTACCCTTTCGGATTCCCAGTTTCGCAATTTTTCGTCAATACGTTTTTGATAATCAGTATTATATAATAATGTTTTACGAAACAATTCTTGATAAAATGTTATTTCATCATCATTTTTAAATAATGGGATAATCGCTGTTGTTTTGGATTGATTTTCTTTATATTTATCAATATTTTTATATGCCGCCATCAGGGCGTCGTTATAATCGTCAAACCAATGAACATTTTTTTCTTCAAGAAACCAGTGCAAAAGTTCGCTTTCGGAAAATATTTTCGACAACAGTTCAAGCACAAAATTTTTATCTTCTGTATAGCTACGTTCTTTAGAATTAAGATACGAAATATAGATATCAGAACCTGCAATTTCATGAAACATTTGGGCAACAAAATCGTATCTCCCGCTCCAATCTATATGGTAATTTACACAAAACTGCCGTAGGCTTGTATTTTCATCAAGTTGTTTAATTACTAGATTATCAACAAATTTAGTGTTAGGATTAAGGTCATCCTCGGTAGGATTTATTTTCTCTTTCAATTCTTCCAGGCGCAAAGTTCTATACCGTACAATTTCCGGAAGTAAAGAGAGAAAGTGTATCGCAAGAATCTGACAACTCCGGATTGTTTGGTCTAATTTTTTTTCACTTACTTGAAAATCTTCTTTTCTGTTTTTTTCTAGAGCGTAAATGGCTTGAAATACTTTTATCCGCAAATATCTTCTTGTAACCATATTTATTTTTAGGGGGTGCGAAAATAGTATTTTTTTCGTGTAAAGAAAAAAACCTATTTTTGCACTCCTTTTAAAAAACCATCATGATACGCCCATTTTTGTTCTGTATATTGTTTATAATCAGTTTTTTTGTAGTGAAAACACAAACGATAATTGATGGGATTATTGCTACTATTGGAAAAGAGATTATTTTGCAATCTGATTTAGATAAAGCCTACACCGAATATGCTGCTCAATTTTCTGTGCAAGATGAAGATGAGGATGAAAAGTGTGTAGTTTTTGAACATTTGGTTTATACGAAACTGATGTTGCATCAAGCAGATGTGGACAGCATAGTAATTACCGACCAGCAGGTAGAAGCCGCTATCAATGCGCGAATGAACTACTATTTACAACTGACAGGCGGCGATATAAAAGTGATTGAGAAATATTTTGGAAAGAGTGCGGCTGAAATAAAAAGTGAGATGCGCGATATCGTTCGCGATCAAATGTATGTAGAAGAGGTTCAGGATAAAATAACGGCGAATATAACCATAACTCCTTCAGAGGTAAAAGCTTTTGTTAACAAGTATGGAGTGGATAGCATGCGGATTATTCCGGCTACTTATGAATTTGGACATATTTTGAAAACTCCTACGGTAAGTGTTGGTGAAATAGAGGAGATAAAAAGTAAATTGGAAGACTACAGGGAGAGGGCGTTACGAAGCGGTAAAAGCGAACAGGAGTTTGGCATGTTTGCCCGTTTGTACTCCGATGACCCCGGCTCTGCTTCCAAAGGGGGAAAATTAGGATTTGTGGAACGTGGCACACTCTACCCGGAATTTGAAGCGGTTGCATTTAACCTTAGATCAGGCGAAATTTCCCACGTAGTGAAAACACGCGCCGGATACCATATTATTCAACTCATTGAGCGAAGAGGAGAATCTATCAATGTAGCGCATATCTTGCTTCAGCCCAAGCCATCCCCGGAAGAACAAGTGAAGGTTATCGAGTATTTAGACAGTGTGCGTAAAGTTATTGTTAATACAAAGATGGATTTCAGTGAGGCTGCGTTAACATTTTCCGATGATCCCAACAAACAGAGCGGCGGCTGGGTTATTAATCCCTATACGCTTTCTACTAAATTTGATCAAGAATCATTAGAACCTACTACCTTTGCTACATTAGACAAACTCATCCCCGGAGAATATTCATCCCCGGTAATCTATATTAATGAAGATGGTGTGGTTTCTTATCGTTTACTGTTTTTAAAAAGTAAAGTAGCGCCCCACAAAGCCAATTTGGTTGAAGACTATGATATTATTAAAAACGATGCTTTGGATGAAAAGAAAAGCAGCATTATTGAAAGATGGATCATCAATAAAGTGAAAACTACGAGTATTCAAATAAAAGATAAATATAGAAATTGTGAATTTGTCGCACGTTGGCAAATCTATTAACATAACAAACTATGAATATTCAATTTAAAAATGATGTTGAAGCTATTGAGGCTTTTGTAGAAAAGTATAACACGCTTAAAAAAGAGATTGCAAAAGTGATTGTGGGACAAGATGAAACGGTGAAAAATATACTTATGGTGCTTTTTAGTCGTAGCCATGCCCTGCTTATAGGAGTTCCGGGGTTGGCTAAAACGTTGATGATTACTACTATTGCTAAAACGATAAACTTAACTTATAACCGTATTCAATTTACGCCCGACCTCATGCCTTCGGATATTATGGGTACGGAGATTTTAGACGAAAACCGCAAGTTTAAGTTTGTAAAGGGTCCCGTTTTTGCTAATATTATCTTGGCAGATGAAATCAATCGTACCCCTCCAAAAACACAATCTGCACTATTGGAAGCGATGCAAGAACGCTCCGTGAGTATGAATGCCGTTACCTACACATTGCCGGATCCGTTTTTTGTGTTGGCAACACAAAACCCGATTGAACAGGAGGGTACTTATCCACTTCCCGAAGCACAACAAGACCGCTTCATGTTTAACATTTATTTAGATTATCCCTCTTTTCAGGAAGAGGTGGATATTGTGAAAACAACCATTCACGGCGACATGAAAGAGCCGGAACAGGTTTTGACTACGGAAGAGATTATTTTCTATCAAAAATTACTTCAAAAAGTGCCGATAGCAGAAAATGTTTATGAATATGCGGTTCGGTTGGTAACCTTAACCCGTCCGTTTACCGGTACAGGACACCCTTGGGCGAAAGATTATTTAGCATGGGGCTCCGGTCCACGCGCCTCGCAATTTCTAATTGTAGGAGCACGTACACATGCCATCTTAAACGGCAAACTCTCTCCCGATATTGAAGACGTGAGAGCTGTTGCACACAATATTTTACGACATCGTATCATCAAAAACTATAAAGCAGAAGCCGAAGGAATTACCGTTGATGATATTATTAATAAACTGTTGTATGAATAATACATACTTTATTGATTCCCATGCCCATCTTTACAGAGAATATTATCCCAACGACTTTCAGGAGGTAATAGCGCGCGCCATTGCACATAGCGTTGAGAAAGTGATTTTGCCCTGTGTTTCCGCCGAGTCCATTCCAGATATTTTTGAAGCAGTACAGCAGTTTCCCAATCATCTTTTTCCGCTCATTGGACTGCACCCCACCGATGTAAATCAAAACTTCAAACACCAACTGTCGGTTTTGGAAAAACATTTGGACAACCAAAGTGTTGTGGGTATTGGAGAAACAGGGGTTGATCTATATCATGATAAAACATTTTACACCGAGCAACTCATTGCTTTTGAAACACAATTACATTGGGCGAAAGAGACCCAAATGCCACTTTCAATCCATATTCGCGACGGATTCAATGAAGCATTATCTGTATTAAAAAAGTTTAAAAGCACACCCTTGCGAGGTATTTTGCATTGCTTCTCCGGTGGCATTCAGGAAGCTAAATGGGCTGTAGATCATGGGTTTTTGCTGGGGATTAGTGGGGTGGTTACTTTCAGGAAAAACAAACTGCAAGATATTGTAAAAGAGGTAGGAATAAATGCGTTGGCATTAGAAACAGACGCCCCTTTTTTAGCCCCCGACCCCTATCGTGGAAAACGAAACGAAAGTGCTTACATTCCTCTCATTGCCGAAAAAGTTGCCGCTGTTTTAGAAACCCCTGTTGAAGAGATAATGAAAACAACAACGGAAAATGTGGAGCAAATATTTATGGTGTAAACGAGATATTGAATTGGCACAGTTGGCTAAGCCAACGGCAATAGAAAACCTTAAACCTTAAACCTTAAATGTCCAAACCTGTTGAAACCCCCTTAATGAAACAATACAACCAGTTCAAGGCGAAACACCCTGATGCTATTCTATTGTTTCGGGTGGGCGACTTCTACGAGACTTTTGGCGAAGATGCCGTTAAAACCTCACAAGTGCTGGGGATTGTACTGACAAAACGCGCTAACGGCGCAGCGCAATACGTTGATCTTGCAGGATTTCCATACCACTCCTTAGATGTGTATTTGCCCAAGTTGGTGCGGGCAGGATTGCGCGTGGCGATCTGCGAACAATTGGAAGACCCCAAATTAGCCAAAACTATCGTAAAAAGAGGAGTTACCGAATTGGTTACCCCCGGTATCTCCATCAATGATAAAGTGTTAGATCAAAAAGAAAATAACTTCTTGGCTTCTATTCATCTAACAGAAAAACAATATGGTATCGCTTTTGTAGATATCTCTACCGGAGAGTTTTATGTAGCGGAAGGAACTCAGGAATATATCGATAAACTGCTCCAAAATTTCAAACCCTCCGAATTAGTGATTCAAAAATATAAAACACAGAGTTTTAAAGAACTTTTTGGAGATAAGATGTTGTTGACAACATTTGATGATTGGGTTTTTACATCCGATTTTACGTACGAGTTGCTTACCAAGCATTTTCAAACCAATTCGTTGAAAGGTTTTGGTGTGGAAAATCTGCCGCTGGGGATTATTGCTGCCGGCGCAGCGCTGCACTATCTGTACGAAACCCAACATCACAAAATTCAGCATATTAATAAACTAAATCGTATTGAAGAGGAACACTATGTGTGGTTGGATAGGTTTACGGTGCGGAATTTAGAGTTGATACATTCGCCAAATGAAAACGCAATTACTTTGTTGCAAATTTTGGATCAAACGCAAACGCCAATGGGTTCGCGGATGTTGCGCAAATGGCTCGTGTTACCCCTGAAAGAAAAGGTAATGATTGAAGAGCGTTTGGCAATCGTGAAATATTTTATTGAAAACGAAGAACTTTCGGAAAATATAAAACAAGCATTTAGGCCTGTTGGCGATCTGGAGCGGTTGGTATCGAAGGTGGCAACCGGAAAGGTTAATCCTAAAGAAGTGCTGCAATTAGCACGATCTTTACGGGCGGTTGAAAAGTTGAAATCGCTGTGCCAAACTGCACAACAGCCTGCGTTAACAAAAATTTCAGAACAACTGAATCCCATTATTTCACTATGTAAACGTATTGAAAAAGAGGTTTATGAAGATGCCCCTGTGGTAATTAACAAAGGACGGGTGTTTAACGCCGGCGTGGACTCTGAATTAGACGAGTTGAACACCATTACCAAAAATAGCAAAACTATTTTAGCAGAAATCCAACAGCGTGAGGCTATTGCTACCGGTATTTCCTCTTTAAAAATAGGCTTTAACAATGTTTTTGGGTATTATATTGAGGTTACCAATACGTATAAAAATCGCGTGCCTAAAGAGTGGATTCGCAAACAAACCCTGACAAACGCCGAACGATATATCACAGAAGAGTTAAAAGAGTTGGAAACAAAAATATTAGGTGCAGAAGACAAAATTGTTGAAATAGAAACCCGCCTGTTTAATGATTTGGTGCTGAGTATGCTTGATTATATTCCTACCATTCAACTTAATGCGCGACTCATTGCCCGCTTGGATGTGTTGCTCTGTTTTGCTATGGTTTCTATTGAAAACCACTACACCAAACCGATTTTTGAAGAGGGTTCTGCGCTGAAGATTAAAAACGGCAGGCATCCGGTCATTGAAAAGCAGTTGCCGCCCGGAGAATCTTATATTGCCAACGACATCTATTTAGACAATGATCATCAGCAGATTATCATCATCACGGGACCGAACATGTCGGGGAAATCGGCATTGTTGCGCCAAACGGCTTTGATTGTGTTGATGGCGCAAATGGGCTGTTTTATTCCGGCAGAAAGCGCCCATTTAAGTATTGTGGACAAGATTTTTACACGTGTCGGTGCATCGGATAATATCTCTACGGGAGAATCTACATTTATGGTGGAGATGAACGAAACCGCGAGTATTTTGAACAATATTTCCAACCGCAGTTTAATTTTGTTGGATGAGATTGGGCGCGGCACAAGCACTTACGACGGCGTTTCGATAGCATGGTCGATAGCAGAATATCTACACGAGCACCAACAATATCGGGCTAAAGTATTGTTTGCCACGCATTACCATGAATTGAACAACATGGCAGAACAGTTTTTGCGCATCAAAAACTTCCATGTTACAGTACAAGAAATTAACAATAAAGTGTTGTTTTTAAGAAAATTAGAACAGGGTGGAAGCGAGCATAGTTTTGGAATTCACGTGGCGCGTATGGCGGGGATGCCCTATTCTGTTTTAAAACGCGCCGAAGAGGTGCTGCACCAATTGGAGAGCACCCGCGCTACCTCAGAAGCCAAACCTAAAATTGAAAAGAAAGATCCGGGCTACCAACTCAGTTTCATTAATTTGGATGACCCGCTGTTGTTAGATATTAAAGAACAGATTATTGACACCGACGTTGACCGCCTCACTCCGGTAGAAGCGCTGATGAAACTAAACGATATTAAAAACCTGTTGGTAAAGAAGAAAAAGTAGAAAAAAGCAACTGTTTCGGCGCTCGTAGAGAACCTGCCATTTTTTTCAAAAAAATGCACTTACCCCTTGACAAAGGGCGCTTCGCAATGTATATTTGCCAACTCTCCAATTAACCTCAAATAACTTTAAAATCATGAATTTAGAACATATCCAAAGGAAAATATATGAAATAAGAGGATTCAAAGTCATTTTAGATTTCGACTTGGCTTATATGTATGGAGGCTGTCTCATAAGTCTTTTACCGCAAAGAACGCTATGTTTTTACGCAAAGGACGCAAAGAGGAAACTACTTAAAATCAAATCTTTGCGATCTTTGCGTAAAATCTTTGCGCACCTTGCGGTTAATGTTTTCTGACTTTTTAGACAACCTTAAACGCAGGCGGAAGGGGCAACATTCAAAATATCTTCCTTTTGCATTCACGGAGTTGGGGATATCCATGTTAAGTAGTGTATTAAATTCTGATACCGCCATTGCGACAAACCCTGCAAAACCTGCGACGTTTTTAAAGAGTGTTACAGAAATATGAATCGTTGTTGGGCGGAGGTAGTAAAAGCATATGGGGACGAGCATTGGGACTACCCCGACCCGCGTTGCAAATTGGCTCCCGAAATGAAAACGAATCTAATCTATCAATAATTCTATAATCATTTTTTAATAATTTTGCACAAAATTTTCCAGCTTATGAAGAAAACCATTTTTTTTCTTGGGTT
>Ga0123353_10015639_pt1 | contig 11037 bp, 9 predicted proteins | sample TergutLab28metaG_3_FD_92763 | JGI IMG/M metagenome (GOLD analysis project Ga0123353, IMG submission 92763) | Labiotermes labralis P3 segment gut microbial communities from Petit-Saut dam, French Guiana - Lab288 P3 | ecosystem: Host-associated > Arthropoda: Insects > Digestive system > Gut ... | reverse complement strand
TTCGGGAACGAAGCCTCGGAAATACAGAAGTTCTCCTCCGCGAATTACGAACTTGCGAAGATAAGTTCCGACAACGAAACGCTTTGGGCGAGGCTTTTCCCGCTTCTGACGTTCTTCACCGGCATAGGCGAATTCCTGCTTCTGTATTTCGGCGGCAAGGCGGTTTTGGCGGGGACGCTCAGCATGGGCGTGCTCGTGCAGTTTTCGATGTACATCGGATTTATCTACCAGCCCCTGAGATGGCTCGTATCCTTTCCGCGCTGGCTTGCCAACGCCACTACGAGCATGGTGAAGCTGTACGAGATAATGGACGAGGAATCCGAGATTTGCGAAAAGGAAGACTCGATCGTGGCGCCCATATCGGGGTCCGTGAAACTGGAAGGCGTCACCTTCGGCTATAAATCTTACGAGCCCGTATTGAAGGGGATAAACCTCGAAGTGCAGCCCGGCGAAATGATAGGGCTCGTGGGTAAGTCGGGCGTTGGCAAAACCACGCTCATTAACCTCGTCATGAGGCTGTACGACCCGAATATCGGCAGGATAACTATAAACGAGACGGACATACGCGATATATCGCCGAAGTATCTGCATGAGAATATCGGCGTCGTTTTCCAGGACAACTTCCTTTTCCACGGCTCGTTTTACGAAAACATCGCCTACGCGAAGCCGGACGCCACGCTCGAGGAAGTCATCGCGGCGGCGAAGGCGGCGAACGCGCACGAATTCATAATGAATACGCCGGACGGATACAATACGCTGATAGGCGAGAGCGGGCAGAGCATATCCGGCGGCGAACGCCAGCGCCTTTCCATCGCCCGCGCCATAATAAAGAACCCGAACATACTTATACTTGACGAGGCCACCAGCTCGTTGGACGTGGAGACGGAAGCGGCCATACAGGAAAGCCTCGGAAGGCTTATCCAGGGCCGCACGACGATTGCGATAGCCCACAGGCTCTCCACGCTGCGCAACGCCAACCGCCTGATTGTGCTGGATAAGGGGAACGTCGCCGAAGCCGGGACGCATATGGAGCTTTTAAAGAAAAAAGGGATTTATTACGACCTGGTAATGGCCCAAAGACAGTCGAGCAAGACGGAGAAAGCTGCGGAGGCGGCGGAGGCGTAAATGGCTGCGGTCAGGCCGAATACTCCGCGCGCCTGTTCTTGCAGTTCTTCCTTTCGCAATAGGCGCAGTTTACGTATTCCTTGGCCGATGCGAACAACAGCCCGGAGGTGGACTTCGTCGGAAGCATCAGGCAGCTGTCGGTAAGCAGCACTCCGGCGTCCTCCCTTACGTTCCCGATTAGCGGGAACAAGAGCTTCTGCTGGGTGATGAGCCAGTTGTCGACATTGCCCGAGCCGGGGTTTATGGAGGAAAGCGTCTTCAAATCGTATTTGGACTTGATATAGTTATGAAGGTATTGGGAAGCGTCGTACAGGAACAACTCCTTGACGATATCCAGCCAGAAGCCCACGACGTAATCCTTTTCCAGATGGGACCATTCGTCCACCTCGGCCCCGCATGTGCAGACATAGGCGAACGCCCGGTGGATGCCCTCCATCGTTTTCGCGAGGACCTCGCTTTCAAAAACCACGCCGTCTACGGTTACGTAAGGCGGGTCCACTTCGTCTATGTAAACCGTTTTGTAAAGCGCCTTCGGCCTTGCGATTTCCTTCGCCTTATAAAATAAGCCCGAAACGAGTTCAATATCGTCGGCGTCTTCCAAAAGAAGCGCTTTTATTACGTCGTTTTTATCGACTTTTACGGGTATCTCGTCCAGCAGGTATCGTTCCATATACCGTTCCCTTCCGTTGATCAAAAAGTGATTTTGGATAGCTCCGCCGGGATGTCGATGCCCTGCGGGCACAGCGGCTTGCATTTGCCGCAGGATGTGCAGTCCTTTGCGCGTTTCCCCTCCGGAATGGACCTGTACATTACACCGGGGTTCCACGAGTCGTTTGTTCGTTTGGCCATGTTGTGCATGGAAAAAGCCTTCGGTATCTCGATTCCGGCGGGGCAGCCCTCGGCGCAGTAATTGCACGCCGTGCAAGGAACCGCCGATTCCCTGCCCAATTCCTTCAGGATATCCTTTATCAATTTATCGTCGTCTTCGCCTGTCGGCGAAAAATCCGAAACGGTCGCGCAGTTTTCCTCGACCTGCGCAAGGTTCGACATTCCGCTTAACGTCATGCAGACCCCGGGCAGCGACATGACATACCTCAGCGCCAGCGACGCGGCGGTTGCCCCGGGGCTGCGGTTCGTAATGAGTTCCGCGCACTTGGCGGGAAGGTTTGCCAAAGTCCCCCCGCGAACCGGCTCCATGGCGATAACGGGCACTCCGCGCGAAACGGCGGCTTCTAATATATCCCCCGCGTGCCCCAAGATAATATCGTAGTAATTGAGCTGCATTTGCGCGAATTCCATTTCCGGGAACGCGTCCATGACCATATGGATGCATTCCGCGTCGTCATGAAAACTGAACCCGATATGCCTGACTTTACCTTCGCCCTTCAGTCTCTTCAGGTATTCGAAAACCTTGTTCTTTTTGGCTATCGGGATCCTCGACTTATTCATCCCGTGCATCATGTAAAAATCTATATAATCTACGCTAAGGCGCCCGAGTTGTTCCGCGAAAAGCCTGGGCGCGTCCCCTTCGCCGTTTATGTGCCACATGGGCAGCTTGTCGGCCAGCATGAAGGAATCCCTTGCGCGCCTCTTGACGACGGCTTCCATAAGCGCCCCTTCGGATTTGGAACCGTGATACGGATACGCGGTGTCGAAATAATTAAGCCCCGAAGCCAGATAATGGTCCGCCATTTTACTGACCTGCGGGATGTCTATCATGTCGTCCTTTCCGAGCGTGGGCAGCCTCATGGCGCCGAAACCCAACAGGGGCAGTTTTGGAAGCATCATACCGTCTCCTTTGCTACGCCTTTAAGGCGCAAAAACAATTATTTTAGTATGGATTTTAGTATCTCATATCCCTCATGTGCGGTTTTTGCCGTAAGCACGGCATTTTCCATGGGGCATAGCCCGGTTTTGTCCCTGTTTTGTATGACGGGCGCCGTTATCCCGAATGAATACGGCATGCAGGGCGACAATATCTCTATCGCGGATAAACTCATGACTTGCCCGTAACACGCCGCCGCGCCCCCTACGATCAGTATGCATGCGGCAGCCTTGCCTATTATCCTGTCGGCCACGTATTTTTGACGCAGGCCCGAGGGATCTTTCGCAAGCGCGTCCATAAGCGGCCTGACGCCCTTCTCTAAAGAAGTAAAGGCCAACCCTTCGCCGTCAAATACCGCGCATGAAAAACCACCGTCAAAAAGCGCTTTCACGGCGCATTGCATCGGATCCATCGCCGCAGCCCTCCGTGTAACAATACTTAAGCCAATAGATTATATCGAATAATGGGCGTTGTGGCAATTTTCCGATTGCCTCCGCCCATCTAATACGACTCTCTGTTCAGGTCTCTGCGCGTAGCGGGTTCGAATCATTAAAAAAGAAAGGAATGCGAAACGGGTTTACGGCTGCGCAATAAATTGATTTTAAACTTCATCTGTGTTAATATTCGGTTCATCGATGGGCTGTCGCCAAGCGGTAAGGCAATGGACTCTGACTCCATCATCCGCAGGTTCGAATCCTGCCAGCCTAGTTCATATAAACGGTTTGACCGGGGCGATTCGCGACCCGGGCGGATTCCGTCAAAGGTTTATTTCCTGGCCGCGCTCCACAATGATTTTGTTGGGCGCGTTCCATTTCTCCGTTTTTTTCCTGACCGATTCGCCGGGTTTCAAGTGTATCAGGATGTTATGCTTCGCGCCGACGAGAATCGCGCATTCGGCGGCTTCCTCAAGCCCCATGTTGAAGATCCCGTCGCCGGGGAACAGGGCGTAGTCGAGTTTCAGTTCGGCGAAGGCCTCCATTTGCCCCGTCATGGAAGTGTCGCCGCATGCGTAGACCTTTACGCCGTCAAGCGTGATTATGTAGCCGACGCACTGTTTCGGGTCGTGCCTTTTGTTGGCCGCTTCCACCGCCGTAACGTAAATGCCGTTTATGTCAAAGCTGTTGTGCTTTCCGCCGGACAGCGCCTCTTCGTTCGTGATTACGACGCAACCCGGTTTTTTTGCGCAGCGTTTGACGTTGTTGTGGTCTCCGTGCTGGTGGGTGACGAGAATAATGTCCGCCGGGGCTTCGTACCCGTTCCCCTTGTACGGGTCGACATAGATCACGCGTTCGTCGTCGCCTGTCAGACGGAAGCTGGCGTGTCCCTGATAAAGCAATTTCGCCATATAAATCCCCTCCGTGTAGATTATACGCGTTTTTTTTTCGTTTAAAAATAATTTTACGGATGATGGCGATCGCCTTTCGGCGTATGGAAATTACCGCATGAAGGGATTGTATGGAAATATGCTTATGGAAGCGTGGATTATTTATATTGGGTTCGCCGCGAGGGAAGGGTTTTTACCCGTTCCTTTCCTTGCCGAACCATATTTTACCGTCGTTAATGATGTCCTTGTTGCTTAAGTATGCGCCGGGGAATTTATCGTACGCTATTTTCCACGCCGTCTCGTGATCCGGGTCGTTTTTTCCGTGAGTCATGTCAACTAAAAAAGCCGCGGATTTTTTCGAGTATTTGTCCCATATGAAATCGAACGCGGAACCGAAACCGTTCTTTTCGGAAACAACGAAGATCTTTCCGTTCGCGTCGGGCCGCAGCTCCGATATGGCGTTTGAGTCCTCGCTTTCGAAAACGTCATATATGCTTGTGAGAACGGGCCCGTGCTGCCATGCCTCGAACCTTTCCTGGAAAAGCGAATCGTATGCCTCGTAATAAAACCTGGCGTTTAAAATGTATAGAAGCTTTTGTATTTTCAGATGGGTTAGGTGGGTTTTCTGTTCCTTCGCTCTCCTGATCATATTGTTAACGGCATAAAGCGGCGGTACCATAGATATGTTCCCTTCATGGGTCGGCGTAGTTGGTTTCCAAGGGACGGGGCATCCGCCGGCGCGCATATATAGCGTGCGGTTTCGCCGGGGAATCCTTATGCATAGTCTAAGTGCAATAGCCGGTAACGTCAATAATCGTATTGGGTTGAATACGCATGCGCAGATCCCTTAACAAGAACAACCCCCGTTATCACGGGGGTTATTTAAAGCTACTGGGGAGACTCGAACTCCCGACCTATTGATTACGAATCAATTGCTCTACCGGCTGAGCTACAGTAGCGGAAATTGCCCAGCTTATTTGAGCAGATCCTTCAGGGCCGGTATATTGACGCTCTTTGCGGCTTCGAGGTTTTCCGATTGGATCTGTTCGTATATTTCCTTGCGGTGCACGGATATTTCCTTGGGGGCTATTATTCCGAGCTTTACCTGTTCGCCCTGGACGCTTAGGACTATGACTTCGATGTTGTCGCCTATGATAATGGACTCGCTTTTCTTTCGGGTCAGTGCGAGCATTTTACACCTCTGGTTTAAGTTTTCGCCGTTCCCTTTAAATCGTTATAGATATTGTACTTCAGATCGTACTCCTCGTTTATGAGGATTACCTGCTTTCCCTTCCTCGTGGTGGGGTTGATTATTATTGGGGCGCGAAGGTTTGCCCTTATGTCCTTTATGTCTTCGGGTATGACGAGTATGTTGTACACGAGCAGGTTGTTTTCGCCCAGATCGCCAAGTATCGAAACCTCTTCCGGCGAAACGAGCGGGTTGTAGTCCGGTTTAATATTGTATATGTTAATGAGGGCTATTGCAAGGTCTCCGTCTTCAATGGACTGCAGCCAGCAAAAGGTATCTTCCTCCATGTTCTCGGTCAGTATGATGTATCTCCTGCGGTCCGTAAAACCGGGAAGGCATTCGGGGAAATCTATGGCAAGGCTTTCGTCGTACTTTATTTCCCCGAAGTGTTTTGTCTGCATCTTCATAATACTCTCCCCTTATTCGATTAAATAAAATCCGCCAGCGTAAGCTGCATTATGCTCGCGCCCGCCTTCAAGGCAGCCTGGTACGCAGCTTCGGCGATGGATATATCCATCATGACCTGTACCAGGTCCGCGTCCTCGTTGTCCGACATCAGCTTTCTGTAGGTCCCCTCGTCCTGCTCCAGACGGGATTCGAACATGTCGAGGCGCTGCATCCTGGCGCCCAGGTCCGTAAACTCGCGCGATACGGTGTTCCCGTGCCTTTCCAGGATGGCGAGCATATTGTTGAACCTGAGATGCAGCACGGATTGGAGCCGGCCCTTTTCCTCCGTCATTTGGGCGGCGATCCGCTCTTCCAGCTCCAGGCCTGAAAAACCCAGATCTATGTATTTCTGCCTCAGCATGGCCTCGTCGGAAAGCTGGGCGTCCGCCACCAGGTCGCAAAGGGCTTTCATGTCCGCGTACATTTTATCGGTAAATACGTTCAGCGCAAGTGAATTAATGTTCACCTGGGTGCTTACGCTGAATTCGTAGCGGATGTCCTGGTTGTCCATATTGAATTCCATGCCGAACGAAACGCTTCCGGGCGTCCTGTCCCTGCACTCGAAATATACCATCGGGTTCAACTCGCCAACCTTGAAATTCGTTTTCGTGTAGGTTATCTCGACGTTTGAGCCTGACGCCGCAATCTTCTCCATAACCTCGTCGTTCATGACAAGCTCGCCCGTCTCCTCGATATAACGCACCACGATCACCGGCGGGACCGCAAGCGGGTCCGGCTCCCATTGCGAGTTGTCGTAGGGGTTGGGGTTTCCCGTTGACGAAGAGGGATCGTCGTTGACGCTGCACGTCTGTACGACGACGTCGTAAGTGACGGCCCCGATGGTAACGGTCAGGGGGTTTAACGCGGGGGGTGAAGCCGAATTGTCCCTCACGCTTATGCTGATGCTGTTGTCGTCTATGTAAGTATAGGGCAGCTTCAGTATGTTCACGTCGTACACGAGCGGCGTGGCGGTGCCCGGAGGGCTCCCGGCGGAAGGGATCTTCTGGTATGACTTCGTCTTCTCGATGTCTCCCGCGCCGTAGTACTGCCTTATGTCGTAACGGAAATTGTTGTCCTCTATGTATATCGGGGGCCTGTCCGTGCGGTATCCCGAAAAAACGTACCTTCCCGCGTAGGTGACGTTCATCTCCAGTTTTATCTGTTCCACCATCTGGCGTATCTCCGCGGCAATGGCGGACTTGTCGGAGTATACGTAGGTGTCGTGCGCGGCAGCCGTGCACTTCTCCCTTAAGGATTTCATGATCTCCTCGACGTTTTTGAAAGCCGCCTCGGTCACGCTCATCCACGACATGCCCTGGGCCACGTTCCTCTGGTACTGCAGCGTCTGGGTCACGTTTGAACGGAACTTGAGGGCGCGGCTGGCTATTATCGGGTCGTCTGAAGGGACCTGTATCCTTTTTGTGGAACCCATCTGGTTCCATAGGCCGTTTATGTACTTGGTGTTCCTGTTGATGTTGATAAGCATGTTGTTTGCCATCATTACGTTCGTTACTCTCATTTGAACCCTCCTTATTCGACCGCGTCGCTTCCTTTAAAAGTTTCCGAGCCTGTTTATGGTGAAGTTGTATATATCGTCTATAACGTTTATAAGCCTTCCGGCAGCCTGGTAAATCTGCTGGTTCCTTATCATGTTGATCATTTCCTCGTTTAAGTCCACTCCCGATATGGAAATGCGCTGGTTGTCAATGCTTACGGCCATTTCGGAATAATAAGACTCGAATCTCTCGGCGTGCTGGAGCTCTATCCCCAAATCCCCCGTAATGCTTATGATGAAATCGCTTAGCTTGCCCTCCTTGAAAAGATTCGGGTCGTTCGCCACGTTTATGAGGTTCATGATCAAATCGTTGGAGCTCTCGCCGTGCCCGTATATCATGGTGCAGTTCAAAAGCTCCGGCTGCTGCAGAAGCTCCGGGTTCACGATGAAATTCAACGCGTTTATCTTCGAGTAGTCGAAATACGTCGTGGCCGGCGGCGTCGGAAGCGGTATGGGCGTAAGCGGTGGGTAGGCGCTGAAGTCGATGAAAGTCTCCGTGGGGATCGTTTTGTCGAGAGTGTCGTACGTGAAAAACAGCGTGCCGCGCCTGACTTCGTTAAGGTTATACCCGTAAATATGACCGGTCTGGCCGTGGGCGCCTTCGTTGATGGCCTGCGCGAAGGTCCTCACGAGCTGGTTCAGCTTCTCCATGTAATAGGGTATGCCCTTGAATTCGCTCGTTTTGTTTCCGTTCGCGTCTATGCCGGTGCCCGTTCCGTCCCGGACGTCTATAAGGCCTTTCAGTTCTCCCTTCAGGTTCGGGTGGTACAGGTCGAACTTCACGTTTGTGTTGGAGAAGTAAATGTCGTACAGGTTGCCGACGTCCATTTCGTTTTTATACGCGAAAGAGGGCGGCGAGGTGGTGTTGTCGTCCACCCGTTCCCTTACTTCGAGCGGTTTGACCGTAAAGTGGTTTACGAAGTCGTACCCGTTGATCTGTATTACGTATCTCTTGTCGTTGGGTTTTTCGGGGGTGCCGTAATCCAACTCGTCCACGTTTATATTGATGAACTGCGAAAGCGTGTCCACCAGCCTCGCCCTTTCGTCCCGAAGGTCGTTCGCGTTGGAGCCGTCCAGCTCGTATTTGTATATCTGCTGGTTTATGCTGCATATTTTTTGGCCGATGCTGTTTACCTGCACGATCATGGAGGCGACTTCGGCGTTTATGTCCCTCTGCTGTTTCTGGAAACCCGTCGCCATGGTGTTTATCATGCTTACGATGCTGTTTGCAGTCTGTATGGCGTTCGTACGGTAAGTCAGCTCGTTCGCGCTGCCCGAGAGGTCCTGCAGCGTCGCGAAGAAGGCGTCGAACGCCGAGTTTATCCCGATTTTATCCAGTTCATGGCTGAACTGCATCATCATGTTGTTCTGCATCTGGTTCATGTGCACGGATTTGGTCGTGTACTCGCCCAATATCCCGAGCTCCGTCCAGTATTTCCTGTCCAGGTACACGCTGCGGATTTGGCCGATCCCGAAAATGTCGGAGCCCGTCCCTACCATGCCCTTTCCGTTGAAGAGGGGCATCGGCCTTGTGGCCCCCTGGAACCCTACCTGCCTGGAATAGCCGTGGATTCCGGCGTTGCTGATATTATGCCCGATGATGTTAAGGTTGGCCCGGGACGTGAACAGCCCGGACATGGCTACGTTGAACTCAAAGAAAGACGATCTCATAATCCCACCCTGCCCATATTATTAATAATCCTGTCCATCATCGAATCGATTACGTTGAGGATCCGCGCCGCCGCATTGTAGGCGTACTGGTAGGTAAGCATATTCTTCATTTCCTCGTCCAGCGATACCGCCATTACCTCGCTGCGCTTGTCCTCCGCCCTGCCGACCATAATGGTTTGGGTTTCCACATATTTTATAGCCTGGTTCGTCTTTATCGCTATGTTGTCGGTAAACCTCCTGTACGCCTCCTCGACGCTTAGGCGCAGCCTGTCCGGGTTGCCCGGGTCGTAATAGAAATCCACGCAGGAGGTGTTCCATTTTTCCATGAGGTCCAATAGCAGGGAATTGTCCTCCCTGTCCCCGAAGTGCCTTGTAAGGCATATCAGGTTGTATCCGCCGTCGAGCAGCAGCTCGGGGTTTATCCTGATGTTTCCGATCGCGTACTGGGCGTAGAAGTTCCCGTGGTTTTCGTCGGGGTCCTCCACCAGGCGCTTGTAAACTGTTCCCGTCGCCAGGTCCGTAACGTCCTCCCAGCGCTCGTGCGTGTTCCTCGAAAACACCTCCGTCCAGGTCTGTTCGCCGCGCATGTTGTACGGGCCGTCGGGGTCCTGTATCTTAACGGTTATTATCATCGTGGCTATGCCGAACGGGTCGGACGGGTCCGGGACCTCTATGTCGCGCTCCACGTAAGGGGCGAACGCGTCGTTTATCATGGTGACTATGCCGGTGACTATCCTGTCGAATTCGACCATGGTCTGCGGGATAAGGCAGTTCTGCGCGCTGTAGCGCAGGAGTTCGTATGTCCTGTAGTCAGACCGGTATTTCGGGTCCGCCTGCCCCAACGCGTAATCGAGCGGGTCGGGCTCGAAATATGCGCCTTCCGCCAAATAATTTGCCGGAGCCGCCCCGCGGCATATGAGGAGCGAAAGGAGGGAGCCCTGGTCGTTCCCGTTTATGTCGCTCACGGGGGTTTTGGTCAGGTCGAACAACGGTATGTAGCTGTTCACCGGGGAATCGGCCGGAAGTATGACGGAGCTGTTGGTAAAAACCGGCTCCACGAACGAGAAGTCGCCCGTGATGAACTTCAGGCCGAGCATGGACTGGTGGCCGTTTACCAGGAGCTGCTTGCCCTCCACGATAAGGTCCACCCTTCCGTCCTTCATTTCCCTGTAGTCGACCTTTATCATGGCGCTGAGCTTGTCTATGTAAACGTTGCGCATATCGCGGTAATCGTTTGCATTGTCGTTGGCGGCCTCCGCCAAAACGATTTTCTTGTTGAGCTCGTTTATCTCCGAGACGATTTCGTTTATGAGCCCCACCGTGTCCCTTACCTGGCTGTCCAGGTTGTGCTGGTAATCGATGAGCCTGTCGTACACGTTGTTCGCCTTTTCCACGAACGTGCGGCATGAGCTTAGGAAATTCAGCCTGTACGCGACGCTGGCCGGGTCCTTATGCAGCTCCTGCAGCGCCTTCCAGACGTCGTCGGCTACCTGCTGGAATTTATAGTGCGTCTGGAGCTCGCCTATTATGGCTTCTATTTCCTGGCCCGTCTGGGCCCTTATATTGTAATAGCCTAATTTGTTTACCTGTTCCCTGTACGCGATGTCGAAAAATTCCCACCTGAGCTGCCTTATACTTTTTATGTCGGCGCCAAGCCCCACCTTCACGGGGCCGTCGGCGTTATAGCCTATCGTGGAATAGAGGAAATTCGCCTGGTTCACCCTCTGCCTGGAATACCCCTCCGTCGAAGAGTTGGCCATGTTGTGGCCTATTACGTACAACCCGGCCCGCGCCGCGTTCATGCCGCTCGCGGCTACCCCGAGGGTTTGAAACCCGCTCAT
>Ga0123353_10015638_pt1 | contig 11037 bp, 7 predicted proteins | sample TergutLab28metaG_3_FD_92763 | JGI IMG/M metagenome (GOLD analysis project Ga0123353, IMG submission 92763) | Labiotermes labralis P3 segment gut microbial communities from Petit-Saut dam, French Guiana - Lab288 P3 | ecosystem: Host-associated > Arthropoda: Insects > Digestive system > Gut ... | reverse complement strand
TTCACAATGACCGTGCCGGCGAAGTGGGGCGCACGCTGAATGTAAAGGATTTCGATCTTGACCGGATTTTCGGGCAGGAAGGCGTACAAATCATTCATTTGTCGGGACTTATCGGAGCGCTTTCACCCGAAACGAGCAACTTCTGCCTCGAACTGGCGCGCGCCGCAAAGAAATACGGAACACGCATTTCGTTCGACCTCAATCACAGAGCGTCGTTCTGGAAAGGTCGCGAAAAGGAATTACATGAAACTTTTAAGGAAATTGCCTCCTTGTCGGACATTCTGATCGGCAACGAGGAGGATTTCCAGTTGTGCCTGAACATCGAAGGTCCCGAAGCCGGCGGAAAAGCCATTGCCGACAAGATCGAAGGGTTTAAGGAAATGACCATGCGTGTAAAGCAATCGTACCCGAACGCCTCATTCTTTGCCACAACCCTGCGGCAGGTAGTCAGTGTGAACGAACATCTCTGGGGCGCTATCGTACTCGAAGGCGAAAAGTTTGAAGTCATCGAACCGCGCACTATTCGCGTTCTCGACCGTATCGGCGGCGGCGACGGCTTCGTAGGCGGATTGCTCTACGGCATCCTGAAGGGTTGGGAAGCCGAAAAATGCGCACAGTTTGGCTGGGCAACCGGTGCGCTGGCAACCACTTTCCTTACCGATTACGCGCAACCCGCCGACGAAGAAATGGTGTGGAGCGTGTGGAAAGGAAATGCACGGGTAAAACGCTAATACAACATGACCATTTCACAAACCATACGGCTCATTCCCCGTATCGTAAAGTATAATCTGAAAGTTATTTTTGCCGGAAAATTTGTTTGGTTTTTGCTGGCTGCCCTTGTATTTTTCGGCTTTTTCATGTTTCAGAACGCATGGGAACGCGCTGATATCAACGAAGCGCTCATATACACGCTTCTCTTTTTTCCCGGCGTATTGCTGATTTTTTATCCGGCGGTTTTCGGCATCCAAAATGATGAGGACAGCCGCATCCTCGAAATTCTTTTCGGAATACCCGACTACAGATACAAAGTTTGGGGCGTGCGATTGCTGATAATCTACGCGGCTGTTTTTTTTATTCTTGCCGCTTTTGCTTGTCTTGCCACCATACTCATGTATCCGGTTAATCCGTTCGGCATGGCGGCGCAGTTGATGTTTCCGGTATTGTTCTTCGGCAACCTTGCCTTTATGTTTTCGACCATTACCCGTAGTGGAAACGGAACAGCCGTTATCATAATCATCATCAGCATACTGCTGCTCATATTCAGCAATATGGATTTTATGCGACGTACCTTTTGGAACATCATGCTCAATCCATACGCAATACCCCGTAATATGCTGCCTGTCATTTGGGAGGGCGTCCTTATTAAAAGCCGGATTTTTCTTTTTACGGGAAGTATGGTGTGGATGATGGTCGGATTGCTGAATCTCCAAAAAAGAGAAAAATTCGTGTGAGTAAATACCATCCAAAACTCATTGTCATTACCGGACCAACGGCTGTTGGCAAAACCGGCGTTGCCATTGAGGTAGCCAAGCGGCTGAACACAGAAATCATCTCGTGCGATTCGCGACAAATGTATCGCGAGATGCGCATCGGAACAGCTGTCCCTACAGCGGAGGAACTATCGGCTGTTTCGCATCATTTGATCGGTAATCTGTCCATACACGATTATTACAACGTGAGCATGTTTGAGCAGGAATGCCTGCAACTTTTAGACAAACTGTTTATGAAACATCAAACGGTAGTGATGACAGGCGGTTCTGGGCTTTATATTGACGCCCTTTGCAGAGGAATTGACGATTTCCCTACGGTTGATGCCGAAATACGCCAAACAGTAACCGGCTGGTTCGAAGCCGAAGGAATTGAATACCTACGACGGCAATTAAAAATACTTGATCCTGAGCATTACGCAAAGGTTGACCTCCGTAACCATAAACGGATCATGAAAGCCATCGAAGTGAGCCTGCAAACCGGAAACCCCTATTCGTCATTCCTCACCGCACAGGAACGGAAACGACCTTTCGTGATCGAAAAAATTGTTCTAAACCGTCCACGCGAAGAACTTTTCGAACGCATCAACTTTCGAACAACCCAAATGATGAATGAAGGATTGCCCGAAGAAGCAGAAGCGTTATATCCTTGCCGACATTTGAACGCGCTGAATACGGTGGGTTATAAGGAATTATTCGCCTACATGGACGGACAGTACGATCTGGAAACAGCAGTAGAACTGATTCGCCGAAATACCCGCCGTTACGCCAAGCGGCAATTAACATGGTTTGCACGCGATAACGACATGATTTGGATGCATCCGAAGGAATTGACAATGAATAAGTAAATGAACGAAAAAAAAAAATTTTGGGGACTTGTTACCTCATCCCCTTCAACAGACACAAATACGCATCTTCCAGATTAGGCTCTACCACAACCGCATCCTCAAACGGCTGTTGTTCTGATAAATATCGAACCTGTATTGTATCCCCGTCCTGAATGTGATGCACCACCATTGTTTTGTCGAGCGAAGTATCGAACTCTTCTTTTCCGATGCGGAAATTCCAGACTTTTCCGGACGCAAACCGCACCATTTCCGCAGGATTGCCGAAGTATTTCATTTCGCCTTTGTCCACCACCACAACCTGATTGCACGAACTTGAAATATCCTCAATGATGTGCGTTGAGAAGATCACTACGCGGTCGCGGCTCAACTCTACCAACAGGTTGCGGAAACGGATGCGTTCGCGGGGGTCGAGACCGGCTGTGGGTTCGTCAACGATGAGGATACGCGGCAGATGCAGCAGGATGAGGGCAATGCCGATGCGTTGCTTCATACCGCCCGAAAACGAGCTGATTTTATCATCGCTGCGCTCGTGCATGTGCACGGCTTTCAGCGCGTATTCGATGCGTTCGCGGCGTAATTTCTTGTCAACAACGCCTTTCAGGATGGCTTGATAATCGAGAAACTCCTGCGCGGTCATATTTTCGTAAGTGCCAAATTCTTGCGGCAAAAACCCGATGAGGCTTTGCAGTTCTTCTCGGTACACGCGGGTATCCAATCCATTTATTCGGATACATCCGTAACTTTGTTCCAAAATGCCGCAGATGATGCGCATCAGCGTTGATTTTCCCGCACCGTTGGGACCCAGCAGCCCGAACATGCCTGTGCGTATCTCGAACGAAACGCCGCGCAACGCTTTGAACGGCTTGCGCTGTTTTCCGATAAGGGGAATACTTTTTACCATGCGGAACCATACGCGGCGCAGGCGTCCCTTAGTGCGTTCCACGTTGATGTTTTGGCTGTAAAGTTTGCGCGAACTGCGATATATCGCGGCAACCAACGCCCATACAACGGCGGTAACGATAAGCAGGTTCGTGTTATCCATTTTGCGATAAAGCGCGAACAGTATGGCAAGCGGAATACCCCGCGATACTGATTTTTTGAACACGGATGACATGGATAACGCAGATTTTCGCGGATTTTTATTTAATTCTAATCTGTGAAAATTCGCGTTATCCGTGTTCTTTTTGGTCGAAACTTTTCCCCACAAATAAAGCGCTCCGGCGTACAGGGCAAAGGAAAGAACGAATATCCAAAAACGGTTTTCGATGGTGAAATACGTGAACCATACCCCGAATATCAACAAACCTATTTGCCAGATCATTCCCGAAAAATCCTTCCACGAGCGGTACTCTACATTTAATCCCAAGCGTTTGCGAATTTTCAGTCCGCTTGTCCATTCGCGTTGGAAACGTCCCTGACGGTCGTATATTTTCACAAGATTGCGCACCTGAACTGTTATGGGATCGTCGGGCGCAATCAGTTTGGTTCGTGCGCGGCGAAGACTTGTCTGTATGAAATACGTTGCGCCGGGAATGAGAATAACCAACCCCGCCAAATATATGGATTGCCACAGAAAACCTTCGGCATAGCGGTAGATGCAGAATACGCCGGCGGCAAAAAGCGCGAAATGAAACATCTGCATGCGCAATGGCAGTGTTCGATACCATTTCAGCGTGTTTTCAAGACCCATACAAGCCGACGGAACGAGGATGAGCGTGAGTAGCGCCGAAAATGACAGTCCGCCGATAACCGTGATGGCAAACGGCGCGCCAATCGCTCCGGCGTATTCCGATTTGCCTATTGCCAGCGGAAACAGCGCCACAATGGTAGTGATGGACGTAATGAGAATGGGACGTACCCGCGACAATCCCGCTGTCATCAGTGCGCGGTTTCGGCGAAAGCCACGACTGCGAAGGATATTGGAATAGTCTATGAGAATGATGCTGTTGTTGACCACCACGCCCAGAAGGATAAGAAAACCTGTGAGTGTGTTGAGGTTAAGCAGTGGTGTTCCGGTAACGAGCAACGCCAGCAGCGAACCGATGGCTGCCAGCGGAATAGCAAACAGCAGCACAACCGGCGTGGAAAACGACTCGAAGACAGCAGCCAAAATCATGAAAATGAGAATGAAAGCCGCCAGCAGCAGAAACTTGAAATCGCCGAGAATATCCTCTTCGTGAAACACCTGCACGGCAATTCCCGCAGGCAGGTTATAGTTGGCGACCAACAGGTCAATATCCGCACGATAGCCTTCCAGCAGGCTTTTGGACGTTTCCACGTCGCGCATGAAACTGTATGTAACCTCAATCTGCTTGTCCTGATTGACGCGAAGTATCTGCGAACGTCCGCGTCCATAGTTGATGCCGGCTATATCCTTCAATTCGTGCAAACCGCCGCTGGCATTGCGTATTTGCACGACGCGAAGGTCGTCGACGGCGGGCGTGCGTTGTTTCGCGCGTTCTTCTTCCTCGTCGGGCGTTTGGTTGCGGATGACAATATCGTAACTGTCTTCGCCCACTTTGAAACTCGTCCCTGATCGTATTTCGGGATTGAGCGACGCCAATCCCTGCGTGATGTCCGTTTGCGCGATGTTGTACGACGTGAGCAGTATCGGGTCGAAATCGAGCAACAGTTCCGGCTGACGGCGGTCAACCGACACGCGCGAATTACCGATATAGTCCTGTTCGCTAAGGATATAGCGCATATCTTCGGCAACCAACTGCATCAGGTCAAAATCCGAACCCTTAATCACAATTCGTTCCCGGTTATCGCCGATGCCCAGCATGTACATAAACCCAGCCATGCCGCTCATCGCCGAACTCATGCCGCTGCTTTCGCTTACGCCGCTCGACAGGGATATTTCGGCTCCGGCGATGTTCGTCAGCCGCCGATGTACATCCGCCTTGATGTCGGCAATATTCCGTTTCCCGATTTTTTGAAAATCTTCTTTCAGCGTTAATGAAAGCACAGCCTGCTTTTCCTGCACGCGGACGGCAAGTTCTTTCTTTTCGGGAATGTCTGCCAAACGTTCTTCCATGACGCGGACAGCCTTGTCGGTTATGTCCAAGTCGCTGCCGGTCTGCATTTCCACGCGGATGTTGATTTTATCCGAATTGGCTTCCTGAGTTTGTGTAAGAGTTAGCGCCAATGTCAGCGCAAGCGTAATAAATAAAATGACGACAGACGCGAAAATGACCGCGCCCGGGTGTCTCATGCAGGTTTTCAACAAAACCAAATAAATCTGTATGGGACGTTGGCGGATGGAAACTTTTTCGTAAAAAACGCTGGCGCTCCGTTTTCGTTTCGGCGGTTTGTCGCAGCAGCGGCTTGCACTATCTTTCATACAGGTTACAAATGTTTATTTTGAACGAATAAATAAGCCACTTTTTGTTTTGTATTTTCTTCTTGAAATCAATAAATTACATCAATCCGTTTGTTCATTTGCTTTGGTTACTTCGTGATATAGGTAAACTCTTCTACTCCTGTGCCTTCTATCCGACGTTTCAGAAGGGCGTATACGGTCATCGGCGCGAACAGCAGCGCGACCAACAGCGATACCGTCAGCGTGGAAATGATGGATACCCCGATGTTCAGTCCGAGCAGTTTGATGAAGAAATTTTCGGAAAACACAAACGGAAGGAACACTGTGATGGTGGTAAGCGTTGCGGCGAGTATCGAACGCCACACTTCGCGCGTTCCCTGCGTAACGGCTCGCGATGCGACAACGCCTGTTGCCGATAACCGGTACACGTTTTCGAGCACCACTATACTGTTGTCCAACAGCATCCCTACCGCAAGGGCTATCCCTATCAGTGTGAGGCTATTGATGGTAATGCCAAAAGCATAGAAAAAGTTGAACGCCGTAAAAACTGAAATGGGGATGGACAGAGCGATGATAACCACCAATCGTATATTTTTCAGGAAGAACCAGAGGATGAGCGCCGCTAAAAGTCCGCCCGTGAGCGCAAGACGGATGATTTGGTTGATGTTCTTTTCCATGATTTCCGCCGTGTTGTTCTGTATGGAAATTTCCACGTCCAATGGCGCAAGTGTTTCATTGAGCGCTGCAATCGTTTCTATGACGTGGTGCGACAGGTCAATGAGATTTGCCTGCGCGTCGTTGGCGATGCTCACGCTTACCGCTTCTTTTCCGTCCACGCGGCTGTATGTGGTTTCTTCCTTGAGGTCGAAAAACACGGTAGCAACGTCTTTGAGCAGCACAGGTCCGGGTGCCACTACCACGTTTTCGAGGTCGGAAACCCTGCTGTACGGCGAATGTACGTGAACGAAATAGCGGTTTGCGGGTTCGTTAGCGAAACCCACAAAAGCCTTATCCTGCGTGTTTTGCGAAAGCAATCCGCTGATGACCGATGGCGTGAGGTTGAGCGCCTTGCACGCATCGGGGTCAAGCCGCACCTCAATGGCTCGCTCGCGACCGCCGTAGACGTTTACAGCCGCCACCCCGTCCATATTTTCTAATACGGTGCGAATTTCCTTTTCAAAGATGTTGCGCACGCGGTCGGTTCCGCCTGATCCGCGCACCTGCAAAGACATGAAATTGCTTCGCATCATCTGCGATATGTCGAACTTCTGCACCTGCACCATGAAGCCTTCGGGCAAAGCGGCGGCGGTTTCGTTTACCTTCTGCTCCAACTTCAGCGTGGTCATCTTGAAATTGACGTTCTTCTTGAACCTTACCTCAATACTCGACTGTTGCCCGCCAACCCTCGACGATATTTCCTCTACGCCTCCGACGGAACTGATGGCGCCCTCGAGCGGGATAACCACCGACTTTTCCACGTAATTCGGGTCCATATCCTGCACCGACCCCACCAACACGAACAGCGCCGGCAATTCGGCATTGGGCAGCAATTCAACCGGTAACTGCCTGTACGACACGTACCCCAACATGGTAAGCGCAATAAACAGCATACAAATAGTAACTTGGCGTTTGAGGACGAAATTCATAAGACAAAAGCAGGTAATATTTTTTTGCGGTATATATTTGTAGTCAGTGTCCTATTTTTTAGCTGATTTGGTTATTTGGTTCACAATCATAATCAAATATCCTAATGCCATAAATGCCCCTGGCGCCAAAACGAATATCAGGATATTGATCGTTTTGGGAAGCAGTTGCAAGCCAAACACCGATCCGTTGCCTAATAATTCGCGAATAGAACCCAACAATGTCAATGCAAAAGTAAAGCCAAGACCCATACCTGCACCGTCGAGTAACGACGGAAAGGGTTTATTATTCTGAGCAAATGACTCTGCACGAGCGAAAACAACGCAATTTACCACAATGAGTGGTATGAAAATGCCCAATTGGTCGTAAAGACTTGGTTCGCCGTTCGGACCGGGCGTGTTCACGTAAGCCGCCATCAACATATCCACGATGGTGGCAAAAGACGCAATAACCACAATATAAACCGGAATGCGCACCTTGTCGGGTATTAATCCAGCAATCAGCGAAATACCGGTGTTCGACAGCATCATCACAAAGGCGGTGGCCAAACCCATTCCCAATCCGTTCATCGCGGAAGTGGTGGTAGCCAGACTGGGACACATTGCCAAAACCATCACAAATATAGGATTTTCCTTAATGATACCTCTTGAAAAAGTTGCCCAATGGTTCATATTATTTTGATTTTTGATTTGCAGATTGATAAATCTTCCTTAAACGTATCAATGCCTGTTGGCGTCGAATTGAAGCCGATTCATGTATCAACGCTCTGATCTTTTGAAGACCCTCCTGCACTTCCGCCGGAAATTGCGTAATATATTCGTCTATTGCGGTCATAACGTAAAAATTCATCTTTATTTTCAACTGCAAATGTAAAAATTTCTTTTCATTCTTTTATTTTTTTTGCATATTTATCAGCAATTCAGTTAAAGGCTTCTTTTTATGTTTGATCATCTCTGATTTAACCTGAAAAGATTTATAAAGCAATCATAACAAATATTACTCTATAATTAATCTAAAATAATTTATGGTATGATTATTGTTATAGAATGAATATAATAAATAAATAAACGAACAAATTTTATGGAAATTAAAAAAATACATATAGGGGACATAATAAAAAAAAAGTTAAACGAACAGGAACGTTCCCTGTATTGGTTAGCCGACAAAATGGGATGCGATCATAGTAATCTCTACAAAAAACTCAAAAAACCGCATATCTGTTGCCTTTTGCTGCATCGTATCTCAGAAGTATTGCATGTAGATTTTTTTTCCTACTACACGCAATCATTATCTTTTAACCTGAATGATGAATAAACCGGATTAAAAAAGGTATTTATCAACCTGATAATATGGTTTCTTACAACCTGTATATATGGTAGATTTATACACTACCAGATATAGTAGAAATACTGTACTTTTGTGCCTGAGAGTGATCATGCTTTCTGAAAGTTCATTATTTTTATAATTAAATCTAAATCAAACAAATATGAATAATTTTTTAAATTTGCAGGTATACTTACCTGCGCAGTAGCCTTAGGGCTAAACATTCAATGGGCTGTAGACGGCTATGGCATTAAGGACGGGAAAGTGCACGTTCAAATACTTGCACAAGAAGGAGGAACTGGAACAGGAACAGGTTCTACACCCGGTAGTAGTTCTGGAGAATCCGAATCAAAAGGGTGCAAACAAAAAGTTGAAATTGATGCTGGAACTGAATGTGAAGACTGCACCGAATGGGTCGTAACTCAAGAATATTCATGCCCTGAAGGTTTTGATAAAACATGTATTCATGGAACACTTATTTTAGTGAATAATGTAATAGTTAAAAATTCATTAAAAAATAAAGATTGTAAATAGATTTTGGTAATGAAACTATTGGGTTGCATTCTTTTTCGTAGATTTTATTATAGAAAATTTAATTTACGGAAATAGAAGATGAGTTCAACTGTTTATATTTATAAGAAATAATTAATTAATAAGGAATATGAAATACAATATTTTTGCTTTATTTATAATTTTTTTTATTCATTTTTCTTGTGTTAGGAAACAAAAAGATTCTTATTATGATATAGCATCAACAATTGAAAATAGCAACCTGCATATTATTGATTTGGATAAAGCTGAACGTATTGATACATGCAAACTTTCTTTTTTCTTCAAAAGCGCAAAATGTGTCAGGCTTGACGATGATAGCAAAGCGATTATAGGAGGAATATCCAAACTTGTCGCTTATAACGGCAAGTTGTATGTGTCGGATACTAAAGATGCAAAAAGTCTGATAGTGTTTGATGATGATGGAAAATATATTATGAAAATAGGAGAGCGAGGCAGAGGACCAGGAGAATATGTAAGATTCGATGATTTTACAATTAATACTGATGAAAATGAAATAATCTTACTTGATTACGGTAGAATACATATTTATGATCTTAATGGAAAATTTTTAAAAACAGTACAACTTCAACAAGTAGATGGTAATATTACGACACTTCAATATTACGATAGTTTAATATACACAGATATACATTCGTATCAGAAAAAAGATGATGATTGTTTATTACAGTCAGTTCGCATTGTTGATGGACAGAGGAAAAATCGTTTTTTGAATACAAATGAACACAATAAAGGCTGGAATGAATTGTTAGTGAATAATATGAATTATTTTGTCCCAAAACTTGACCCACCTCACTTATTTCGTCACTCGTTTATGGATACCATTTTTGCAATAACAAATATAGGGCTTATCCCGCATTTGGTTATCAGAAGTAAAGAAATGATTACCGAAAAAGATCTAGTTTTACCACCAAATACTTCACCAATGATTTTTCTCACACTTTTAAGTCAAAAAGATAAAATATATAACATATACAGTTATTTTGAAACGCCCGAAATTATTCATTTTAGGTATAATATAGGAAGAAAAGTGTATTCCGTTTTTTATAACAAATCAAAAAAAACTACGCAAGTTGCAAGTTCATTTAACAATGATTTTGTTTATAAAGGAAGAAAATCTATTACGACACGTTTTATCTTTTTTAACCATAAAGGTGCATACGAATATATTAGTTATACAGTTTTAGATTATTTGTTACCTCTTATAAGAGATAATCAGTTAAAACAACCCTTCAACGACCAGTTAAAAAATCTGAACGAAGAGTCTAATCCAATAATTTTTTATTATGAATTCAAATAAGGCGTTGATCTTTTTTTCCTGTTTTTTATTTGTTCTGGTGGTCGTATCTGCCCTTAATCACTCAGGAAATAATAGGTATGAGTATATAAGTACAGATAATGAATTATTGATGAGCAATATCCACTTTATACCAGATATCGTACGTAGTTACGAAAAAGTAAAGATCGATTACGGTAGAAAGAACACTTTAATCATACGCTATGCCAACAATTTGTGCGATAATTGTTTTGACAGCCTTTTAGATGAATTATTATCCTTTCAGGAAGAAATTGGTAAGGACTTTATATGTATATTTCCTGCTTACCCAAATGACCGAAGATCAAGAATACGTTTAAGTAACGATCTTGCAAAATTTAATTACCAGAACATTCCTGCCGATTCGTTGTTGATACCAATTTGCGGAGAAGAAGAGAAAAGCTATTTTGCATGGATCAATAATAAAGGAGACATTGAGATGGTGTTTTTCCCTGACAGAAACAGGTTTCAACACACACGCAGATATTTTCAGGAAGTGAAGAAGTTATTGTTGGCGGTTGAAGAATA
>Ga0123353_10015637_pt1 | contig 11038 bp, 9 predicted proteins | sample TergutLab28metaG_3_FD_92763 | JGI IMG/M metagenome (GOLD analysis project Ga0123353, IMG submission 92763) | Labiotermes labralis P3 segment gut microbial communities from Petit-Saut dam, French Guiana - Lab288 P3 | ecosystem: Host-associated > Arthropoda: Insects > Digestive system > Gut ... | reverse complement strand
GTTGACCACTCTACAGATACATGGGCTTTTCTTGCTATTTGGAATATCCTGTGCCGTATGTACAATATTCGTGTATCTTTTCTTACCGGAGACTCAGGGACTTACCCTACAACAAATTGAGGACTATTTCCTACAACCTAATATCATGTGGATAACCAGGCACAGATACCAAAATGAAAGAAAAGAAACTGAAGGCATCGATTTAGAGATTATTTCTAGCACGTAATAGCAAGCAGCTGTCTAATGTCACTTTACGACAGCGGTATTCAACACACTACTGAGGGTTTGGGTCCTCGCGGCCGTAACTATGAAATTAACGGTCTTCTGGGATTTTATGTTAAAATACGTCAGTGGATGTCGTGATGTCCGGACAGATGTGGGTTCTTCCTTTATCTCTGAGCAGTCTGTGCAGTCTGGGGAGTGGTCTTGGATCTTTTCTCACCGAAATTTCAGGGAATGTCTCTACGACAAGTTGAGGAAAATGTCCGGCATCCTAATTTCCTGTCGATAAATAAGACTAAGAACTTATATACATAGTAATATGGGCCTAAATTGAGTTACACTGCTGTTCTTACAACGTTGACAGAAATGCATTATACCAATTATCTTCACAAAAGCATCAATCAAAAATTTACAACAGTCATTCAATTATATTTAAACTTTTTCGACTCCAAATATTGTTTTCACCATTACAATACAGTGTAAAATATAAGGTTGCGTACCTTTCTCTTCGATGATGTCCGATGATGTCGCGTGAAATTACACCGTCGTTAGCCTTCGTAATAAAGAAGACGTTCATAAAATGCTTTCATCTCTTCTTACACCAAAATATCACATATTCTATGATTCTTTGAGTTGAAGAAATTCGAAGCAGTTGTTCACTGTGAGCGTCCGTGAAAAGCTGTTGACTAATTTGGAAATGCGTCTTGTCAAAATATAATAATTTACGCTCCTCCGACATAGAATAAGTTACAAATTACTTTTCACTGATTATTGCTTTCGTTTAGTACATAAGAGTACCGACAAAGGTTTATCTCCTTAATTGCCAATTACTTACTTTCACTACACAGACAGTTACAATTATATATGTATATAATTGTTAGGGGTTCCGACATAGCATTCCCAAATACACACATACACACACACACACACACACACACATATATATATATATATATATATATGACGGATACCAACAAATTTCCAAATCCTCCAAATGTCAAGACCATTTCATTGGATGGTGAGAATATTTCGTTTGATGCGAGTCTGAAGGAACAATACACCATAGGAGGTCCGTTAAATTTTGTGCCAGCAGCGGCGGTTCTCTAGAGCAAGCAATGCACAGAAAGGTAACCATAACAAAAACAATCAACAACACAAAACAAAGGGCCTAGTATCAATAATTCCATTTTTGTACAATAATAATGATTATCTTAAATAAATAAAATTTGCGTTGCTGAAGGTAGTGTTCAACAATAAATCTTGGAACTAAAACCTACACATCCCTCAAAAAAATTCGGAATCACCGGACAATCGCAATTATCGGACCACCCACAACCTCTATTATTCCGTTCATAAGAAGGTCTACAGTAACTTTAAATAACAGTTCCCCACTGCAAAACCGATAATCTGAGGCCACTTCGTCAAATGTGTCTTTCAGGCCTTTGCCCTCGTTTGTTTTGAAAACTGGTGTCTATCTATTATCTTTTTCTACCGGTTCGGCTTCTAATTTCAATTGTCCGAATCAATCTTGTAAATCACTTACGTGCTCACAAACACGATTGAACATGAAAGCAGATTCACCTAAGCTAATAACCTTCTTTTGTGGAGTTTCTGGAGCACAATTAATTTCGCACTTCTCTTTATATAAAATCATACATATAAACACAAAATCAAATGTCGCCAATTTTCCTTTGACTGACGTACTTGTCTGTCTTCCTTTTCGATAAATTTGTGACATACTTCAGAGAAAAACTTTAATATTGTATATCCACAATACGAACTTCCACACCTACCACAGGCAGCGGCCTTCGTGAAGAACGGGTTAGGCTAAGGTTTAAAAGGTAACTTGTCTTCCCAATTCGTATAGAAATAATACATCTCCTAACGTCATTTCCAAGGGTGTTTTGTATAACTTGTACAAACTTTCTACTTTAGCTCGCGTGGTCAGTAACGCCACTCTTGCAAATATTACAATGTTTAAATAAAATATACGGTACAATAAATTATTACTTCAGTAAAACCGTTAATTGTCAATAGTATTTCGTTGTTCGCTAAACCTAACGGTGAATTACTGCAACGGCGCCAACCTAGTATGGACATATTTCAGTTCAGTAACTCCACTTCAAATTTAATGCACCTACCTTCAGACTCCACACATCCAGGTCGCTCTTATCCGAGAGAAATTATTGCACTAAGTCAAATACGTCAAGGCACATAAAACAAAACAAAAAAAATGCACTGAATGACTCACATCAACACACAAATAACGGTTAAAGATTGTGTTTAACCTGCACGATATCCATGTCGCCATCCTACTCTCGAACAAGTGCTACCAAGCCTACAATTTTTTGTTACTTTCCCAACTAATGACAACCTAATATCAGGCTCCTATTAAAAAATTGTATGGCCATTAGGCCTATGTTCAAGCAATGTAAGCATCTACAAACTCTATGAAAATCTCTCTCATACAAACAAATTTCGCACACTGTAGCCACGCGTACGTTGTATTATTATGCTACCGTTGGCAAATTTGAAGCGTATTCACGAGAAGTCGAGTTCTCGCAAATGCACTCGAATTCGCTGAGTTTAACCTCGGCATGAGACAGGTGGTCAACTCCACGCACCTACTGCTGTTGTCGTTTGGAATGAGCCCCCTGTACACTTTTGATAAGAGGTAGATGAGACCAAGATTTAGCCTAGACGCTTTGGATGAGCGAAAAATTACTTGCATTCGCTGGAAATCCGACCATAATTTCTCGTGCGTCTAGTCCCTACCGTAGTCACTATACTGAGCTATCTCAAAATTAACTTAAGAGGATGTGGATTCTCTTATAGGGTTTCCAGTGGCTTCACACCACTAACCAAACATGCTGTCTTTGAGTTGCTGTATGTTGATGTTCAGATTTGGGGTTTTCACTTTGGTGTTAGTAAAGATTATTGTCTTCTACTATGGGATGTCATAGCCCGGTAGATGGGTAACTACGGTATATCTCCATCTTCTCCCTCAAGATGGAAGTAGAAGGTTTGTGCAAAACATTGGTAACACACTGCCATACAACATGTGACATCCCAGATGACTGTCACTTTATTATGCACTGCTGTGAGAGGCCCAAAACCCATATTCCTGGAAGAAAGTAAATTTTTTTACAACGGTAGAGGATAATATTAACGTTTATCCTAGGTAAATAGTTAAGGATAATGAATGAAGTTACTCAGCCACATCTTTTAATTACAAAGGCTTCAGTTTTATTACTACATACAGTTACTATTATAAATAATACTGAATTGTGTTCATACACAATCTGCAAGTCTGATGGCGCTCACCCTCATCAAAACAATAAGAAACCGCAACATCAGAACAGAAAAAAGTGCACAATGCAAACGACTTCTTCAGCCACAGATAAATTTAATTTAAGCTGCTTCCTTTCTAGTAGCAAAGCAGTTAGTGTGTCCAGTATTTTGTAACTCCTTTGTTAACAAAATGTATTTACTTAAACTCATATATTATGTTATATTCATATTTAGGTGCTATCGGCACATCAAAGCTTACAGCTGTTCGTGAACTCTCTGCTCATGACAACTCACACAAATGTAATGAATTTTGCAAAAAAAAAAAAAATATTTGTATTAAACTTTGATGCTTCACAGATATATCCATGTGTTTCTTGTGAAGGTTTAACACCCCACTGTAATTTTAAGCTTCACAGACAGCTCCGTGGATACTATTCTTTACTCCTCTGCACCCTCCCCCACCTCACATGACCTGCCCTGTGAAATGGCATATACGGTGATTGTAATATTGTCCAGACATTCCTTGTTCATGAATTATTAGAAAATACTTTTATTGGTCTCTGGATGTCAGCAGCAGCTTCTACAGTTCACTAAATAATATGATTCATAGATGGTAACAACACTACTGCAAACTTTTTCACTTTTTTGCATAAAGTACACCTTCAGACCCAGTAACACAACAGCATACATGTACATTTATGGGTGAGAAAGAGTTAAAAGCTATCCTTACATTACTGCAACTGCAGTGACTCTTTGTATGAATTAATTTCAGTTATTACTGAACATGGTACAGTGGAAAATTCTGCACTAAAAATTCAAACAAAATGTTCAAAATAACATACATTTCTTTATCAAAAATTGTCAAATTTTATCATTAATATTTTGAATGTGGTAACAGGATCACACATACAGTTACGCTTATTTCATTCACATTAAAATTTTACCATTGTAAGTTGAAGAACAGCACAATTCTCACAAATTTATTACATATGCACTGAACATGAACTGTAGCCTACATTGTGGATTCAAGTCTCCTGGGATGTCACGCTGTGTCAATGGGCAACTGATTCCCGACAGTTCAAATGACGGTGAAGTCTTCAACTTCACAGGCCCTTCAAAATGTCTGGGTCCACACACTCAGTGACACAGTGTCACATCCATGAAGGCTTGAGTCCTCATTCACATTCTGACTGTATGAACTTAACTCTGTGACTAGCGAAGTACTGGGAGAGTAACGTAATTCCCAAATTAGAGATCAAGATGTGATAATGTGCTATCTAAAAGGCATGGAGCAATTCTGAAATGGCCATTAGCAGAGGGAGAGGGAGAAAAAATGAACAGGAAAACTTTCTTCAGTCCTACTTCACCAACCACAAATCTCACAAAAAGTAACCCATGGCTGAATGCAAGGATTTACAGTGAGAGGTCAGTGTCACTAGCAGCCTAAGCTGTCTCTACATACAGTACAAAAGGGGTACAGAGGAAGAAGAAAAGAAACGTGAAACAATAGACAAGGAAAAAGAAAAAAAGACACAGCAAGGCTTAACAACACAGGCAATGTGGCTCATTTGCATGATGCTTATACCTCCCCAACTATCCTACCAGCCTGAAACCATTTCACTCAAAGAGAGGGTTTCTATAGCAATATATTGTCACACACAACAATAAAATGTACTTAGATCTTCATGTAAGTACCCATTATTTTTGCCTGATTTTTACAAAATTTGGAAATTATTGACAAATTTTTTATGAAAGCCCCCCAACATTTAGATTTCATGGAAATCTATCTGGTGGAAGCTGTGTTACTACATGTAGAGAAACAGACAGATGGAACACGACACAGCTTAGATACATTTTCTGCAACTATGCAAACATGATTTAAAACAAAAATTTTTACAGCAGGTTCTTTGCCCTTGCAAAACTAGACTTATCACAGTAAATTCATAATTTCAAATTCAGTATTGTGATCTAGTGGGTTATGACAGTGTTATATGACTGGTTGTTAAGCAAGCAGGCAGGCAGGCAGGCAGACAACTAGGTAGGTAGGTAGGTAGGTAGGTAGGTAGGTAGGTAGGTGGGTGAGTGGGTAGGTAGGTTTGTACATAGGTAGCTAGGTGGGTGGGTAGATAGGATGGTTTCTGGAGGAATCCACTACCACCTTCTTCAGGGTAGACATGAGCCCAAAAGGAAAAGCGACAAGTTGTACAGGAGAGGTGGCGAGGAGAGATGTCATCAGAACCAGCCTATTTTATTAACAGAATAATAAAAACTGTCAGAACTTTGAAACATCTTATATGCAATTTATTGTGGACAGTCTTGATATCATCATGTGATTTGAATGGGTCTAATTGATCATTGCACTGCACAGGTTAGAGTGGTGGTGACTCCCTACACTTGTACTCAGAAGGTGCATGGTTTGAAATCTTGGCCAGGATACCAGTAATAACAAGGTTCTGTGGATCCCATCAGTTCCACCAAGCATATATGTCCAGATAGTACCTTGATTAGACCATGACCACTTACTTCTAGTTCCTTGCCAATTCATAACTTATCCTATGCTTAGACACTGTATGTTGACAGATGCACTAAGCATCACAAACCACAAAAAAAAAGCCATCACAACTTAACTTATTACAAAACAGCTTGTCTGTCAGCTACTTCAATCAATGTGAAAAGTCATACACTGATTGTAGGAAAATACTAGACACACATACCCTGCTACTTTAATTAAATAATTGCAATGGAGGGACCACTGACTGAAATATACAAACTTCTGTGTACAAAGAACTTCACAAGAAATAATATACATCATAAGAGCTGTGTACATTCACAAATTAAATTTAATTATATTTTACATATTATACACTGTGTACATTCATATGCAACTACAATAAACGTGCACATTTTACATCACAAGGAAAACATGTAAAGTGTTTCAAATGATACACTTTAAATTTATACATAACATTACCTTCATTTCAAGGTGAATCACAGCACAACTACCTCAATGAACGGCAAGATGGTGAAGCATACCTGTTAAGGAGTATATCATCAGCTACACAAACTGGCTGTGCTTGGGCTATTAGTTTTATCTAAAAGTGAAGAAGATTGAGATAGCTGAAATCTACCCGGTTCTAAAGACAGTATCTTACACCAGAATTACTGGGTTTCTGGACCTGGCCTGTCACTCAGCATTCCAAAGAGAACCCACTGGATGTGTTTGCATCTCCAAGTGATAAAACTGATCTTGTGTAGTGAGTAAGATTAGCTCTTTCTAATGGATCCTGTGTGAGCATGTGCCTCACGTTGTTCCAACTGACAAGGACAACAGACCCTGTCACTGAAACATATTCTATTCAATTCTGTACAAATCTGACGATGGTATATCACATTAAGAATCATTATTTTATTGATTTTGGCCACCTTGTAATAAAAAATTATAAACATTAATAAAACAGTACATTTCAAGGACAGGATTGGACTTGTCCTCTGGCTAAAAATGGTCCATACCTACTCTTTTGTGTCCAAACATGCAAAGCTGTTCTCTACTTCAACCTCAGCCTCAGTGTACAGTAGCCTTGCCTGACAGGCCTGCAAGCTGCAACAATAGCTTCACCTTTTGGCCCAACTGAGTAGGTAATGACCATCTTTTCACCCCAAGGAAGGTGACTGAGGCTGTTACCCAGAATGTAGTGTTTCGTTGATTTTTTTTATTATTTAAAGACCAGGTGGTGGACAAAGTTCACGACATAAATGATATCAAGTGTTCTGTTCACCTACCAAATGACATACAAGTCCAGAAAACAAGTAATCCTAACTTAATATAATCTTTGGTTTCACCTAACCAACTAACTTTGTGTTCCGCTCTAAATTACCCCCTAGAACTGGAGAACAATAAATCTTACCCACTTCTTACACTTTGATTTTTAAATTACTTAAAAATAACTATGTACAATTACATGAAGAAAAAATAAATTTATTTCCTCTTCTGGCCTGACATTTTCAATCACGTTACAGATCTGTATTCAAACGGTACATTGCACTGAAACAGGCTTCAAAACATAGCATCTACACTTCAAATAATTAAATACACATTCACATACAAAATATATACTACAGCACCACATAATCATCCCTAAGCTAATCAGTTTACGTGCACAGTGCGTATTCTATAGCATATAGCAAGACAGAAGCAACAAAGAAGTTGGAAATATTGAAATATTTTAAAGAAAGTTTGGAATGATAATTAAATATTAAGAGCAAAACAAATATATAATATTAGGGAACATTGCTCTTCTTGATCAGTTGTGAATAGCTTCAACAATTCAAAGTGTTTTTTTTTTCTTTTTTTTTTGTGTCCATGGCACCACTGACTAGTGTCGTCTGCTACTTCACTCTAGAAATAATAATTTCTAAACAACCCTTCATTCCTAGCAATTCTGTAGAACACAGAAACTTCCACAGTATTTTACACATGGGATGATCTGGATATGTCATACTAATACACTCATACCTCATGTCAGTCATAGGTCATACTGCAGTCCAGAATGAAGTCCCACGGATTGAAAATCTCGACATCTCACTCAAGCTATACATATCATACTTTCCCTTCCTACGTTACACCCCTAACCATTCCGTTCACATGTATGCTGGTAGTAATAACCATGATAACCTTCAGTAGAGAGAATTACTGTGGGTTGGCTCACAGAGGCCAGGAAGGTGTGATGGGAATACAAGAGTAGGAAGATCACAGCAAGCCTTGGTTGCTGTTAAAGTCACTTTACACAGGATTTCTTTACGTGGCTGCAGTATAGTCTGGCGCTGCTGGGAGTGTAACATAAGAGAAATAACATGTCACACTTCAGTTTTGAAACAGATTACTCAAGACAAGATTGCTTTCAGTTTATGTGATTATTCATCTGTGTTTATCAGTGTCTGGTATCACAGTGTTTACAAGACATACTATTCTGTCCACCTTCAAACTGATATTAAATTTTCTTTCATTACATTCAAATAACAGCATGAAACTGCAACTAACATGGAAAGTTGCTTGTAAATTCTTTAACTTTTCCCATGCTCCAAAAAGTTCACAGAAATTCATAAATTCTGTTCACTTTTTTTCAGCCATCACTCTGAACATTGTAGTGCACTTTCTTGGTCATCAGTCCAGTTCATTAACACAGCACTACTGACATATGAGACCTTTCACATGAACTAAAATATGAGCAACACAAGCAAGTGGCAGATGGTGGAACATATCATAGATACACACACAACAGGTTGTAAATGACACAGAAAAACTCAAGTGTAGGGCCTGGAAAGGGTTAAGAATCACAAACGGACTTTACAATCCTTTTACACAACTGAATAATGTAGGCACATCATTCAGTAAGCTGTTGAACATTTGGAACCATGGGTTTATGGATCTTTAGAATAAGCAGGATCACATCTGATGTTAAACAAATGGTTAAACACACATCTGTCCTGCAAGAGGAACCTTCAGAATAAACATTTTCAAAACTAATTTTACACTATGTCATTTATCAACAAAATAATATCACTGTGGTATACTTTCTTTTACGACCTTTACAATTTATTTTTTTTAAACTACACGCAGTAATTAAATTTGTAGAGCACACATAAGAAGTTTGAAGTAACAGATGTCACTTTTTGAATTCCAATGTGACCCCCACTAGCGATTCTCAACACAACAAAACAGTAATCAGTCTCATTCCAGTGATATTTGCAAGTTACCCTTGAATGTGAATTTTTAATTTGTCCAGATTCTTGGGCATTAATGGGAGGGGAGGGTATGAGTGAGTGAGTGGGGACAGTCTCAATAAAAATTCCCTCGCCCGCCCAACAAAACTAACGGGTCCAGGGATTCACTGCTTGGAATAAGACCATAATTTCAGCATATACAAAATTTCTAATGGAATTCGTTAGAAAGAAGCACAGACCATCAATTAAAGCTTGATATTTTATCACTTTTTTATGCTGGCTACACGCATGGACTTTTTGGAAAACCATCACCAGGCAATTAAAATAAGAGTACTTTGAAAAATATAATTTAAATATAACTCACAAAACGTTATTTTCAAATACATGAAATCTCAATTTCACAAAAATTTTAGTTGTATAAGCCAAAACTAGGTAAAATAAGATTGTATATTCAAATATCAAATTTGTTTTCCAGCACATGGGTTACAATCTGCACACAAGAATCTTTATAAGCTCAATTTTCTTCTTAAATTATAAAAGAATATACAAAAATGGTTATTACATTGATAAGAAGATATTACTTTGTGTTAATTTTGATTTTTGTCAATACTGGAGAGGTACAGTTTACTGTATATTACACTACAGAGTATATACTACGTACGTATGCAGTATACTACATACACATAGTATAATGTACCTCTCCAGCATCAACCAAAATCAAAATTAACACACAGCATGACCTTCTTGTCAATGCAATAGCCATTCTTATATATTCTGATATGATTTAAAAAAGAAATTGGGCTTCTTACGTTTCTTGTCTACAAATTGCACCATACACCATGTAGTTATAATGATGAACTTCCCTTTCACACCCAAAGTAGCAGAAAACAGCTTTTAATATTTCCGTTTATGTACTTTTATTTTTAATTGTCTGATGTCCTTCCCAAATGCCGAAACATATATCAAGCAACAAAACTGATAAAAATGTTGATACTGTGACTGATGGTCTGCCCTTCCTTTCTGCTGTTCATATATCACAACAAAATGTCATCAGTTAAGGTACTGGAATTCATGCTGAAATCTCGTGACAATCAACACTCTGAGATTTCTTTATGCTCTAAAATTACCATTACTCTACACAGCTTAATTTTCTTAGAATACATTTTTAAAAGCATCAAGACTGGTTATATTCATGTATTACAGATAGGGCTATTACTCCCTCATCTGTCATCAAAACTTATTTGGAACACAAAATAGGTGTTGTATTCTATCAAACAATAAAAGATTGAAGAGACAGGTAATGAGGATAAGAAACAGCAGGAACAAGACACACCAATTGCTTGTCCAATTCACATATAGAAAATAACAAGCTGTATTCTGCCAGATTATACACTGTGTAGTTTGGCAGGCAATTACAACTGACGATACAAGCTGTCCACATCTTCTACCCCAAAGATGAAGGCAGCAGGTTCCTTCAAAATAGTAGCAACTACTTACAGGGCTTCTTGTTGTCACAACCCAAACCCAATCCAACATTTTCAACACTGTGGAACCTCAAGTCTACTAAAAATATGTTAAACCACCTATGGAAAAATCACCAGCACATAATGAACACTCTTTACCATACTGTATCAGAGAGATCTCATGAGGTGTCTGTACACCTTCAACACAACACACTTAGAAGAAGTTATGTGTGTTACATTCACCTGTAATTCCCCCCCCCCCCCCTCTTTTACCCAAAAAAAAAAAAAAAAAAAAAAAATATAAAAAAAAAAAAAAAATTTATTATCTTTTTTTTTTTTTT
>Ga0123353_10015635_pt1 | contig 11039 bp, 8 predicted proteins | sample TergutLab28metaG_3_FD_92763 | JGI IMG/M metagenome (GOLD analysis project Ga0123353, IMG submission 92763) | Labiotermes labralis P3 segment gut microbial communities from Petit-Saut dam, French Guiana - Lab288 P3 | ecosystem: Host-associated > Arthropoda: Insects > Digestive system > Gut ... | reverse complement strand
GAACAGGCTCAGATTGGAGAAGGCCGTGACACCGATTTTTTTGACTTCCACGCTGCCGATGGTGCGGGGGATCACGATATCTGCGGCTGTGCCCACGTAGTTCTCGATGGTCCCGGTGGCCGCGTCGAATGTGAAATCACTTTCGTCGTTGGGCGCGAAGGTACCGGGCATCATCGCAAGGGCCGCCGGCTCCTCACTCACGCGCAGCAGCGGGGCATGCCAAGGGAAACCCAGCGCTTCACTCCACGCGGCCACCTGTTGGTCGGTGACGTCATCGCTGATGCGGATGCCCGAAATGGCTATGCCCGCAAAAGCCAACGGTTCCGTTTGGACGTTGGGCGGAATCACCACTTCTGTAACGCCGCTGCCCTCAAAGGCGTTGGGGCCAATGGAAGCAACCGAATCCGGCAGGGTAACTTCAATAAGATTTACGCAGTTTTGAAACGCGCCTTCACCGATATCGGTGACCGTATCAAAGAGGTCCACATATTCCAAAGCGCTGTCTGCAAAGGCAAACGCGCCGATGGCGGTAAACTTTTCTGAGCGAGGCACATAGAAGCGCTTGAGCGTTGTGCTGCCCTTAAACACCCTCTCACCCAACCCGGTCACGGGAACCAGTTCACCGTTGTCGTCATAATAATTCCAGTGTGTCAGCAAGGCTTCTTGCATGGTCTCGCTTTCCAGCAGCATGCCCTCGCCATAGTAGTAATCCTCCGGCAGGGCCGCGCCCGGCGGATCGCCGCGCCACACCGCCACATGCTCCAGGCCGATGGCCGCCAACTGCGCCCGGGCTTCGTCGGCCTGGGCCCGGGTGGCATCCCAGGGAATATCTATATCGGCAAGAGGGGCCCCGGCAAAGGCGTCGGGCGCGATGGCGGGAAGCGAAGCAGGCATGATCACAAACCCCAGGTTTGTGCACTTTTCAAATGTGCCGGGCTGGATGACTTCGATACCCTCGGGAATGGTGATTTCCGTAAGGGACATACACCAAGCGAAGGCCTTCTCCCCAATCGCCGCAAGGCCTTGGGGCAAGCGTATCTCCCGCAGCTGCGTGCTTTCGAAGGCGGCGCTCCCAATGGATTGAAGGGATTCCGGCAGGCCGATGAACTGCAGGCCAGACCAGGAGAAGGCGCTGTCCCCAATAACCTCGGCCCCCTCGGGCAGGTTGACGATGTGGACATTCTGGTTGTGAGCAAAAACCCCTTCCCCAATGGAGCGCACAGATGCCGGGATGTCGATGCGCACAGACTGATCATAACAAGCTGTCAGCTCGCCCGTGACGGCGTCAATATCCAAATCCGATGGTATCGGGGTGTAATCGTACGCAACGGCGGGCTGGGCCGATTCCACGATGTTCGCCCCCTCGGGCAAAAGGGCCGCATAAGCCTCTCCCTCGCCTGCGGGTACGGTAAATACGATATCCTCCGCCGCAAACCAAAACGCGCCGGAGCCAACAAACACCGGCGCTTTGCCATAGAACGTAACCTTCGCCAAATTCGCGCAGTCATAAAAAACGTTGTTTTCAATCAGCGCTACGGAAGCGGGAATCTCCACTTCCGCAAGGGCTCCGCACTGATAAAAAGCGTAGGAGCCGATCTTTTGCAGGGTATTGGGCAGCGATACGGATCGCAAATTGGGGCAGGCATAGAACGCGCCGGATTCGATCCGGTCCACCCCGTCCGGGACGATGATGTCTATAATGGAATCATCCTCGCGCAGAAAGTTTTCGGGCACGGCGGTTGCGCCCTCCAACGGGTCAAATAATTCATCTTCGTCGGTGGCCAGGGCGTTTGCGCTACAACACAGCGCGAGCAGCAGGATACTTGCCAAAAGGAATCGAAAGATACCATTGTACGTGTTTCTGCTCATATCTTATTCCTCCTGTCCGTAACGTGCGGGCAAATGCAATACAAAGCGTATCGTATTCGTTAGTATATCACAGGAGGTTTCCCGAGGCCAGTCCTTCGCAAAGATTTTACGATTGCATTTGCGAGCATTCGCGCGGTTCTATTCATCCTCTCTTGCGCATAGGTATTAGATAGGGTAAAATGGAATGTCTGCATGCGAATGGAGGCGGCTTGGGTGGGGTTGGGGCACGATGTACGCAAGCGCGGGGGGCAGATTGCGGCGGTAGCATGCTTGGCAGTGCTTTCCCTGGTATATGCAGGGCGAATCCAGTCCGGAGATGTGACAGTGGCCGCCCGCAAGCGGGAGTTGCCGGTATACAATGTGGCCCACACGGAAAAGGTACTCTCCATCAGCTTCGACGCCGCCTGGGGATCGGCCCAAACCGAGGCCATACTGGACATCCTGGATCAGTACGAGGTAAAGACCACCTTCTTCTTGGTTGGCTTCTGGGTGGAGGAGCATCCCGAGCTGGTACAGGAGATGGTGCTGCGCGGCCACGAGATCGGTAACCACTCGGCGACCCATCCCCACATGTCGCAGCTGTCGGAAGCAAAAATTCGTGAAGAACTACGCATCGTGAGCGAAAAGGTGGAGCAAATTATCGGCAAGCCCACCACGCTGTTCCGGCCGCCCTACGGCGAGTACAACGACGCGGTGGTGCGGGTAACCCGCCAAGAGGGGCACGAGTGCGTACAATGGAACGTGGACTCCCTCGATTGGAAGAACTACGGCGTACAAAACATGATCGACCAGTGCACCAAGTCCATTCAACCCGGCGATATCGTGTTATTCCACAACGATTCGAAGTACATTCTCGACGCGCTGCCCGCCATCCTCCAGGCCTACAAGGACGCCGGATTCCGCGTGATTCCGGTCTCCGAGATCCTCTTGACAGGGGATACCTGGATCGACCACAAGGGAACGCAGCATCCGGTGGCTCCCGAGCCAACCCAACCGACAACCACCAGCGCAGAATACACAAGGGGGCAAGACCCATGGAGCACTTGATCAACGACCTGCATCTAACCGGCAAACTGGTAACCCTGCCTCAGGTGGGGCACGAGGCATTTGGCGAGGTGTTTTATTATCTGACCCTGGGCGTGCCCAGGCTCTCCGGCGCGGAGGATCTGCTGCCGGTTACCATTTCCGAGCGCCTGCTGGAGGGCATGGATTTGGCAATCGGCAACGTACTGTCCATCGACGGACAGGTGCGCTCCTACAACAAGGTGATCGACGGGGTGGGCAGGCTGCTGATCACCGCCTTTGCCCAGCGCCTCAACGAGGTGGACCCGTACCGCAACCCCAACCTGCTGCAGCTCACGGGCACCCTGTGCAAGCCGCCGGCCTACCGCACCACCCCCTTCGGGCGGGAGATCGCCGACCTGATGGTGGCGGTAAATCGGGCCTACGGTAAAAGCGACTACATCCCCTGCATCACCTGGGGGCGCAGCGCACGCTTCAGTTCACGCCTGCACATCGGCGACCGCATCAGCCTGAACGGCCGCCTGCAGAGCCGCGCCTATCAAAAGCAACTGCCCGACGGCACCTGCGTGGAAAAGGTGGCCTACGAGGTATCGGTGAGCCAGATTGAGCTGGTGGCCGGTTCCCACCTGGAGCCGGAATCCTACGCGCCCGCCGCTCCTGCGGAGCCATCCCAGGAGGTTGAGTGAATCAACGCTCAACACAGCCTTACAAGCCTTGAAGAGCCAAATACCGGCTCTTTTTGTTTTGCATATTGAATTAATCCACAACATGTAGTATAATCATCTGTGACATTCGCAACGATGACAAAGGAGGCTTTAATTTTTGATGGACAACAACAAACGATATGGCATACGGTTACTTGCCCTGCTGCTAGGTATGGTGATGCTGCTGGCCCCCCTGTCCGCGCTGGCGGCGGAGCGCGAGCTAAAGCACCTTGGGGTAGCGGGCGACAAAAGCTCCTATAGCGCAACCCCGTCGGTCTCCATTCCCCCGAACAACCCCATCATAGACGGCATCAGCCCGCTCACCGGTCTGCCTTCGACGGGGATCTTACGCCCCGTGGCCGTCATCACGGACACCCATCCCAAAGCGCGGGACAATTACGGCGTGTTCGACGCGGACATCATCTACGAACTTCCGCTGCACAAACTGGGCGAGACCCGCAGCGTGGCGCTGTACATGAGCGCCTACCCTGCCGGGGGCGCGGGCCCGGTACGTTCGGCCCGGATACCCCTGGTGGACATCGTCTCCGAATGGGGCGCGGCCCTCATGTTCTATGGCATGCAGGACATGAAAGGCACGTCGGTTTCGGATCATGTCAAAGAAGCGTACAAGTCCCCCGGCACCAACTCCTATCCGTATATGAACCTGATGGGCAGGATTTATCTCCCCAACGTCGAGCGCACCCGTTACTCTAACCCGCACAATGTGCGCGTGAATGTGGTGGGAGTGATGAGCGAAATAAACGAGCCCCTGCCCAACATACGCCCCTGGAGATTCTCCGAAGAGGGCCTGGATCGCGGCGCAAGCGCTTACGAGATGTACATAGAGCACCGCCCGGATACGATCCCCTCCTACCAATACAACGAACTCACCCGCACCTACGACCGTTACTACAACGGCGCGCCCTTTGTGGATGGCAATACCGACAGGCATTGTACCTTTGCCAACGTGATTGTGATGCGCACCGATGTAAGCTGGTTCCGCAACAACAACCAGCGCCCGGTGGTACCGCTAACCGGCCAGGGCGTGGCGGAAATCTTTATGAACGGCCGCTACATCCGCGGAAGCTGGGTGCGTGCCGATCTGGGCTCCCGCACCGTATTCCTGGATGAAAACGGACAAGAACTCTCCTTCCTGCCGGGCAAAACCTTTATCCATGTCGTGCATGTGGATACCATCGTTGTCGTAGGTAACGACGCCTCGGTGGGCGATGTGCTGGATGCCAAGCCGGTGCCCACACCCAAGCCTACCCGTACGCCCAAACCCACTCGTACGCCCAGGCCCACACGCACACCCAAACCCGGCTCCGAAACCACACCCGCACCCGGCTCGTATGAGGACGACGACAAGGGTATTATCATCGACGATGATTGACCTGTAAGCGTTCACAAAGGGGCTGTCGCGGTAGCGGCAGCCCCGGATTTATTAGTAGAGGCGGATGTTTATGGGCAGCAAAAAACCTGTTTGGGCATCCAAAGTGTCCCCTCATAAGATAAGAAAACTATATGAGCAGGACGCAAAAGGAATCCAAGACGATGAGCTTGTGGACGATGTCGGCGCTGGGCTGTACGCAAGGTGCGACAGCATGCTGCTTGTCACATCAGCAAACCTTGGGCATCCCCTGTGCATTGAATGCCGCACCGAAATGCCCCATTCGTACCAACGGGATTTTATGCTCCTGTGCCCCAAGTGCGGTTGGACGATGACTGTGGGCGAATATGGGGCGTCCTACAAAGGCCAAACGCTAAACGGCGTCGGCGCCCTGCCCGAGTTGGAAAGTTACGTAGAAAAGTACCCCTTGGCCAAAACATATGCTGAAAAAATGCTGCTGATCGATAGGTTGATCCATTCGTTCCACGGCAATTTAAGCGCCGAACCGTCAAGGCCAACGGCGGTGAATGTCATCGACGCTACTATTGGCCAGGTAGCCAATCTGATTTTTACATTAGCATATGGGGAGAACAGTACCGTAACAAAACAAGCCCTGGAGGAGTGGCTAGAGAAATTCAACCGCTCCATATCCAGAAACATCGATCCGTCCACAGGCGCACTCAAGGAGGGCAAGCAATATCTATATGACGGCATTGGGAAAAAAGCGAATAAGGATAAGCTATAGCTTCACGGGGAGCCTTCCGCTGGCCTCGGCCTCTCCCGCCAACACACGCAGCAGCGCTTGGGTCATGGCCGGGGTGTAATCGTAGGAGCAGAGTACAGCGGCGGCCCGGTCATCCAGGCCGACGTCGTAGGGCAGGCGCAGCGCGCACTGCACCACCGGCACGCCCAGCGCCAGTATCCGCCGCAGCAAATTGCCTTGCTCCGGGTACAGTATGGCGTTGCCGGTGCCCATCACCACCACCTGAGCTTCGGCGCAGCAACGCAGCACGCGCTCCGCTTCTTGAGGCTGGAGAGGGGCGGCTGCGTCAAAGATACACCACTCGCCGCCAAAGCGCCGGGCGCACATGGCGGCAAAGTTCACCCCGCCCTCGGGGTCTTCGGCTACGCTCAGGCCCGCGGATGCCGGAGCAAGGGAAAAGACCCTCTTGCCCGTAAGGGGCAACAAACCTTGGGGATCCCGTACCAAGGTGACGCAGCGCTCGATGAGCCCGGCAAAAAAGTCGCGATGCTTGGCTAGGGTGGTATCGTCCAGGCTGGGGGCCTGGGGAAGGCCCCATTCGCCCTTGGCCGCCAGCACACGGCTCAGCCGGTCGTCCAGCACGGCCTCGGGCAGCCTGCCTTGGCGCACCGCCTGGATCACGGCCCGGATAGAAGCGATTTGCACATCGGCATCGTGGCACACCACCACCATGTCGGCCCCTGCCAGCAGCGCCATCACACAGCCCTCGGGGGTGCCGTATTGGTCGGCAATGGCGTTCATCTGCATGCAATCGGTAAGGACCAAGCCGGTAAAACCAAGCTCCCCCCGCAGGTAATCGGTGAGGATCGGTTTGGAAAGGGTGGCTGGCAAGCCGGAATCATCGATGCCCGGAAACAGGATGTGGGAGGTCATCAGCGCGGGGATGCCTGCCCGCACCGCCGCCCGGAAGGGCAGCAGCTCCACCGCGTCCACCCGTTCCCGGGTGTGAGGCACCACGGGCAGGGTGAGGTGGGAGTCGGCTTCGGTATCGCCATGGCCGGGGAAGTGCTTGCCCACCGGCATGGCTCCCGCCGAACACAGGCCCTGGAACAAGGCCGTGCCGAGAGCCGCTACCCGCTGAGCATCGTCGCCAAAGGAACGCACGCCGATCACCGGGTTGCGGGGGTTGTTATTTACGTCCAGCACCGGCGCGTAATTCATGTTGAGGCCTGCGTCCAGCAGCTCGGCGCCAACCATGGCGCCCATCAGGTGCATCTCACGTTCGGTAGCGCCCGCGCCGCAGGCCATGGCCCCTGGAATGGCGGAATAGGGTTCGGTGAGCCGGGACACCATGCCGCCCTCCTGATCCACGCCAATCCAACCCGGCGCGCCGTTATGTTCCATCAACAAGGCTTGCAGGCCGGCGTTCAGCGCCTTGATCCGCTCCCGTGTGGTAAAGTTGCGCCGGAAGAGCACGATGTTACCCGCGTGGTGTCGGCGGATCAGCGCCCGGGCATGATCGTTCACCTGATCGCCCTCAAAGCCAATCACAAAAAGCTGGCCTACCTTTTGCTCCAATGTCATCTATTCGCTTCCTCCCATTACTGTATGATCGTGATGCGCCCCTGAGGTTCGGCATACTGGCCGCCCACCATGCCGCCCAACTCCACGGTAACGTACTGCACCAATGCATCCTCCAGGGATACGCCGGTTTTGTAGCCGGTGGCGGCAAAGGGCTGCCGGAGAGCGTGGTAAGCGTCCCCCCCGGCGGCGGTAAAGTCGTTGGTAGCGATGGTATACCGAGCCGTGACGGAGAAGGGTCTGCCGCCCACGGACAAGATGGTCACACGGCTGCCGGGATCGGCAGGCTGATAGAAGGTGGAATCCGGGTATAACTCGCCCTGGGCGTAAGCAACGGTGGTGTCGATGGCAAACTCCATGCCCGCCACCTGGGGAAAAGCTCCCATGGCAGTCGGCGTGGCATGGGTAGCGGCCTCCAAGGCTTCGAGCAACTCCGCGCCGGTCACGGTGAGTACGGTCACCTCGTTGCCAAAAGGGAACACGGTCTTCATATCGTTCATGGTGATGTCCCCCGGCTGGATCGAGGCGCGGATGCCGCCGCCGTTGGTGATCGCCGCCTCCACGTGATCGCCCATAGCCCGGCGCGCCGCCCACAGGATGGCGTCCGCGGCAAAGTCGCCCAGGTTGGTCTCCTGGGTGCGCACGCCGGGATCGCGCTCGCCGTCCAGCAAGGTTTCGGTGGTGGCGAATACCTGAGCAAGCTGCTCGGCCACATCGTCCTGGGTGGCCTTTACCAAAGCGGCCATCTCGGCATTGGAAGGATTGGCGTACAGGCTGGCCCGCAGGGTGCGGCCATCGTACACCACCACGCCCAGCTTTTTCCCGTACTCACCGGCGCTCACCAGCAGGGCGCCGCCCACCTCAATACCCCCGTTGATCGCCGTGTGGCTGTGCCCGTCGATGAACAGGTTGATGCCCACGGTGTGCTCCAACACATCGATGGAGCGATTGGGCGCACTTTCGTCGTCCACCCCCAGGTGGCCCAGGCATACGATCAGGGCGCAGCCTTGGGCCTTGAGTTCGTCGATCTGAGCTTGGGCCACCGCGTACAGCGCCTCCCCCATCAGGATGTCGATGCCGCGCACTTTGTCGGGATGGGCCTTGGTGAGGGTTTCCGGGGTGGCCAATCCAAAAACACCCACCCTCACGCCGCCCGGCATCACAAAGATCATATGGGGTTCGAATACGGCGGCGCCGCTGGTTTTATCCGTAATGTTCGCCGCTAAAAAAGGGAAATCGGCAGCCTCCCGATTTTGTAACAGGACGTCGATACCCCAGTCAAACTCGTGGTTGCCGGGCGCCATGGCGTCATACCCGGCGGCGTTCATAAACTCCATCGCGGTTCCGCCCCGGCTCAGGTTGACGATGGGCGTCCCCTGGGAGGCATCCCCCGCATCCAACAGCAGCACGGTTGCGCCCATCTCGAGCAGATCCTGCTTGATCTGGGCGATGGCGGCATATCCCAGGGCGCCTGCGGTGAGATCGGCGGCAGCGCGGCCATGCATATCGTTGGTATGGAGGATGACCAGCTTGCCTGCGGGCCCGTGAAACTCCTTGCCTGCGGCAAAGGCGCTGGTCAGCGTGCTGAAGGCCAGCGCAAACGCAAGCAATATCAGGAGCGCGGGCAAACCTCTCTTTTTCATAGGGTTTTCTCCCTTCGCGTTTCTCACACAAGTATATGATAGCAATCTATTGTATAGGCGTCAAGGTGGGATTTTGTAGGGGACGATGCCCATCTCTAACGTAACGTATACTCCTGCCGCAGAGGACGCGGGCGATCAATGATCGCCCCTGCAAAGCAACGCCGTTCCTCTGTAGGGGCGCACATTGTGCGCCCGCCACAGCTTGGTCGATTCATAAAAAAGGTGCGATTACCGCACCTCCAAATACTGCACCAGCGTGGCAAAGAGTTTCTCCCCCACACCTTCGATTCTGCCTAATTCTTCAATGTCGGTCAGCCCGCCTTGGGCATCCCGGTAGATCACGATCCGGTCGGCCAGGGCTTGGCCTATGCCGGGGATGGCGGTGAGCATCCAGGCGTCGGCCTGGTTTACGTCCAGTTTGCGCAAGGCATCGGCTGGCCGTTGTGGGGGCTGAGGCGTCACACGGGCAGGGTCGCTGGTGGGTAATGTCAGCTGGATCACGTTGCTTCCGCGGGGCGCTTGCTCCGCCTGCATTGCGGGTTCTGTGGCAAATCCGCCTTCCACCAGGCAATAAACCACCAACGCCACATACAGCGGCGACAGCAACACCAGGAACCACCGTTCCCGGCTCCAAGGCGATTTTTTGCCCTTGCCACGCGATGCCACGCGCACTCATCCCCTGCTTTTGATATTCCCTCCCTTTCTTTTTCGATAAAATTCGCGTTTATCCTGCATAATTCGACATTTTATCCCTTAAGCTTCACCGTCACCACCGTATCGGCTTCGTCGGGCAGGAGGGGGCCGTCGCCCAGCTTGACGAACACGTTGTTGTAATGGGCGGTGCGGAAATCCGCTACGATGGGCAACTCCGCGCCGGTGGCCAGCAGGCGCACGCTGTGGATGTCCTCCCGCTTTACGCCCAGCAGCGGCAGCAGGCCCACCGTGTTTTCGGTCACGTGAAAGTAGAGGGTGTCCCCATTGCGGGTCACGCGGCCATAATCTGGCTTGGCGATGCCCCCATGGCCGCAGCCGTAGATCGAATCCCCATTGGACGCCATCCACTCCCCTACTTGCTCCAGTATGCGCACGGAATCCTGCGGGATCCGGCCACGGGCATCCGGCCCTACGTTAAGCAGCATGTTGCCGCCCTTGGACACGCAGTCCACCAGCTTGCGGATCACCATGGACGCGGGTTTGTAGTGCATGTCGTTCTGGTGAAATCCCCAGTTGTTGTTCAGGGTAATGCAGGCTTCCCACAGCACCGGGTTGCCGTGGCGGTCAAAGATGCCCTCGGGCGGCAGCTGCTGCTCGGGGTTTAAGAAATCCCCGGCGTACTCGGCGGGTTCGCCGGTCACCATAGAGTTCTTCGCCGCGTCCTCCAACCGGTTGTCGATCAGTATGCCTGGCTGCAGGGAGCGCACCATGCGCACCAGTTCGGTGGCGCGCCATGCCTCGCCGTGAAGATCGCCGTAAGAAAAATCAAACCACATCAAATCCAGCTTGCCATAGCCGGTGCACAACTCCCGCACCTGGCCGTGGAGGTAGTCCACATAGCGGCCAAAGTTGTGCTTTGCGCCCTTAAACGCCTCATTCTCCCGCATGGGATGGTTTGCGTCGCCGTAATGGGGATAATCGGGATGATGCCAATCCAGCAGCGAATAATACAGGCCCACCTTCAGCCCCTCAGCCCGGAAGGCGTCCAGGTACTCGCGCACCAAGTCGCGCCCCGCCTTGGTATTGGTGGCTTTATAGTCGGTATGCTTGGAATCGAACAGGCAGAAGCCGTCGTGATGTTTGGCGGTCATCACCGCGTAGCGCATGCCGGCCTGTTTGGCCAACCGCGCCCAGGCCCGGGGATCGTAATCCACGGGATCGAACTCGTCGAAGTACGGCTGATAATCCTCGTTGCTGATGCGTTCCACGCTGCGCACCCACTCCCCCCGGGCCGGGATGGCGTACAGCCCCCAGTGGATAAACATGCCGAATCTGTCGCGAACAAACCATTGGGTGCGTTCCGCATGGGCCTGCCGGTCAAACATGGGACCCCCTCCTCCTTTATAACTCTTTGAGCACCATATACCCCAAGAGCATGCCAAGCAGTTGAATCAATGACAGGGGCATCACCG
>Ga0123353_10015634_pt1 | contig 11039 bp, 7 predicted proteins | sample TergutLab28metaG_3_FD_92763 | JGI IMG/M metagenome (GOLD analysis project Ga0123353, IMG submission 92763) | Labiotermes labralis P3 segment gut microbial communities from Petit-Saut dam, French Guiana - Lab288 P3 | ecosystem: Host-associated > Arthropoda: Insects > Digestive system > Gut ... | reverse complement strand
TGTTTTGTCCTTAGCTTTTTCTCAAAGTTAAAAACTGGTCAAAAAACTCTAATTTCTTAGTGTTCTTTTTGAGAGATTCCTCTCTCCTTGACCCGCTTCAGGTCCTTCTCTTATGCTCTGTAAGATCAAAAATAGCTAATATAAAATTATTTTTGTTTAACTATTAACTGTAGGCTTAAAATGATTTACATTGAAAGCGAGAACTAATATAATTTTAAAAATCTTATTTGTCAACAGATTTTCATTTTTTTTATAAAAAATTTTATATTTATATACATTTATTGAAGAAAACCGTATTTTTAGAGTGTTAAAGCTAAAAATATCCCTAATAAAAGGTATAAAAACTAATATGAGCGACAAAAAACCTGTTTATAATAAATGTGTTAATTGTGGCAGATATATCGAAACAGATGTCAAGAATAAATCTCTATTCTGCAGCAATGAGTGTTATGAAAACTATTCATGCTGTAGTATTTGCAATCAATATTATAATGCAGAAAAAGCCCATGATGAGTCACTAAAGTGCAAGATTATTTTTGATATTAATCAAAAGAAAAAACCTTATATAAAACATACACTGTTTAAGCTTTTAATATTTGGAAGCCCTTTGGTTGGCATAGAGATGGTTTCCGGAAACCTGTCAAATGTATTAAAATTACCGCTTTTTATCAGTGAAAAATTCAGAATTGAAAATCAATTTACCCTTTCACAGATCAAAAACCATATTAAACATAAAATTGAAGCAGAAAATCTTCAAAATTATTTTATTTTTCTTTGTAATAGCTATAATATTGAGTTTATTTCGGAATTATTTAGCGAGCTATCATTTGATATAGTTATTGCAATTGATAGCGGAAAAATTGCCAATAATAATTTAAAAATACAAATATGCAGTAATTGCGGAAATATTAATTGTTTTTTTAAGCCTGATGCTGATAGCAGCGAATGTATAATATGCGGCAATAACTATTACAGAGATTCAGAAGAAGATATAGCAACAATCAATAAGATAAAAAACTACCAGGAATGCAAAAGTTTCGTATCTTCAATGGCAACAGTTTATAAATATATAAATTTTACAACCGTACCTGAAACAGTAAATGAAATTGTAAAATATCTTGTTTATTCATAGGCATGTGCTAATCAAGCAAAATTGTAAAACCAACCCACCAGCATATTGATTTGGTTGTAAACATTGGTTTTGGATATAGTTCAAGCCCCGGAGCTACCATAGCAAAAAACTGTAAAAAATTATCTATAAAAGAAACCTCTGCAGAAATAGGTATATTCAGACCGCCCATAAAATTATCATCTTCCCTTTCGCCAAAAAAAACTTTTCCAAAAAGCCCCAAACCAAATGAACCGCTAAATATACGATTAAAAGGCCTTGAGTTAATTAGCATATATGAGCCATTAAGAAAAAAATACTCTTTTCCTTCTGTAAAATCATATCCAACTTTTATGTCATAAGGGCCACTACGAAAAATAAGAACTGTATTTGGCATACCCAACCCTAAACCAAGCCTTGTTTCTCCCCACGGTCCTGCAAAAAGCATGGATTGAGGTATAATAATGGAGGATAATAAAACAAATAATGCAATAATTATTTTTTTATTCATTTTTATGAAAAACTCCTGTCTCAAAAAGTAAATAGCTATAGTTAATAATCGTCTAAAAACGATCAATCCAAAAGCTTTTCCTTTTTAAGAATTTCAGAAATTGATCTTGTCATTTCCCTTGGAAGGTTTTCCATTAAATGAGACACTTTTTCCTTGTCGGCAAACCCTTCGGCTATTGCCTGGTTAAGAGTGGAAATCCCCTTATCCCTATCTTCTATTGCAGTAAGATATACAAAAGCCATCCGGAATAATATGTCTTTATCTTTTTCATTATTTATTATCTGATTTCCTATATCAATAGCAGAAGAATATGCCTGAATTTGTATATAAGAATCAAATAACATTTTCAGGTTTTCTATATTGTCAGACTCACTTTCTTTTGCATATTTAAGATATTCTATTGCCTGATTGTACTCTCCGGCATTGTAATAGATTTCTCCAATTTTAGAATTTATTCTTTTAAGAAGTTTTTCATCATCTATTTTTTTTGTTTTAAGAATTGTAAGTTTTTCAAGCGCATCTGTATATGAACCTTCTACAGCTTTAATAATAGCGCTGTTAAAAAGAGCTTCTATATTGCCGGGATCTATTTTAAGAATCAGGCTATATAATTCATACGACTTTTCAATATCGCCATATTTATAAATGCAATAAGCCTTTGCTGATAAAAGTATAACATTCTTGGGTTCATCCTTAAGCATTTTATCAAGAATTTTTATGGCATCAGAAAATTTATTTGCTTCCATGTAAGATTTTGCCAGATTAAATGAAGCAATTTTCATTTTTTTATCATAATTAAGCGCTTTAAGATATGCTTCTGTTGCCTTTTCATTTTGACCAAGCTCAAAATAAGCATTGCCAAGGTTATAATAGAGTTTTGATGCCTCTTTTCTTGAAAGTCCTCCTGCGCAACCGCAGTAGGAAAACAATATCATGAGTAAAAAAAATAATAGATTATGGCTCAAACATGGTCTATTTGTCATATAGAAAAACATACATATTTTTTATGAATAATATTCATATAATAACAATTTTTGGATATTTGTAAAAGTAGTATACATAGCTAAACAAACGAACCAAAAAGAAATGTTTTGGACTTTTCATAAAAAGAGGTGTATTCTGATACAATATTGAAAATTCTAGGAAAAATGTGAAAAAGCACGACTGTTAAGTCCTTTTATGTACTATTTTCTGATTAAGCAATATTTTCTGGAGTACAATCATGAAAAATTGCAAATTGATAAAAAACTTTTCATTTTTTCTGATAGAAATTATCCGTTCACTTGTTCTGGCTGTTGGTTTTAGCCTCCTGTCAAAGGGACAATATTGCCAAACAGCCTGGTCTGAACCACAAATAAACAACTTGTACCAGGAGTAAACCATGAAAACAACTCAATTTTTTATGATTTTAACCATTGTCCTGATTCTGCTTTTTCCATCCTGCAAAAAAGAATGGAAACCAGGAATGCCAATGACAAAAGAAAAAGTCAGGATAGGTGTAATCCATATTACCGACCCATTCAATGAAAGTTCCGGTTATTCTTATGCTCATCAAATGGGTATAGAAAAAATGAAACAAAATCTGAATATAGAGGAGAAGCAAATCCTCTATAGAAGCAATGTGGCAGATCAGGACCATCTGTATGCTGAAAGCCGCATGAGGGAGCTTATTGCCCAGGGCGCCAACATCATTATCGCCACCAGTTGGGGTTATATGGACACTTGTGAAAAACTGGCAAAGGAATATCCTTCAGTTGTCTTTGCCCATGCCACTGGTTACAAGTACAACGATACCAATTTTACAAACTTTTTTGGCAGGGTTTATCAGGCGCGCTATCTTTCCGGCATTGTCGCAGGGATGCAGACAAAAACAGATAAGATCGGTTATGTGGCTGCATGGGGAAGAGATAACAGCGAAGTAACATGTGGTATTAATGCCTTTGCCATGGGTGTTGAAAAGGTGAAGCCAAAAGCAAAAATTTTTGTCAAAGTTACCCATAGCTGGTTTGATCCCATGAGCGAATCAGCTGCAGCCCGAACTCTTATTGCTACAGGTTGTGATGTTATTTCCCAGCACTGCGATACTGCCAATCCTCAGTTGGAGGCGCAACGGGCAGGCATATGGGGAATCGGTTACAACACAGACATGAGCATCGATGCTCCTGCTGCGGTAATCACTTCGGTACTATGGCACTGGGACGCCTATTATACTGCTCTGGTGCAAAGCGTTATTGATGGTACGTTTACAACTACGCCATGGTTCGGCTCGCTGAAAGATGGTATCGTAGACCTTGCCCCGCTGAACAAAAACATGAATTTGGAAAAGGAAATTCTTCGCATACTTGAAGAAGAGCGGCAACGTATCGAATCTGGAGCCTCAGATGTATTTTTTGGGGCTAAGGAAACAAATGCCGGCAAGAATATTGGAAAAGATGGTGAAACTCTTTCTGACGATGAAATCCGCAATGGTATTAACTGGTATTATCGCACGGTAAGCGAATTATAACATGGAGGGATTTATGCACATAAACATTCGCTTAATTCGATATTTTGTTTGTTTTTTTCTCCTTTGCATTGCCCTTGGGGGATGCAAAAAGGAAACAGCATGGAAACCAGGGATACCTGTGCCAAAAGAAAAGATAAAGATCGCCATCATTCATTTCAATGAGATCAGTAATTCCCTTTATGACTATGCCCACTACATAGGGACAGTAGAAATGCAGAATAAAATCGGCCTTGCGGACAATCAAATCATCCGCAAAGTCAATGTATTTGACAATGACCTTGTTCTGATGGAAGGAGTTATGAGGGACTGTATCCACGAAGGCGCCAACATCATTATAGCAGTAACCTTTAGGTACATGGATATATGCGAAAAACTGGCTAAGGAATTCCCTCAAATAATTTTTGTCCAAACAATGGGCTACAAGTACAACAAACACAACTTTGTCAATTATTCAACAAGGCTTTATCAGGCCCGCTACCTTTCCGGTATTGTCGCAGGGATGAAAACAAAAACAGGAAAAATCGGCTACGTGGCAGCCATGGGAAAAGAGAACAGCGAAGTAACCGGAGGAATAAATGCCTTTGCAATTGGAGTTGAAGAGGTAAATCCAGAAGCAAGGATTTACGTGCGGGTAACCCATAGCTGGTATGATCCTATGGGTGAAACAGAATCTGCCAACTCCCTTATAGCAGCAGGCTGCGATATTATCGCAGCGCACTGTGACTCAGCAATGGTACAGATAGCAGCCCAGAAAGCAGGAGTGTGGAGCATTGGTTTTAACAAAGAGATGAGCGCCGACGCGCCGGATTCGGTAATTACTTCGGTGATTCCCTACTGGAAAAATGTGTACACTCCATTTTTGGAAAGCGTCATAAATGGAACATTCAGGCCAGCGTCGTATTTTTACGGTCTTGAGGAAAAAGTTGTGGACATTACGCCCTTAAACGAAAAACTTGCTGCGCCAGAAACTCAGGCGGCTGTAGATAGCGCTCGCCAGCGCATAAGAGAAGGCTTTAATGTGTTTGACGGTATATTGGAAGCAAATAACGGAACACTTTTCGGAGAAGAGGGAAAAACCCTTTCAGATGCAATTATTCTCGGCGGTATTGATTGGTATTACCAAAATGTCATAGTGATCAGATGATGATTAATGTTTTAAAAAACCGGGAGAGGAGTTTATATGTTTACCGCTAATATGCAAATGATGATAGGTATAGGGCTTTACCTCGTTGCGATGATCATCTTTGGACTGTGGTATGCCAAAAGGAGCAATACTTCTCTGGAAGAATATTTTATAGCAAAACGAAGTTTAGGTCCCTGGGTCGCATCCCTTAGCGCAGAAGCATCAGATATGTCTGGCTGGCTCTTGATGGGGCTGCCGGGTTTGGTTTATTTCATCGGAGTTGGGGAGGCTTTCTGGGTTGCTCTGGGTCTCTTTATCGGCACATGGGTCAACTGGACGCTGGTAGCGAAGCGGCTGCGTTCTTATTCACGGATAGCTGATAATGCCATCACCTTGCCGGAATTTTTCAGCAAGCGTTTCCATGATAAAAATCGTTTTCTTCTTACAATAGCCGCCATTATCAGCCTGTTGTTTTTTTCGATGTATGTAGGAGCGCAGTTCGTTACTCTTAGCAAGCTCTTCAGCTATCTCTTTAATATCAATGTTGCGGCCATGGTTATCCTGGTGGCCTTTATCACAACGTTTTACACCCTGCTGGGCGGTTTCCGGGCAGTAGGGATAACCGATGTGATTCAGGGGCTGTTAATGGTGTTCTCCCTGGTGCTGGTACTTGTTTTTGGTTTCATTAACGCCGGCGGAATTTCCGGCATTGAGGAAAACTTGAGAAACTTCCCCCGTTTCACCGACTTCTTCGGTATCGCAACTCCGGAAACAGTAGGGGGCATACAAAAGGTGTCCGGCGGAGTTCCTGTCTTTGGACATGGAGCGGACTACGGATTCATCGCTATTGTCAGTACAATGGCGTGGGGACTGGGCTACTTTGGGATGCCCCAGGTTCTGTTGCGATTCATGGCAATAAAAAAAGCATCAATGGTCAGGCCTTCTATCGCTATCGCAGTCACATGGTGCTTTATTGTTCTGTTTTCTGCGGTTGTCATTGGCCTCATTGGCAGAGCTATCATGCCCACAGGGCTGAATACTGCCAGCAACTCTGAAAATATCTTTACTCTATTGACATTAAAATTTTTTCCGCCCCTTCTGGCAGGGATTGTTATTTCAGGAATCCTCGCAGCCAGCATGAGTTCTGCGGATTCTTATTTACTAATAACTTCTTCATCACTGGCAAATGACATTTACAAGAATGTTCTCAAAAATGATGCCAGCGATAAAGAGGTTTTGTGGGTAAGCCGGATCACCATGCTTTTGGTAACGCTTTTTGGTATTTTTGTTGCTCTTTCCGGCAAACAGTCAATTTTCCAGGTAGTAGCCTATGCATGGGCAGGATTAGGCGCGGCATTTGGTCCGATCATCCTTTTCTCGCTGTTCTGGAAACGGACAACCCTCTCTGCTGCGATTGCCGGCATGGTCTCAGGCGGCGTCATGGTAGTATTCTGGAAAAACGTAATCGCCCGCCTTGGCGGTATGTTTGCCGTATACGAACTCTTGCCTGCTTTTATTACTTCTTCACTTATTATTGTAATCGTTAGTTTGCTCACGAAGAAACCATCTAAGGAGATCGAGAAGGAATTTGAAGAAGCAAAAAAATCGGAGTTTTAGCATATGAAAAGAGTCAATAGTTCAAATTCCGCATCGCGGCATAATTACATTCAGTTGTTGTTTGTTTTTGCTGCATTCGCGGTTATGGCACTGGCTGCCTATTTCTTTATAGGAAGCATTCTCAGAAACCGCCTTTTGAGCGGAGCAGAAGAATTGCTCTATTCTGCCGAAGCAAATGTCAAGGCAGGCCTTTCGGAAGCGGAAACCTCTCTGACAAATTCCTACTACATAGTGCGGGGAATGATAGAGAAGGGAGCTTCCAAGCAGGAGATTCTTGATTACCTGACTACTACTACCGAATGGATGAGGCAGAGAGATCAGGGATTGCTGGATTTTTACGGTATTTACGGGTTTATCCATGGGGAATTTTACGATGGTTTAGGTATGAATCCCGACATCGATTATATTCCCCAGACACGGCCATGGTATCAGACAGCTTTACGGAGCGGTACATCCGTGGCTTACACATCACCCTACAGAGACTGGCACACCAGCGACACAATTGTTTCCGCAGTACGAGTCATTGATCTTGAAAACCGCGAAATAGTAGGAATCCTCACTGTAGACATTAACATCAACTGGTTGCTGGAATATGTTGGCTCTCTGGCGCTGGCTACCGACGGCTACGGAATATTCCTCAGTCAGAATATGACCATCATGGCACATCCTGACTATAATTATCTGGGACACCAGCTTCAGGAACTGGGAGGCTCATATGAGGAAATCTCCAGGACACTGCGTTCCGGCGGCGAGGTCTTTGCCCGCCAAATAAGGGATCAGGATGGCGGATTGATCATTGTTTTCTTTAAAAGGATCTTTAATAACTGGTATGTGGGAATCATAACCCCCTACTCTCAGTTTTATCAGGACCTTAATTCTTCTGCCCAGATTCTGTTTGTATTGGGACTTGTACTTTCTCTGTCGCTCTGCTCCATACTCCTGCACCTCTCCAGAGCGAGAATGCGCGCCGACGAAGAAAGCAAAGCAAAGTCCTCATTCCTTGCAAGGATGAGTCATGAGATCCGCACCCCCATGAATGCCATTACCGGCATGACAGAACTTCTGCTGCGAGGGAATCTTTCCGATGAAGCCAGAAAATACGCGCAGGATATAAAACAGGCAGGGGTAAATCTGGTTTCCATAATCAACGATATTTTAGACATCTCAAAAATAGAAGCAGGTAAACTGGAAATCATTCCTGTCAAATATTTATTTTCATCACTGATAAACGATACGATCAATATTATACGTATGCGCTTGATAGAAAAGCCAATCCAATTCAACACCAACATTGACGGGAATATTCCCAATGGCCTTATAGGAGATCAAACCAAACTGCGGCAGATATTCCTTAATCTTCTTTCAAATGCAGTAAAGTACACAGAACGCGGGCATATCAATCTTGCTATTACAGTTGAAAAAAGAGTTGATAAACAAGTATGGCTAAAGATCATTGTAAGCGATACCGGCAAAGGTATTAAACCAGAGGATCAGTCAAAACTTTTTGGAGACTTTGTTCAGTTAGATGTCAAGAAAAACTTGGGTATTGAGGGGACAGGTCTTGGACTCTCCATTACAAAGCATCTCTGCCTCGCAATGTATGGGGATATCAACGTGGAAAGCGAGTATGGCAAGGGAAGTACTTTCACAGTAATCATTCCACAGGTTGTTGAATCGGAAGAACTATTTATATTAACGAATGAAATAGAAAACAAGAGTGATACTTCTGACATGATCCGCTTTACCCTTCCGCGTGTACGACTCCTTATAGTGGACGATATTCCCACTAACCTGAAAGTAGCCGAAGGATTACTGTCTCCATATCGGGCAACGGTAGAAACCTGTCTGAGCGGCGCGGAAGCTATAGAAAAGATAAAGAAACAGGACTATGACATAGTGTTCATGGATCACATGATGCCTGAAATGGATGGCATAGAAACTACCACAGCCATCCGTGCGCTGGATGACAGGCGTTTCAAAACCATTCCGATAATTGCATTGACTGCCAACGCTATTTCCGGAATGCGGGAAATGTTTATTGAAAAAGGCTTCAATGATTTTCTTGCAAAACCCATAGATGTTTTTAAGCTTGATGAAATTCTTGAGCAATGGATACCAAAAGAAAAGAAGCAACAGGACGTAGTGATCGTAAAAAATGACAAGAGTGAAAAAAACGCTACAGCGCTCCCAAATCAAAAATCCCAGGTTCCCGACATTTCCGGAGTTGATGTAAAACGAGGCATTGCCATGACCGGCGGCACAGTAGCAAGATATTGTGCTGTGTTGTCCATATTCCGTAACGACGCGCAGGAACGGTTGCCCTTGCTTAAAAACATGCCAACTGCAGATAATCTGCCTGTTTTTGTTACACAGGTTCATGCGCTTAAAAGCGCATCTGCCTCTATAGGAGCTGCGGAAATATCAGCCAGTGCAGCAGCAATTGAAGCAGCTGGTAAAAATGGGGATTTAGCGCTTATCGAAAAACTATTGCCCTCTTTTGCAAAAAATCTGGCGGAACTTATTGATGGAATTAGCTCATGGGAAATTGCTGCTGAAGAAAAAGAGCTATCAGGATCAGTTGCAGAAGGTAAAAAGCAAAAAACAGATTCTAATGCAGCAGCAACAACATCATTATTACATAAACTTGCAAAAGCGCTTGAAGTTCAAAAACTGGAGGAGATCGACCGCATTCTGGAAGAACTCATGCAGCACCAGGACTCAGGCATGAAAGCAACATTGGATAAAATATCCGATGAAGTACTGATGGCAGAATATGTCAAGGCAAGGGAAATTCTTACCGGTTTACTTGACAAGGGATCAAACTAATGAAACCAAAGAAAATTAGAAAAAAAATAATGCATTTTATCATCAATATTGGCACTTCGGGGAAATACTCGGGAGAAAGAAAATTCGGTATGTCCGACTATCTCATTCGGTATGTACTATTGAATTTTATTATTTTTTTCGGTGTTGCCATTCTTACGACGTTTACCATGCTTAATCTGAAATTAGGGCGTTATTCTACCTCGGTTACCTGTATCGGCATGATCCTTGTTGCCATGACATCCTTTGTACTGGCCCGAACCAAGCTACAGCAATTCATTCCTGCGTTAATCCTCATGGTTTTTTATGGACTGCTCTGCTTCATGGTTACATGGATTGGGGAAGCCCAGGGAGCAAATTTTCTGTTCATGTATATGTATCCCTCTCTTACAATTATGCTTTTAGGGATGCGTTGCGGCGTAACATTATCTTTGATTCTAGTTACACTAATCTCTGTGGAAATGTTTGTCCCAGGCTTATCCCGTTTTAGCTATGGTTTTGATTTTTCAATCCGCATGGTGGTAAACTATATTCTGGTTTTCTCCGTAATGATTGTAGTAGAAACAACCAGGAAAACCAAAGACCGGCAAATAGAAATTCAAAACCATCGGCTGCAGGAACTCAAACAGGAAGCGGAAACAGCAAACCGCACCAAGAGCAATTTTCTTGCCAGCATGAGTCACGAAATCCGCACCCCCATGAACGCCATTATCGGCATGGCGGAATTGCTCATGCGAAAGGAACTTCCCGAAGAAGCCCGTTGTCATGCACAGGACATCAAACAGGCTGGAAACAACCTTGTCTCCATTATCAACGATATTCTGGACTTTTCAAAAATTGAAGCCGGCAAACTGGAAATAGTTCCGGTAAAATATATGTTGGCTTCTCTGGTCAACGACACGGTCAACATTATTCGTATGCGGCTTATGGAAAAACCAATCCGTTTTTATACCAATATCGATGGTAATATCCCGAATGGCCTTATTGGAGACGAGGCCCGGATCCGCCAGATTATACTTAACATCCTTTCGAATGCGGCAAAGTTCACAAAGCATGGACAGATTAGCATGACCATTACCGTGGACAAGAAGGAAAACGATAATATCTGGCTCAAGATAGTCATAACTGATACAGGGCAAGGCATAAAACCGGAAGATAAAGAAAAACTCTTTGGATACTTTGTCCAGGTAGATACAAAAAGAAACAGAAGCATTGAAGGGACAGGACTGGGTCTCGCTATTTCCAGACGGCTTTGCCTCGCCATGGGTGGGGATATCACAGTAGAGAGCGAGTACGGCAAGGGCAGCGCGTTCACTGTCATAATTCCACAGCGCTTTGATTCAACAGCGGC
>Ga0123353_10015632_pt1 | contig 11040 bp, 5 predicted proteins | sample TergutLab28metaG_3_FD_92763 | JGI IMG/M metagenome (GOLD analysis project Ga0123353, IMG submission 92763) | Labiotermes labralis P3 segment gut microbial communities from Petit-Saut dam, French Guiana - Lab288 P3 | ecosystem: Host-associated > Arthropoda: Insects > Digestive system > Gut ... | reverse complement strand
TGATATTCCTGACTTGGAATAGCGGGTCATGATTGAGTCGGCAAGTTGTTTGGTGAAAGTGTCGAACTCGTTCATGTTTTTTTTGGAATCAGGCGCATTTACCTTCTCTTTATAGTCCAATACATTTTCCAATATTCCGCATTTCAATACCACATTGCGATACTGTTTTTGGTCAATGGCAAATAAAATACGCGCCCGTTGTATTTGTTCGGCGTTTCCACATTTTTCTTCCCAATAATCCATTACAATGGCAACAGAATCCATATTACCTGCTTTGTAATAATGTACAAACAAAACGGCACAGTTTTCTGCAACATCTTCACAGGTCAAAGTAATGAGTTGATTATCTTGTCCATGAGAAAAATTTGTCCATAAAAATAAACAGATAAAAACAAAAAATGGTTTTCTTATATTCATATCTCTTTCAATTTGTTATTGTTTTTCAATGAGCCATCCCACCTTCAATTTCAGCGTAAAAGGAACGCCACGATAATTCATGGATTCATTCAGGGTATAGTCTATAAAATGACATTTTGCCTGAAATCCCCAATAAAAGGAAGAATTGACATGATGGGTGTAGGCAGCACCAAAACCAATATTATAGGTATTAATGTTCACCGGTCCCAGCCCTGCAGCATTATCGCGTTGAAGCGCAGTAAATCCTTCGTATCCTATTCCTCCTAAAACAGCAACTTTATGCTTGGGAAGATATAAAAAATCGAATCCGGTTTCAAGACCAACATTGACGGCATTAAAACGCTGGCTTTCTTCAATATTATCATATCGCTGAACTTGATACGGGTTGGGTGTCTTTAAAAACCGCATATTTACATTCATATCACAACTCCACCGCTCATATTTAAAGCCGACCACAAAACCCACTTCCGGATGCACTCCAAAAAATGCAAGACTTCCCGTTGGAATCCAGCACCCTGTTGTAAAACCCAAATGTTTGTAATGTTTTGAACGCTCTTTTTCAACATCTTGAAAATATTCTTCTGTCAATTTGGAATCAGCATATTGGTATTTTTGGATGTAATAAAAGATGCTGTCACCATCGCCATCGAAACTATAAAGGTCGCACCACGCATATTCGATATTGGCTTCAGAGAAACGAACCTTGTTTTTTTTCGCCAACTGATAGGTAAAACGATTAAACTGTTCTTTCGGATAAGCGTCAGGTAAGAGATTTGTTTTCAGTGCTTTATAATCAAAGATTAAATCCAAAATTCCCTCTTCGATAACGGCATCATTGTAAGTGTTGTTATCTATGGCAAATAAAATCTTTGTCCGCTGAACTGCTTCTATATTGCCGCACTTTCTTTCCCAAAATTCCAACATAAACGGAATGGAGTCTTTCTGTCCGGCTTGATAATAATCCATAAACATCTGCATACTACGCGCAGAGACATCCTCGCATCGGAACTTATTTTTGTTCATCGCCAACATCAATGAATCCATTCCTGTTTGTGCAAAGGAAGGATAAAAAGCACACAAAATAATAGTGAAATACAGAAGTTTACGTGTATGTGCTGTCAATACTATCCCTGCATATAATAAACTAAGTAAAAACAATATTCTCATTTTAACGTCCTTGTATTTTTTTTAAAGATTTACTTTTATCTATTTTAAAAATCACTTCAAAATCTGAAATAAAATAATTTGTTTCAAAGGCTTCATGGTTTTTATAAGAAATGTCTTTATCCCAATAATTGTTAAGCATTATATCTTCGACACTATATTTTCCATTTTTAGAATACACAACCTTTTTATAATGCGTGTGAAATTCGTGTTTTTTTGTATTGTCTGTAAATGGAAATTCTAAGTTTTCTATTTGAGTTACAAAAAAAACATTCCATTTTTTATGTTTATAATGAAAGTGTTTTCTATAATGATTTAATTCTCGTATCGGCTCATTGTTTTTTCCAATAAAATTTATACGCACATTATAGCCATCTCCAAATATATTTTCTTCAAATTTTCTATGTTTTAAGGGCATATCTTCTACTTCAAAGTCTTCATAGTAATAATAATATCTATCTGATAAATTCACCAAAATAATACTCTTTTTTTTACTTGGGAAAAACAGTTTTTTTCGTGATTTTTTAATGTGATTATCTATTGCAATTTTAAATTTTTCGTCTATTTCATTTAATTCTATGGCATTAACTATAATTGTGTCATGAATTGTAACTATATTAAATCTTGCGTTACTAAATAATTCTATTTTTTCTTCAAACGTTGCTTTTTTATACTCAACAGAATCTATTTGCGAATAACTTGCTGTTTTTAATGCTAACAACAGTAAAAAGATAGTGTATTTTTTCATTTTTTGAAACTGTTAATGGGTGTTAGTATTTTCTTCTCCTATAATTAAATGGGGTCTCTTTCGTGTTATACTTATCATATTCATATATTGTTCTATTGGGAACATCATAAACCTCTCGTTTATAATTATGTTCGGAATTTCGGGCACTATTTATATCTCCACCCTTCCCCCAACTTCCATCGGGTTGGCGTACTATAATATCACAACTGGGCGGACTTCCAACCCAATGCGAATGCGACATGAATTTAACGAAAGTTCCATAAGTTTTTTCGTAAAGCCCAATCATTTTTGTGCTTTCAGTTCCAAAATCTGTGCCAACAAATCCTGTTACATCGCCTCCCTGATGATATTGTGTTTTTGCAAAAGCCCATTCAACATTTGAACTTTCAGCTACAAAATAGTAAAAGTTTTCTGCTTCGACTGCATTTGAAAATCCATAAGATTGGTAATTGTCCGCTTGTGGTTGTCCAAGTATTCCCTGTGTCACATAAATACTCCTCTTTCTACGATTTATTAATTTATCAACTTCTACCAATTGCCCGTCTTTTTCCATGTAGTGCTTGAAGTCATTAAGACGATTAATTTCTCCTTTATTATTTATTTCCCATTCATCATCCCATAAAGCCCACCCGCTCGGATCAGTAAACTTCAGCGGATTGTTCAAACAATACGAATAGCGATTATAACTTTGCGAATTTTCCGGAAACTGTACGATGATGTCGGGATTGAGGAAGCGTCCGATTACGGGGTCATACATGCGCCCGCCCATGTTGATAAGTTTGAAGTTGTCTAAGTGTTCGTGGGCGGTGAAACCTTTGGTGGTAAGCGGGGTGGGGAGGTTGTCGCAGCAATCCCATGTATTGGGGTTGCGTCTTTGTCCCCATGCGTCGTAACTGAGTTGTTGGAGCATATTGCCATCCTGATTCACCACAGCAATGATGCTGCCAAGGTGGTCGCGCAGTGTGTAGTAAAAGTTGTTGCCGGAAGTCCATCCCACCAAACTGCCATTAGGCAGATAGACGTAATTTTTTTCTGTTGTGCCTGTTTCTGTTTGATAATTTCCAAAAATGCGACGGAGACGGTTTTGTCCTGAAGAAGATGTGAATTTTTGTTTTACCAATTCCTCGCTCGGTCCATACCATGCTTGCCAAGCATAGCACGGCGGTCCCTGCCACGCCAGTGATTCGGTTTCTTGCATCTCTTTTATCTTGTTGAAAGTGTTGTAAGAAGCGGTTTGATTCATGTATTGATAGGCGTAGGGGGTGAACATCATGTAAGTTGCAGCATATGGCATATTGATGTCATCATAGCGTATAGTGCCATATTCGGTAGGATTTCCCAAGAGGTCGTAAGTTGTTGAGAATGTCTCCATGCCGTTAAGGGTTACTGTAGTCAGACGGTTGAAGTTATCATATCCAAATTTTTCAACATTCCCTAAAATCTCATTTTTTCGATAATTCATATTCCCGTTGGGAAACCAATGGTAAGATTGTCGCACTCGTGTAATATTAGATGATTGCAGTTTTACTTCTTTCAAACGGGCATTATAGTCATCATAATCATACGAAATATTGATGTTTTTTGATGCTTTTCCCAAGTATTCTTTTTCGTATTGTCCGAAAGCGTTTATTGTTCCTGCTCTCCACAGCGAGTTGTTGTCTTTGTCTTTCATTTCGGTAAGCCATCCGTACTTCCATGTTGGGCGCACTTCAAAGCCGGAGGGGTAGCGTGTTTTTCTCAACTGCCCTATGGCATCATAAGCATATTCAAAAGTCCATGGATCTTCACCGCTGATGATTTGCGTCTCTTTTTTGAGTTGGGCGCGATAATCGTATTCGTATTCTTTGGTTGTCTGGTGGTTGTCGTCTGTTGCTTTGAACGTTTCTTGTGTAATAAGTCCTGCCGCCATGTATCCATCGTCATACTTCCAAGTGATGATGTGGTCGGGAGCCGTTTTTTTAGTCATACGCCCCAAAGCGTCATATTGATATGATGTTATTCCCGCCGGTTCTTCTTTTTCTCTCAATTCTCCCCATCCGTTATAGCGAAGGATGGTTGTTCCCCTATTCATTTCCTTTTTCTGATTCGGACGGCGATAATCGTCATACGTAATGCTTTCCGTCAATTGGGCATTTTCATTATGTTTTGTTCCGGCAGGCAGGCAGTCTCTTGTATATAAAAACTCAACGGTTGTTCCATTGCTTTTCAATTCGCGTATCAGTCCGTTTCCGTGGTAGGTTTTTTCATATACAATTCCATCTTTGCCGGTAAAAGAAATGGTGTTTTTGTCATATACATACGTTTGCTGCGATTGGTCAGGATAGGTGATTTTGGTTGGCTGTTGCAGTCTGTTATAGATATAATTCTTCCAATAAATAGTAGGATTGCCTTTTGTTTCGTTGCCGCCACCGCCACCTGAACTTATAATGTATGGTAACGACTCCTTTTTTACTAAATCAAATTCATAGTTGTTTCCGGTTCCATATTCTTTATCAACTGCCACGTGTGAGTTTGTGTTTGCGCTTTGGTATAAATTTCTTAGTTCCCTTCCATAACGGTCGTAATAGTTCCATATAGGGCTTTCGCCCGAAGTTTGCGACCAAATATAGTATAATGTATTTTCTGGAGCGTTTTCTTCTTCGCCTTTCCAAAAACGCGCTGTTACGCTAAATCGTCCATCGGGCAATATCGTTTTTTCCAATCGTCCCATGGCGTCGTAATAATAACGTGTTATAAGTCCGTTGTAATTAGACGATTGCGTCATTAAGCCTGTCAGTGGATTGTATTGAAAATGTTCGGTTTGCTTCAATGCGTTAGTAGAACTTTTTCTGAAACGCTTGTCGTCAGTATATAACAACGAAGTTGTTCTGTTGGGTGAACCTACCGCGGACTGCACGATAGAAGTAAGATTGCCAACGACATCGTAAGAATATGTTTCTGTAATAGGATTGGGTTTGTCAAAAAAGGTTTTTTTTGTTTTCAACATTCCTTTATCATAATAGGTAAACTCTGTTCTTACATCTATTCCGGCAGCAAAATATTCACGTAGCGTCTCTTTTAAGCCTATAAGATATTTTGCTTGCGTGTTAATGTTTTTATAGGTTATGTATGATGTTTTTGAAAACGACCTATTGTCGTCATCCTTAACGGTAAATGTGATGGTTTTTGGATTATAAAAAGTGTCGTAATTGCTGTAGCCTGTCGTCGTTGTTTTCTTTAAAACTCCTTTATCATCATATTCTTTTATTTCCTCCTTATCAAGACATGGGTAATAACGTTTTTCATTCGTTCCGCCTATAGGTCTTATAGTAAAAGTATATATTGTTTCACTGATTTTTTTGTCATTGTCTTTTTGTTTGACCACTGTAGAATAGGGATACATGAAGTAATAAGTGGTATTCAAATTAAAAGTCTTTGTGGTAACGGTTCCTGTTCTGTCATCGGTTTCCGTCATGCTTTTAAAGCCTAAAAATCCCTTCCCTAATTTATGAAAATAATACCTCGAATCATACGTAAAACTTTTTGACAAGTTATGAATCCCTTTATATTTGGTTACTACACACTCATTACCTCTGTAATAGGCAAACGGCAATTCTCCAACGGGAGACTCAATGGAAGCTCTGTCGGATATAGCAGCATACTCAATCGTTGTTACATCACCCATGCCGTTGGTTATTTTCTTGATTAGGTGACCTTTGGGGTATTCTTTGGTAGCGCTGTTATATGCACCGGTAAGCCTGCTATGTATTTTATGGTTATATGCATTAAAATTCACAAATAATAAATGGTTCGAGCTAGTCCCTATAAAGTTTCCTTGCAGTATGTGTAGTCTATATTCAAATAGTGGTTTATAAATCACATCGTCATCATAAGGTTTTATTTCAACCTGATAATCACCCATTTGATTGATAAAACGAAACTTCCCAGCAAGAGGCGATAGGAGACAATCGTACCGATAGTAATGTTGCTGATAATCAATATGATCCTGAACTTCGTTTCTACACATAACAATCAAATCATCATAGCCATCTCCATTAACATCTGCAATAACACATCGAACAACATTTTCCCCTTCTTGAAGCCCTATGAATGGTTGATTTTCAACATCTTCCTTAACAAAAATACCCTTCCCTGCCGATAGATAAATAACTACGATATCAGCATCTATAAAAAGAAAATCTGTTTTCCCATCATTATTGAAATCTCCTGTAAAACACGATTTATTAGGAATGGTATTTTTAAGCAAAGTACTTGCTCCCCCTGTTATTTCAACTTTTTCCGGAATAACGTTACCTGAAGTCGTTGGCTTTAATCCAACATAATAAGTCTTTAAAGAGCCTTGCTCATTAACACAAAAAATCAATTCATCTTTTTGTGCTCCACTAAAATGCCCTGTATAATATTTCTGTATGTTCCCTATGTTCATGTTTGGTGAAGATGAAAAAACTTTATCAAATAATCCATCTCCATCAGACATCATCCAACCCATATATCCATCATCTTTTCTATACATAAGGTCAAGATAGCCATTTCCATCAAAATCACCAAACATAAACCAATCCGCATTAAAAGAGCTGAAAGTAATTATGAGTTCATCAGAGGGAGGGGTTGTTTCTAATTTAACTTTACGAATAGAATAATAGCCGGAATTATCTAATTTAAGGTAAACAATTTCATCATTACCGTCATTATCAATATCCCATATTTTAAATCCTTTTATTATTCCGGTAACAGTATGAAATTTTGTATTCGGATTGTCTAGTGAAAAGCCGTTCATATTACCATGCGCGCTAGGCGATGAATTGTTATAATACCATTGGAAAACATGAGAATCAATATTCTGTCGATAATAACACATTAAGTGATCCAAATGAGCACTACTTTGATAAGGAACCTTATGTCGAAACGTCATTAATTGAGTATATTGTTCTTCTGTTGAAGGAACATCAAATTGTGCAATAGCGGTTATCTTTGCAGATTGCTGTAATTGATGGTCATTCTCATTCCCTCTCCATTCAAATTTTAAAGGATTATATTTTTTGTCAAATTGTGTAAAGAGAATTTTTTCCAATTGTCTTTTATCAGTATAGGCATCGTTATTAAGCGGATAAACAAGCATATATTTCCATATCTTTGTACCATGAAGCGAAAAAGAGCCGTTTTCAGCGTATTGCAGTCGAACAGAATCCAATTCCCATACATCATGCGTATAATTAATTTTATTTGTAGCATCTGATGTATAATATTTTTTCCACCCTAACACGTTCCCGTTTGCGCCTCCGTAATGAGGTCGGTAAGAGAATTGAACCCGATATTTGTGTGGAATATTTTGGTTGGGATTCCCTCCGTATTTAACGAATGTCGGGATAATATATCCATCTACTTTTACAGCGCCGAAATCAAAAAAAGTTTCGTAAGAATATTCTATTGTATTTCCATTCACGTCTTCAATCTTCTTCAAATACCATGCAATCGGGTTGTTATTATTTTGCAGACGCAATCTGGATTCATCATCCGTTCCATAATAATAGACCAATCCATTGGGTTTAAATACTTTAAAACCACCATTTTGATTGGCTGTATTAAAAAGGACAATTTTATCGAATGATTCCTTTTCGGTTCGATATTCGTTCCCCGATTTAATCAAATATTGTCCGTCAAGCATTAATTGATCTTCAAAAGAAAACTGAATAGATGATGAGCCTTCATTGTAATAATAATTCCACGGGACTTTTGAAATAGATGAAATACCCTGTATTCCCCATCCATCTCCCATGATGCCTTCTCCCATGCGCTGGCTGTTGTAGTTGAATCCCAATTCGGGTGTTAGCCCATTAAGACCGGGTGGTAAATCAAAAGGGACATTACAAATTGCTGCCCCTGTCTCATTTACATAGAAATGCAGTGGAATTTCTCCTACCACGCCACCATCATTGTTTTCATCTGCTCCCCCTATTGTTTGTCCCGTCGGGGGAGTGATAACACCTCCTATGGTTGCAGTAAAATTTTTTACATTGTTTGCCTGCATACTAAAACCCGGCTTTAATAAAATATAATTGTTTGCCGTATAAGAAATATCCCCACTGCTACTAATGGGCTGGCTTAGGGTAAACGTAGTACCTGTATGCTGAGCTATGGCGTTACATGTAAATAACATAATGCTGATAAATAACAAAAAATATCGATGGATCATAACAAAACACTGTTACATTATTTCACATAAAAAAATTATCTACCTTTTTCTAAAGCTTCTATTCTCGCATTTTGTTGTATAATGTATAGAGTTAATTCTTCAATTTTTTTCAACAAAAGTACATTCATTTTTGACAATTCGACTCCTTCTTTCGCTACTTGTTCAGCAGACGGCATTTCGGGTAAACGTTGATATTCTTTCACATAAGAATCCAACTCTGCAAGACTTTTTAAATCATATTCGGGCGCAAAAACATAATCGGGCCAATCATTTGAAACTTCTACTTTTACCTCTTTACAACCAATATTTCCATTTACTGCCAATGTGTATCCAAAAGTATTTGACGTGCCGATACCCACATTTCCACTCAGGTAAGTATCGCCTTGAACATGCAATTGTTTGGTAGGATCGGATGTGCCGATACCCACATTCCCATTGTTAAGCATGGTAAAATAGTTCCAACTCAAATCGCCGATTCCATAAGGTGCCGTACACAATTGTATGGAACCATTGGTATTCATCATCACTGCCGAAGCCGCTCCATTTGTATGACGTGTAGGAGATGCATTATTTATGAAGAGACTATTGTACCCCATAATTTTAGCATTCAACATATCGAAAAAAGTCCACGTGTCTCCTATCTGTAATCCGAGGTCAGAAAACCGATCGGAAATAGATGAAGTACTTTTCAGGGTAAGTCGATTGGAAATCATTCCGGTACCTCTAACAAAGAGGTTATGTGAAGGTGAAAAGCCCCCGATTCCCAAGCAAGTTTCTTTATTCACATATTGCAAAGTCATCACTGTCGTTACTGGGTTTTGTTCTGGAAGTGGGGGAGGTAATCCTCTATCATCATCCTCATCTCTTGCAGAGGAAGGACAAGTAAATACCAACCTATTTCCCGGGAAAAAGATACTTTTGTTTATTTTTGCAACATCTGCTGATATATTTCCGTCAATCACAGCGTCACCATCTACATACAGTTTTTCGTTGCGTTCTTCATTTTCCTCTCCTCCTATGCAAACACTTCCGTTTGGGATGTAAATATTTCCACTGGGTCTGATCTTTAAGCCGCCTGAAGGTCCTTCGATAACAAAATCAGATTGTAGATTTTGTTTTAAATAAATATCTTTCCCCAAAGAAAAAAGACGTAATTCCGCCAAAGGATTATTCTCCGAAACAGCAGTCATGTGTAAAAAGTCAATAGTCTCTTCTAATCCATAAATATCAGCATTGTAATACAAATATAGCAGAGCGTTAGGAGTAGGAGTTCCAATTCCTAAAGATAACTTATCGGGCAACAGTCGCATAGATTCCGTGTTGTTTGTTTTAAATATTAATGGAACAGGCTCAATAGTCCCCAAAAAGTTTGAGGGTGAAACATTACTATTTCCGCTCAGTTCCCAAGCAAATTGCGCATATACGCTCAAAACAAATCCGCTCAAAATGACAAATAAAAATAATTTCTTCATGGTCTTATTCTTTACTAACTTAACAAAAATTTATCGGGGCAAAGATATACATTTTTTTAAAAAATTTGCTCTGATTTTCCATTCTCCATTCTCAAATAAAATCGTACCTTTGCACAAACCGAAAATATAACAGTTATGAACCGATATTTTAGATTTTTCACGTTGATAATCATTGGCATCTTGTTTTCATTTTCAGGATGCAAAAACAATGATAATGAAGTAACAGGCGTTACTATTTACCCGTCCGTATGCGTTTTAGAGGTGGGCGAAACCAAACATTTAACCGCCATCGTAACGCCGGACAACGCCGACGACACATCCGTTAGATGGGATATCCAAACGGTTTTCCCCAAAGACACCGCCAACGCCCAAGATGTTGCCAAAATTTCAGAAAACGGAAAAGTAACAGGTATTGTCGAAGGGTTATCTTCAGCGATATGTGTTACCAATAATATGTTTTATCAGGCAAAAGCGCTCGTCATCGTAGGATATGCCTCTGCTGTTGTAGGGATATACACCGGCTCTCTGTCGGAAAACGATGGAGAGCCTGATACCAATGCTAAAATCGGCATTGACTACATACGCGAATGTGAAGCGACCGAACGTGAAGCGGAAATTGGATTGTCTTTCCTTAAAGTCGGGCAACGGTGTCCAATAACCGTTGATTACTGGGGTGAAAAAATGAAATTTTCGGGAGAAACCACCATGAATTTGGACGAAGTGATGACACCTGTGAAAGTATCCGGTATCGTAACTTTACATGGTGTTGGTGAATTTACCATTCTGGTTGGCGATGCCCCCGTTACCAACTATTCTTTCACGGGAATACTAAAACGTCCTCCTTTGAATCAATGAAAATTAAGCAGTATTACTAACCTGAAAAATTAAACGAGCATGAACTTACCTTCAGCAGAACCGTATAAAATAAAAATGGTGGAACCGATCCGCCTCAGCACACGCGAAGAGCGTGAAAAATGGATGAAAGAAGCGAAATACAATGTGTTTCAGTTAAAATCCGAACAGGTTTTTATTGACCTGCTCACCGA
>Ga0123353_10015629_pt1 | contig 11043 bp, 12 predicted proteins | sample TergutLab28metaG_3_FD_92763 | JGI IMG/M metagenome (GOLD analysis project Ga0123353, IMG submission 92763) | Labiotermes labralis P3 segment gut microbial communities from Petit-Saut dam, French Guiana - Lab288 P3 | ecosystem: Host-associated > Arthropoda: Insects > Digestive system > Gut ... | reverse complement strand
GCACAGGTAAAATCTAATATAAGCATTCCTCCCTCCGTGAAAAAAAAGTAAAACTCAACGGAGGAAGGATACTCATTTTGTAAATTCAAAAAAAGACCAATGTATGGCAAGGGACGGTATAGCCCCCCATAGAAGAAACAACCCGTAAGCGATCACTGCAATCAGCAGCCAGGTAATTCTCAGGAACATCAGCCAGCCGAGTGAAACGGCAACGGGCTGGAGCATTTGACCGGTGTTCACGTGTTCATTGGTGCCGGTAATTTCACCGCCTAGATTTGCGTCGCCCTGGTTGATTACGCCGCCCTGCATTCCAATATTTTCAATGTTCCTCGTATTGACAACTGGTGCAGTACCTGTTGCAATACCTCTACGGGCAGGAGCAGAAAAACGCGACTCGTTTTTGATCAATCGGGCGTTTTGCCCCTGTTGCCACACATAGGAATTGACGTTTACCGACTCGAAGGCTTGACGCAGTCTTTTCCTTCCTCTATAATGCGCAATGTTGTTTCACACTGAACGTCAACCCCTATTATGAAAGGATCACACATGAAACGTATCACAACACTGCTTTTGGCACTGGGAATTCTGTCCACCGTATCGGCAGTTGCCGTCGCCCAACTGACCGACGAAATGAAAGCAGACGGCTGGGTCTCCATCTTCGACGGAAAGTCGCTCGAAGGCTGGAAATCAAATGAACCCTACGAGGGTTTCAAAGTCGAAGACGGTGCCATCGTCGGATTCGGCAAACGGAACCACCTCTACTACATGGAGGAACTCCAAAACTTCGAATTGAAGATTGATGTCAAGACCAACAATAAATGCAATTCCGGCGTGTATGTCAAAGCACAATGGCAAGACGCAAGTTGGCCCACCACCGGATTCGAGTTACAGGTCAACTGTTCGCACGGCGATCCGGTCAAAACCGGCAGCCTTTACAACATCGTCAAAATTTACAAGGCTCCGCATAACGATGATGAATGGTTCACCTATCACCTGACTTGCCACAAGGATACGCTTGATGTCCGTGTGAACGGTGAAATTCTTTACACCTACGTCGACCCTACTGGTGCTAGAGGATTACAGGGAGATAGAATTACCGAGCGGAACAAACGGATTATCCAGAAAGGGCACATCGCTCTGCAACAGCACGATCCGGGAGGCTCGCCACAGTTCAAGAACATCTTCATAAAGAAGTTGCCGGATTAATTTGCGTGTCCTTTGTTTGCACGAGAGTACAAGAGCGTGGGACGCAAGCCCGCCACAAAAAATGCTCCACGCTCAAAAATGCGTGATTTTTGTAAAGCAAAAATTTCGGTCACACTAAACGTCGCTCGTTTTATCCTTCGCCATCCACCACCGCAGACTGGCAAGGGATAATTTGCTCTTGACTTGATTGCCGATTTTCACGACAATTCGCTAAGAGGATTTTTGGAAAAAGAAGGAGTCCCATCGTGGCAAATGGAAAACGTCTAGGAAGGGGATTAGAATCATTGCTCGGTCGAATCGGCGGTGGTTCACCCTCGGAATCGGAACCGATCAGTACCATTGAAGAACAGGCGATACCGGCGAACAATAAAATCGACATGATGAAGATCGTCCCGAATCCTTATCAGCCGCGTAAGGTTTTCGACGAGTCCGAACTGGAACAGTTGGCGCAAAGTCTTGACGTACACGGTCTTTTGCAGCCGATCACCGTTCGGCAAGTCGGCGGACAATATCAGATTATCGCAGGCGAAAGACGTTTCCGCGCCGCGATGAGGATGGGCTGGAGCGAAATCCCGGCGGAAGTCCGCCACGATGTCGATGACCAGCAGATGGCAGAACTCGCCCTGACCGAAAACATCCAACGAAAAGACCTGAACGCCATCGAAAAGGCGACTGCCTTCGCCAATTACCTTCAAACGTATCAAGGCACCACACACGAAGAATTGGCGAATCGGTTGCACATCAACCGTTCGACTGTGACCAACCTGCTCCGCCTGCTTGATTTGCCGCAACAATTGCAAGATGTGGTGTGTCAGGAACAACTCACATCGGGACATGTCAGGGCTCTATTGCCGCTCGAACACGAGTGGGAACAGATGGAAATTGCTGCGAAAATCCAAGCCGAAGGCTGGAGCGTTCGGGAAACGGAAAAATTTGTGCAGAACTTCCTTCAAACGGGAGAAGCCGTGTCCCCCAAAAATCCGGTACAAGACTGGAATATCGTCGGACAAGACGGCGAAACCAGAGCCGTATCCGAAAAGAGTGAACAGATTCGACAACTTGAAAACGTGTTTCGGCAGCATCTCGGTGGATTGAAGGTCAAATTGGTACAGACCAACGACAAAGGGAAAGGAAAACTTGTCATTTCTTTTGCCAATCATGCGGAGTTCGAGCATGTGTACGCCGCCGTCTGCAAGTCGAATCGTGCCGCCGGATAGCGGGAAGACTATGTTCCCACAAGAAATGTCGGCGAGAATTCTTGACATTGCCTTCCATTGTGTTACAATAGAGGTCCAATTGACCATCGGGATGGTAGCGTCCCACTGCTATTCTAAACATATCGGAGAACAAATCATGCTTAATTCCGCTATTTTTAACGCCGCGTCGGGAAAGAAACGTAAATCCTTGACTCACCGTGATTTACGGCACAACGCCGCCTTTACTCTTGTGGAACTTCTCGTTGTCATTGCGATTATCGGGATGTTAATTGCCCTGCTTTTGCCTGCTGTTCAAGCAGCCCGAGAAGCCGCAAGACGGATGCAGTGCATAAACAACTTGAAGCAAATCGGACTTGCGATGCACAACCATCACGATGCCCGACAAGCGTTCTGTGCCGGAAACATCGACCGAAGTCCCGATGCACGACCCTTTGATGCAACCCCCCGAACCAGTGGCACATCTGGGGTATTTTACTGCGACAGCACCATGTTTCCCGATGCCCACGAGGCCGGGGGAGTGCCATGCGGCATGTGGGGTTGGAGCGCATTGATTTTGCCCTATTACGAGCAAGGAGCGTTGTACTCGCAAATTGATTTCGACTATCCTTCCTACGCTTATGCTATCGGTGCGGCTTTCACTCCTCATAGTAGTCCCGACGAGCCATGTGGACATGAAAACAACAAAGAGATTGCCGATAAGAGTCCGCCGGGATTACGTTGTCCCAGCGCACTACAGAATCCGGCGCAGCCGAACTCCACAAAAGATTACGCCGTAAACGGCGGTGCAGACCTCCCGGAACGCGGAACCTACAGTAGTGAAAATGGACGTACCGTTCGTATGGCAGTCTTTTATCTGAACAGTGCCATCACGATTGGGGAAATCCTAGACGGCACCTCGCACACACTCCTTGCAATGGAACTCTCGTCTCAAACGTTGCCCAATTCCGGTGTCGATTTTACGGACCCCCCGATGACGACGGGTAACGCTAATCCCTTTGTTTTTGTGAACCACGGATCACAGGGATTGGGAATGTTTACCAACTCCGGTGTTCGGGATTTTGTTCCAAATGAAATGAATTACCCGACCACGTCGGGACGAACGCCGCGCGGTTTTCATGTGGGCGGTTTGAACGTTTGCATGTGTGACGGGGCAACCAGATTTGTGTCCGATACTATCAATCCGCAGGTTTGGCACGCCGCTTTCACCCGTAGCAGCGCCGGTGACCCCATGGGGGTAGGTGGACAACTGGCAGGCGGAGGAACCGGATCGCTCTGGTAAGACTGGCGTTCACAGAGATGTCATCAATTCATTAGTAATCAATTCACTTTTCCAAACCGATCATAAATGTTTCATACATTCCGTTGCAGTTTAGGGGCGTTTGTCGTCCTTTTGTTAGTTCTCTGCGGCTGTGCCAAAGGACCAGGCTATAAAGTCGTTCCTTTGGAAGGGACGATCACGTACAAAGGTCAGCCATTGCAAAGTGTCCTTTTGGATTTTGCCGTGGAAAATTACCGGACTAGCGGTGCCGTTGTTCAAGCGGGAGGCAAATTCAAGGCGGTTCATTCACCGTCCCAACTCGGCGTGCCGATGGGCAAATGTACCATGAGGATCGGTTGGGGGGGAACAACCGGCACCACTCCCCCTGCGGAGTATGCGGAACTTTTTGCTAGATATGGCTTGGATTCGGCAGGATATGTCTTTGAAGTCTCCAAGGCCAACAAGGAATTCAGAATCGATTTGGATTGATCGGCATGTTATCCTCCCTTGACGGAACGGCAAAATCCTCTACAATTATGCAATCGTTTTGCGTTTACTGTGCATAAAACACTACAATGTCAATCGGATTATTGGGACGAAAAGTCGGATGTACGCAGCTTTATACGGAAACCGGAGAAGTCATTCCGGTAACGGTGATCCAGGCGGGTCCGTGCAATGTGTTGCAACTGCGGACAACTCCGAAAGACGGCTACGAAGCCGTCCAAATCGGCTATGAAGACAAAGCCCGAAGCAGGGCGAAAAAGTCCGAACGAGGACATGTTGCGGCTATCGAGAGCAAACGTCGAAAACAACGTACCGCCGCCGGGATAGAAATCGTTCCCAAAGCGGACTGCGAACCGAAGAAATTCATCAAAGAATTTCGGATTCCCGTTGAAGGCTTTGCCGTCGGACAGGAATTGACCGTCGATGTTTTCGACGATGTTGTTTCTGTGGACGTAACGGCAATCAGTAAGGGTTGCGGTTATTCCGGTGCGATGAAGCGGCACAATTTTAGTGGTCAGCGTGCCACTCACGGTGTCAAGAAGTGTCATCGGCACCTCGGCAGTTCCGGCTGTTGTGCGTGGCCCAGCCGAACGATGAAGGGACGCTCCATGGCAGGGCAATATGGCAACGACCAAGTAACCGTTCGCAACCAAAAGGTCGTGATGATCGACAAGGAAAACAACTTACTCGTGATTCGCGGTGCCGTACCGGGTCCCAAAGGGGGGTACGTGCGGGTCAATCCGACCAACAAGTTGCCGGTGCCGAAGACGAATCCGTGGAAGTTGGGGTAGTGGTTTGGTAAAATCAGAGCCGCAATCGTAAGATTGCGAAACGAAAAGTGAAATATCACAAGGAGCAAACCATGGGAATCGTTTACGCAGACATTTTATTACAGAATGCCGTTGACGCAGGAATGCAAAGACGCGGTATTCTGCCTAATGAAAACGTTCGACAGATGAATGTCAAGGCACTTGTCGATTCGGGGGCGGTTACGTTGACCATCAACGACGAGATCGCCAAACAACTTGACTTGGAAGTCAAAGATCAAGTCGATGTCGAATTAGCCGATGGAACACGAGGGAAGAATGATCTCGTGGGTCCTGTCGATATTCGCTTCGATAACCGCGTAACGTCCTGCTTGGCATTGGTACTGCCCGATGCAGCCGAAGTGTTGCTCGGTGCCATCCCGATGGAAGGAATGGACGTGATCATTGATCCGAAACTTGAACGATTGACTGTCCATCCCGACAGACCATTTTGCGCAGGAATGAAAGTCAAATAATACATTAGCACACAACCCAATGCGCCTCACAGGGTGAGGCGGCTAACTACTTTTTTACAATTTTACAATGTCCAATATAGACCTTCCCATTTTTGACAAAACAGGCAAAGAGGTCGGAACATATTCCGTTGATCCTTCGGCGATAGCCCATCGTATCAGTGCGCAACTCCTGCACGATGCCGTGGTGATGTACCGGGCAAATCTACGGCAGGGTTCCGCAAAGACCAAAACCCGAGGCGAAGTCCAAGGGCACAAAAAGAAAATGTACCGCCAAAAAGGAACCGGAAATGCCCGGGCAGGAAGTCTGCGAAGCGGTGTGCGGCGCGGCGGAGGACACATTTTCGCCAAACAACCAAGAGATTGGTCATACCGACTCCCCCGTAAAGCCTTGCAGGTGGCAACTCGAATGGCGGTCGCTTCGAAAATTAACGATTCGCAGATCACGTTGATTGACGCACTGTCGGCGGATACCCCGAAGACAAAAGAAGCCGCCGCCGTGTTGAAGGCACTGGCGATTCAAGGGTCGGTATTGGTAGCGGTGGAGTCGTACAATGTCGAACTGTACAAGAGTTTCCGTAACATTGAAGGGGTGCGAATCCTGCCCGTGTCGGAAGTCAATGCCTACGAGGTGTTACGTCCGAAGAGGATTTTGATGACAAAGGCGGCACTGGAAACGTTCGTTGCCTCGGTGCCAGCGAGAGCGGCAACAAGTTAATACAAAAATGTCTGTCATTCCCGCGAAGGCGGGAATCTAGACGTAAAATGTTCATGACAACCCTCTGGGTCCCTGCCTACGCGGGGATGACGAGTGGATTAACAAAGGAGAAAAAACATGCCAAAACAGAAGGATATTACGAAAGTCAATTTGCAACTGGAACCTTACCAGATCGTTCTTCGTCCGATTGTAACGGAAAAGGGCTATCATCGTGCGGAACATCAAAATACGTACTATTTTGAGGTTCACCAATTGGCGAACAAGCAGATGATCAAGGAAGCGGTGGAATTCCTCTTCGATGTGAAAGTATTGCAGGTTCGCACCCAAACTCGGCAGGGAAAGGTCGCACGCAACCGGAGTGGAGTCTATGGGAAAAGACGAAGTTGGAAAAAGGCTCTCGTCAAACTCGATGCGGAAAGCAAAATCAGTTATTTCTAAATTCGTTCCAGAGGGTGTTCATAAGGGCGCAGATTTTGTTTTGCAAAACATGCAGCATTTTGCTACACGTCACTCTTGCGTAAATAAATAAACCACCCCTAATTTTTGCACACTCGACCGTACCCCTTGAATCATCGTATCTGATATTCTATACTACGATAAATCCCTGTGTGCCATTTTCTCCGGCGAAACAAATTTCTGAAAGCATGAACTCATTTCTGGACAAATTATTGCGAGCGGTTTTCGTTGCTCTTGCCGTCGGTTTCGCTTGGGGAATTCGCGGACATTTTGGACACCTGATCGGGGCGATGTTTCCCGGTGCCATGCTTGGAATCGCCTTCGCCTATGTTAGCGGTCAGAAAAATATCATACGCTGGACACCCCTTTTCGGAACGATTGGAGGACTCGGCATCGCCATCGGAGGCTACACAAGTTACGCCGTATTACATGGTTACGCCCAATCCGGTCCGCCCGCTCCCTGGTGCAATTTCGCTTATGGATTCGCCATGCTCGTTCTCCAAGGAGGCTGCTGGGGAATATTCGGCTGCGCCGCCCTCAGCGCAATTCTGGATGCAAGAAAACCTTCCGTGACCAAATTTCTCGAACTCGTCGCTCTCATCTTTCTGGCGGGTTGGCTGTTCCAGTTCGTTGTCGTTCAATTCCTCGGATTCCATGTCAATCCGCCGCGTTCCAATGCCCTGTTAGGACACATCGGCGGGGCGATTGCCTTAGTAATATGGCTTGCCTGTAATAAATACAAACTGGCACTACGCGGCGCACTTTTGGGATTCACCGGCTTCGGCATGGGAATGATTATCGGACGTATAATAGGAAACCTCTGCCGCCACTTGGAGATTTCCTGGGGAGCGGAACATTGGATTACCGAAATGTTCCATTTCCAAACGGTGAGTATCAATCATTGGAACATCATGGAAATAACCGTCGGACTCGTCGGCGGATTGGTCTTCACACTGGGAATGTTGGGTAAAAAAATTGACGAGTGTCCCAAAGACAATGGATATACCGGCTTGAATTTCATGGGCATCCTCTACGTTCTTGGCATGATTCCTCTTTTACACTTGTGGGTGCGAACGAATTGGGAATACACTGAGAAAATGATGACCGACATCATCACTCAATGGAAAGCCGTCTATCCTGATGTTACGGAACATTTATCAGCGGAAACCGTGAACGCACATGCGGCAACCATGTCGAACCTTATGATCGCACTGGGTTGGGTATGTGCGGCGGTCTGGATGTATCTTTACTACACCAATCGGGAGCGGTGGAACTGGTTTCCTGTGATTGCCTTGGGAGCATTGATTTCGATTCTCGATCTTTACCTGCGGCATTACTTTTACGACCCGATGTTACCGGGAATCTATGTCGATGAAGCGAAGGCAGTTCTCATGGTTAACATGCGGACAGTCAGCATGGGAATGTTTGGACTGATGATTCTCTATGTGATTGTTCGGGAGTGTTTTTGGACTCACAAGCCGTTGATTGTTGCCGAAGAAAAGATGCAAAAGGTGCCGTGGCTGATGTGCCTTCTTACATGTATCATCATTTACGCTTGTGTGATCGGATTAGCCTTTAAGTTCAACGGCGAGGCAACGATGAAAACCGCCAATACCCGCTGGCCTACGTGGGAATGGAGGCTCGGTCCTTTCACGGGAGAAGAACGTGACGTTTCGGGAAATAAATAGCCGTGTGAGAGACTCAAACGATGCACTAGGTTCAACAGTGCGTCGCACACAATTGAGTTCTTCCGCAAGCCCGCACCGTGATTGCCAGCATGAACTGGGCGCATAATTTTTTCTTGCGTAAAGAGCCGGGAATGAAATGCAGTATTCCGACAATGGCGACCCTGCTCTACGCCTTCCGTAACTTAAACTGCCCGACCAACCGTTTTAGGTTCGCTATCATTGCATGCATCTCGGCGGTAGCACTCGCCGACTCTTCAGTCGCAGCAGTGTTCTGCTGCACCACGGAATCAATCTGCTGCAAGCCTATCGTTACCTGCTCAACACCACTTGCCTGTTCCTTGCTGGCAACGGCAATACCCGCCACGATGTCGGTCGTTTGCTTGATCTGCTCGACAATCGTGTTAAGCATTTCGGCAGTCTTAGCGGAATCTCCGCCCCCCTTTTCGATTTCCTGTCCGCTTCGGGAAATCAATTCCGATGTCTCCTTCGCCGCCTTTGCACTTCGGGCTGCAAGGTTTCGCACCTCTTCGGCAACGACGGCAAAGCCCTTGCCGTGCTGACCAGCACGAGCGGCTTCGACCGCAGCGTTCAACGCAAGCAAATTGGTCTGGAACGCAATATCATCAATGACCTTAATGACCCGCTGAATCTCGCTGGAGTTTTGCGTAATCCGTTCCATCGAACCGGTCATTTTCCGCATCGCTCCTTGACCGCCGATAGCCACTTTGCTTGCCTCCTGTGCCAAGTCGCGGGCTTGAGCGGCATTTTCGGCATTCAACCTTATCTGACTGCTGATTTCACTCATCGACGCAGTGATTTCTTCGAGGCTTGCAGCCGCTTTTTGTGTTCCAGCGGCGAGATTCTGAGATGCGGACGAAATCTCGTCGGAACTGGTCGAAACCCGATTGACATTCTCGTTAATCTCAAGCAAGGTGTGATTGACACAGTCCATCATGGTGTTGATGTCCTGATTCATGGTATCTAGGTCCCCACGAGTCGAAACATCGTGCCGCCAGTCGTTGCTGGCAAGGTCCTTTGCCATCTTTGCCGTATCGCGGAATTCCTTGAACATCATGCCGATGCCACGGGACATATCCCCCACTTCGTCTTTTCGCCGGAGAAATTCGGCCGGAATTTCGTAGGACATATCCCCCGTTTCAGCAAAGTATTTGGTTCCTTCCGCAGTCGTGCGAATGGGAACGGCAATCGCCCTGATGATCCAAATCAAAATGCCGCCAAAAACCAGCAAACCAATAAAAGTAATGGTAGTGTTGGTCAACATGCTCTGTCTTACCATGTCGATTTGCAGTTGCAGCGGAACACCAATAAAAAACATTCCGACAGGCTTATCTTCACCTTCATTGAGGAGCGGTTTATAAAACGCTTGCACCGGGCGACCAAGAACCATGGCGCTGCCAAAAAAAGCTTTCCTTTGGTTAAAGATTATTTCGGAGATTTCGGGATTGTTCAATGGGGTTCCGATACCCCGTTTGCCCGTTTCCGGATTCTTGACCGTCGTTGCGACCCGGGTTTCACCGGCGAATACCGTACATTCGATGCCATAAAGTTCCTGCACTCTATCGACCCAGTCATCAGTATCCAACCGAAATCCGCCGGTAACGATACCGAGCAAAGTATCATTTTCATCGAAGACGGGCGCTGCTGCGCGAATTGCCATTTGAATATTCGGTGTCGATTCAAAACAGACAACAGATTTTCTCTGCGTCAAAACTTCGCGAACGCTTAGCAGAGATGTCTGAGAGTCACCGACTTGTTCTGGGTTGGCGGTCATGAAAATCACGTTTCCTTCGGCATCGAGGATTGTGAAAAAAGTGCATCGTTGGGCTGACTTGAAATCAGTAATGACATCTCGGATTTGGTCCCGATTGCCCTCTTTGAGTGCCGCAATCATGGATGCGTTTCCCGCCAGACCGACGACCTGATCACTGGCAATGTTTTGTTGCATCGTGATGTCTTGGGTGAGGCTTGAGGCGAAAATTTTGATTTCTTTCTCCACAACCACTTCGACAAATTGGTTAAAAGTGTATGTACTGACCGTCACGGTTACAGCAACCAAGAGTACAGTCATGACAATCACCGGAACGAGAATCTTGGCGGAAATACTTCTGAAAAAGTTCATGGACATCTTTCCTGTTGACGAAACAATGTAATAACATAACACGTTGTAACACAATTTTTGCGAATTGCAAGAGGAGCGACCGGCGTGGCAATCCAGTCGTTTCACAGGGTTGCGCTCCCGGCTTTCCTGTCCGTTGACAACCATTTTCTCTCCGCCGCTCTGACATCCCCTTTTTATAAGGATAAGCCTAGAATGTTCCTTGTTTTCTAGGATTTTATTGCTAAATTCTCGTTTTTACTTGCACCCACTCTTGACTATTTTTCCACTAGCGTCCAATCATAAGTCGAACAGTGTCAACTGGTTAGGGTTTTGTTTTGGAAAAAAGAAAATTGAAAACGAAAATCGAAAAGGCATGAAATTGAATGAAATTCTTTGACCCCATTGCCTGCGTTTTCATTCGGACGCTTTTCTGGAGAGCCGCCGACTGTGTCGGCGCACTCGGACAACGGGTTTATGATAGGAAAAAGCATCACAAACTTTACGGCTCTTTGCTGATCGCCGCGCTCACATATTGTTTACAGAATTGCGGAGGTACAACGCACAAAACCCTGCCCGCAACCTAGCACTTCACAAGGGG
>Ga0123353_10015627_pt1 | contig 11043 bp, 9 predicted proteins | sample TergutLab28metaG_3_FD_92763 | JGI IMG/M metagenome (GOLD analysis project Ga0123353, IMG submission 92763) | Labiotermes labralis P3 segment gut microbial communities from Petit-Saut dam, French Guiana - Lab288 P3 | ecosystem: Host-associated > Arthropoda: Insects > Digestive system > Gut ... | reverse complement strand
TGGCTCTTGGGCAGGTCGCGTATATGTCCGTTGGAGGCCTCCACCTTATAGCCCCTGCCCAGGAACCGGGCAATGGTACGCGCTTTGGCCGGGGATTCCACGATCACTAACTTTGTGTTCAACTGATTTCCTCCTATATTTGAAAAAACAGCATTATCATCTCACCGGGCCAGCGCAAAGATGCGGCCCGGAAGCTGTATTATTATTCCGTGTAATTCCAACAATGTCAAGTGGGAATTCAATTCTTGTGGGGAAAACCCTGTGCGGGCTACGATTTCTGAAAACGTCAGTTCGGTTTCTTTTAGCGTTTCGGTTATCTGGCGTTGGGCAGGTTCGAGTTGCGACGGGCGCACAATGTGCGCCCCTACAGGAGATTGGCCGTGATTGTAGGGGCGATCATTGATCGCCCGCCCCAGTGGCACGGGCGATGGATCATCGCCCCTACAGGCGTCTCCGTCGCCCAACCATCGGATACTCGCCAGGATATCCCCGGCGGAGGTAGCCATTTGGCCGCCGTCCCGCAGCAGAATAAGAGGCATCTCGCTGGTGGGACTGTCCACCGGGCCGGGCAGGGCGTATACCTCTCGGCCTTGATCTTGGGCGTGATCCACCGTGTGCTTGGCTCCCGACCGCACCGAAGCCTCCACGATCAGCACACCCGAGCACATGCCGCTGATAATGCGGTTGCGCACCGGAAAGTGGCGGCCCAAGGGCTGCACACCCGGCGCATACTCGGACACCACCGCGCCGCCCTCGTCCAAAATGCGCATCAGCAGTTCCTCGTTCTCCCGAGGATAGGTGATGTCGGCCCCGCAGCCCAGCACTGCCACGGTGCATCCCCCTACCGACAGGCAGCCCAGATGGGCGGCGGTATCCACGCCCCGGGCCATGCCGGACACCACGGCCACCCCTGCCGCCGCTAACCCGGCTGCGATGCGCTCGGCAGCCTGGGCCCCATACCGGGTGCAGCGCCGGGTGCCCACGATGGCAAAGGCCCGTGGCAACTTGAGCTCCGCATACCCCCGCACAAAGAGGGCGATGGGCGCGTCCTCGTCCAGGTGGCGCAGCAAAGCCGGGTACTCGGCATCGTCACGGGTCACCAAACGCATGTCCGCGCGCTTCATTGCCCGCTCCACATCGCTGATAGCCCCGGGCCGCCGCGCCTCCCGCAACTTGCGCAGGGCGGTTGCACTCACCGGTAAACCGCCCTCCCGCACCGAATAACCCCCCAAAGCCCTGTCGATGCCTTCCACATCGCCATAAACCTCCGCCAACCGGGCAAACTGCCGGGGCGTGATGCCGGAAGAGGCGAGCCAGAGCCAAAGCGTTTGTTGTTCCATGGCCGATCGCCACCTCCTGCATTTCCGTACGATACAACGCAAATCAAGTGTAGGGCGCGGCGACCCGACGCGCCGCCGTATTGCGTCAAAGATGCGTCGTTGGGGGCCAATCACGGCGCGTCGAGTCGCCGCGCCCTACAACGGGAAAGCCTGCCGTTCCTGTAGGGGCGATTATCAATCGCCCGCCGCCTAAAACCAACATGGGTTCATGCGCTGCAACGGGCGATTGATAATCGCCCCTACATGGATACCTGCCCTGGTTCACTATTCATACCTCAGTTGCCCCAATACCTCGGATCAAGGCTGCGATACTGTATCGCTTCCCCAACGTGTTCGGGAGCGATGTGCTCGGCGCCTGCCAGATCGGCGATGGTGCGGGCTACCTTGATCAGGCGCGTGTAGGCCCGCATGGACAGGCGGTATTTTTCCATAGAAAGGAAGAGTAGTTTTTTGCCGGCTTCGTCCAGGGGGCAATATGGATCCAACTGCGGGGTGGTGAGCTGGGTGTTGCAGAATTGGCCCGGTGCGTCCGCAAAACGCTGGCGCTGGATCTCCCGCGCGGCGTTGACGCGGGCGCGCACCGCCTCGGAGGCTTCCTCCGCGGCGGGTTGGGCGATATCTCGCACCGGAACGGCCTCCACCTGCAACTGCAAGTCGATGCGGTCCAGCAGCGGGCCGGAGATACGGTCCAGGTACCGGCGGATGGCGTTCTGATCGCAGCGGCACTTCTTCTCCCGGTCGCCGCTGCCGTAATTGCCGCAGGGACAAGGATTCATGGAAGCCACCAGCATCACGCGGGCCGGGTAACGGGCCTGGGCGTTGATGCGGGCGATGGACACAAAGCCGTCCTCCAGGGGTTGGCGCATCGCTTCCAAAGAAACGCGGCTGTACTCGGGCAGCTCGTCCAAAAAGAGCACGCCGCCATGGGCCAGGCTGATCTCCCCCGGCTTTGCTTGCGCGCCGCCGCCCACCAGCGCCACCGCCGAGGCGGTGTGGTGGGGCGAACGGAAGGGGCGTTCGGCCATCAGGCTGCCGCCGCTTTGCATCAGCCCGGCGGCGCTGTGGATGCGGGTGGTCTCCAGCGCTTCCTCAAAGGTCATGTCGGGCAAAATGCCAGGCAGGCAGCGGGCCAGCATAGTTTTGCCCGAACCCGGCGGGCCGATCATCAGCAGGTTGTGGCCCCCTGCGGCGGCGATCTCCAGCGCCCGCTTGGCCCCCCATTGACCCCGCACCGCGCTCAGGTCGTGCTGGGGCTGGGATTGGGCGCGATAGGCGGCGTAGGGTTTTACCTCCACCGGCGCAATGGGCGCCTCCCCCGAAAGATGCCCCACCGCCTCCCGCAGGCAAGCCACCGGGATCACCCGCACACCCTCGATACAGGCGGCCTCGGCAGCGTTGGCGGCGGGCAGCAGCGTCTCTTCCACGCCCATGCCCCGGGCGGCGATTACCTTGGGCAGCGCGCCGCGTACCGGGCGCACCTCACCGTCCAGGGCCAACTCGCCCAGGTACAGGCGCTTGCGGAAATCCTCGCCGTTATCCATCGTCAACTGGCCCGAAGCCCGCAGGATGCCCAAGGCCAGCGGCAGGTCGAAGGCCGGGCCTTCTTTGCGGGTATCCGCCGGGGCCAGGTTGATGGTGATGCGGGCCACCGGCGGCATAAAGCCGCTGTTGCCCAGGGCGGAATGCACCCGCTCCCGGCTCTCCTTCACGGCGGCGTCGGGCAGGCCCACCAGCTCGTAGTAGGGCATACCCTCGGAGATATTCACCTCCACGATCACCGGAAAGCCCTCGATGCCTTGGAGCCCAAAGCTGAGTAGTTTGGCAAGCATGAGCAGGCCTCCTTTCATTGGTGCGATTAGCCGGAAATGCTCCATGTTTTAGTGCGCGTGTCGTACCACAGCCCCGCCCCATTCTGTCTCCGCCTACGCTGATCCAACAAGCTGTGAATGCTATCCATATCATCGACGTTGCCTATCGGATATACACGAACACCGGAAGTAGTACTCCATTCAAAGTCCAACACCGCCCCACCTAGAAACATAGTAAAAAGTGCATCCATGATTGCTGTAGGAATGGGCTCAATGGAACGCTTGCGCCCTTTTAGCTCCTTCAGGATTTTGTATTCTATGACTTGTTTGTATTCGTCCGGTCGCTCCATGTATACACGGGTAACCCAGCCGTCATCGTGGCTCCAGTAAGCATAGCTGTTTTGCAGGCTAGGAATTCTATAGGATGTCAAGGGCCGACACGTATGGCGGAAAAAGAGAAGCTCAGCCAGTTCGTTATCAGAAACGTTGTCGAGGTTCGCGGGAGCGGCAAAATCCACCCAGCAAAAATCACCGTAATCATATACATTTGACTCAACAAACACAGCCATTTCCTCTGCTGGAATGTAGTCCATATATAGTTTGCAAGAAGACATTGCTCTAGAATAACCCGCAAGAAGAAGGAGATTCTGCGGCTTTGTGCCCACTCCGTGGTAGAATTCATTCCATGTAATCCCGGAGGTCTTTACAAAGCCCTTCTCTGTGTTTATGTAGATGTAGCTAAACCATTTGTTTTTCATTTGAAAACCCCTCTACCTTTCACCATTCATAATCTGCTTGATGAACTCTGCCGGTGACAGAATAAAGGATTCATTGGGGAAGTGCTTGGAATTACCTGTAATCAAATAAGCATCGGCACTTTTGGCTACATCATAGAATATGCGATCGCTTTCATCAGGCATCGGATGAAGGCTTGAGATAGGATTGACAAAAATACCCGATCGTTTGATGGAATCAAATACGCTTTCAATTTTACTTGGCGTAAACTCGAATTCTGGTCTGAATAAAACGTCCGTATATTCCTGAATGATCGCGTCGCAAACATAACAGGAAAACAGCCCACTGTTGAGTGCATCAACGATCTGGCCCGGAGCACCACGGGAGGAAAAAAGGCCGGAAACCAAAATATTCGTATCAAGTACAATACGCAACCTCATTGTTCCGCTCCTTGCATTTCCTTCTCCCGCCTCTCTTTTCTATATTGGGCTATCACCGCGTTTATTTCGTCTATCGTCATATTGTCCAGACCCTTCTGTGCAGCTTCTTGGCGTATATCACGAACGGCCTTGGCAAATTTCATTTGATTGACCAAAGTCAACGTTTCCTCAAAATCCGTTTCTCCAATCGGAATCATTAGGGCAGTCGGTTTTCCGGCAGTGGTGATTACCACCCTACCGTCATTTGCCAGAGCCTCTCTTATCTCCCCACCCGATTTTTGCAATTCGCGCATGCTCATGAATCTCATCGCGCTCATATCGCTCACCTCCATGCCGATAGTATATGCGAAAGACGCCGTTTTGTAAACCGTTTTGATTCCGTTCTGTACGCCGATCAGTACGGTATCCGGAACGCCCACTGCATCGCCTTCGCCCATGCCTCAGGCATCGGCGCGCCGCTGGCAAAAGGATAATACCCCACAAACAGCGCCAGGGTGAGCAGCAAGTATCCGCCGCACATCCAGTAGCCCAGCTTGCGGTCATCCCTAAACAGCATCAGCGCGCACTGCCCCATGCACAGGATGATGAAGGGCAGGCTGGCAAAGTAATGATAGATGTAAGTCGAGCGCGGCACCAACACCCAGGGCAGGTATTGGGAGGCAAAGCCGGTCACCAGCAGCGTGGCGGCAAAGAGCAAACGCCGCGTCTCCCGGCCGGTCTCCAGCCACGATCCTCGGATACCGGCCCGCAGGCGGCGCAGGCCGTAGGATGCGGTGTAAGCGAACATGGCAACCGTCGCCGCCAAGCCGCCCCACCACACCGCCGGATTGCCAAAGGCTACGATGGTGGACACCATGCCATCGGGCCGCCCCCCGGCATGATACCACATGGGTTTGCCGATGATGGGCCACTCCCACCACGGGGATTGGAATGCGTGGGGCAGGTCGCCGCTGTGATAGGAGAGCATGGACTTCTGCATAGTCCAGAAGCGCGTCCAATTCAGGCCGCCGCTGGGCAGGAAGTGTATGTAATACGAGAAGTAATAGATCGCAAACGGCACGGCCACAAACCACACCACGCACCAGGCCAAGGTGATGCAGGTATCCCGGGCGAAGCCGCCGGTTTGGCTGCGCAAAGCCTCATCTTGGGTGGACAGCGCGTAGCGCCGCTCGGCAAAGCGCTGGTAGAGCGCATAAAACAGCAGCAGCGCCAGGCCCACCGCCGCGTACATGCCGATCCACTTGCTGGCGATAGCCAAACCGGTGGCGGTTCCGCACAGCGCCAGGGGCATCAGGGTTTTCCACAGCTTTTGGTGATAGAAGCTCATCTGCATGTAGCGGAACATCAGCCAATACATCAGCATGATAAACAGCACCGGATAGCTGTCGATGGTGGCGATGCGGGTTTGGGTAAAGTGCATGCAGTCCAGGGCAAACAGCAGGGTGGTGAAGGCCGCCAGATCGGTGCGTTTCCACAGTTGCTTGGCCAGCAGGTACAAGGCGGGCAGCATCAGCACACCCACGGTGGCGCCCGCGAAGCGCCAGCCAAAGGGCGTCATGCCAAATAGTTTGATACACACCATGATGAGCAATTTTCCTAAGGGCGGATGGGTCCACTCGAAGGCGTGGATTCCATGCAGATGCTCGTAGGCGGTGCGGGCGTGATAGATCTCGTCGAAGTAGGTGCCGTTCATGTAGTAGAACCGCTCGGGCACCAAGTGCTGCTCGTCGATCAGGCGTTCGGGGGGCATGCTTTCTTCGGTGGCGCCTTCTCCTGCGATCGCCGAAGCTACAGGCCAGATCCCCCCCTCCGGGTTATGAAAGGCCACTTCCAACAAGAACAGGTTCCAGCGCCTGGAGGTAAGGCGCACATAACGCCCTGCCAGGCCCGCCCACCCCATCTGTTCTTCATCTGCAACTTCATCTTCCAGGGACCATTCATCATCCCAGTCTTCATCATCTTCGATATTTTCTTCCCCGGTGTAGGGTGTAAGGACTCTATAAGCCTGCCAGGTATTGGAGTACCCTAGCTTGAGATCCACCCCGTACTCCTGGGACCAGGCTTCCCCGTCGATAGACGTAGCGATGCTAAAGGAAGGCGGATTGTAGGGATCGGCAAAGGTGCCGGTGTGGTAGTACAGCTCAAAATCCCGGGCCTCGCCCAGGTCGAAGATCACCTGCTCGTCGGGCGCGACGGGTTTCCAATCGGTTTGGGGAATTTGCCTGTCGCCCAGGCCCCAATAGCCAATCACCGCATAAGCCAGGGTGATGGCCGCCATCACCAGCCAGTCGATACGGCTCATACGCAGCTTGTGGTCGCGAGGATGAAGCAGGGCGTCTGCACGGCGCAAGGCTCCGCGTTCCGGCTGGGGTTCGGGCATAACTGCCCCGTTCCACCGGGGCCGGGCTCCGGCCGCATCCTCCCAAACCGTCCAGGCCAGCAGGGCCAGCAGCGCCAAGTTGACGGCCGCCAGCATCTGCCCTACCCATACGTAGGGATGGATCAGGTGCTCAAAAGCCAGCACCATACCCACGTTCACCAGCATAGTGGCGGAAAAACCCGCCAGCACGATCAGATAGCGGAAATCACGCTTGCGGGCGTAGGCCCCGCCCAGCAGCAGCAGGGCAGGGAGAAGATAGCGCTCGTGCATCTGGGTTCCCATCACAAACACGCCCGCAAATAGCAGTGCAGCGCAGGCCCACACGATGTCCTCGCGCTTGGCGCGCCAATACACCAGCCCTGTATAGATGAGCGCCACTGCCAGGCCCGCAATACCCATCGCGCCCCATGAAATACCCCAAAGGGGCGTCTCCGCCAACACCTTCCAGTTACCACCCAACAAGTAAAACAAATTGGCGGCGTTAACGGTGGCGTAATGATAGTACTCCATTGTACCCGCATACTTTTGATAGAGCCAATTCGGGGGCTGATTCCCCCAAAAAGGAACTACGGTCGCCGCGGCCACGCCTATGCCGATGGCCAGCCCGATACCGGCTTGTTTGAGTAGGCCAAGCCGCCCTTCTTTGGTGCGCACCGTCTGGGCGACGAGCGCCAGCAACCCCAATGGCCCGGCCATCAGCGCTTGGGGTTTGGTGAGCACGCACAGGATATACACCGGCAGCGCCCATCGCCATTGCCGCCTTTGCACCAGCAGCGCCACGGCAAACAGGCCCAGGGCAAGCGCCGAATCCACCTGGCCCCAGGCCGCGCTGGTGATGATGGTAGCGGGATTCAGGGCGTACACCGCCGCCAGCAGCAGCGCTACCCGCTGGCCCAAGGCCTTTCGGCCCAGCCTATAGAGCAAGTACGCCCCCGCCAGGTCGCACAGCATGGGCAAGCCCCGCAGGATGAGCCGGGCAACAAACCCGTTGCCCTCCACGCCGAACAGATTCATCAGCAGCCCATTGATCCACAGCACGTACAGATAACCCGGCGGGTAATCGCAAAAGTACCCCTCGGCATAGAAATTCCATGGCCCCACGCTGGCCATGCGCCCCGCCCAGGCGGTAAAGCAACCCACATCCACCCCATACCCCGGGGAGTTAGCCATCACCAGCAAACGAATGATCAGCCCGCCGCCCAGTATGATCCAAAGAGGATAAGCGGGTATCTTTGCAGGAGAGAGAGTCTCGCTCTCTTTGCCCCGTCCCAAAAACAAGATCAGCCCCACAAACAGCAAACCCAGCGCCGCCAGCCAAAAGAAATTCCCGATACCGGGCGGAGCCGGTTCCCGAGGCGTCGCAGCTACCAACGCAGCCTCCTGAGGCATCAGGTTGGGCAGGATGTACGCCCCCTCGGGTACCTCGCCGCTGGATATCTCCCATGCCTCCACGTTGTCAAACCAGGCTTTGCCCGTATTTTCAGATCCGTAGCCACCCAACCGCGCCATGAGCGTCAGCTCTTTCTGTCCATCTCCGGTGCGGCCATACAGCTCCACATACGTCCACTCGCCATCCGTGTCGTGTACATCCGCCGAGGAGCCGTAGATGTCCCTGATCGAGAGGTTGGCCCCCTTGTGCAGCGGGTCGCAGCCTCCGGCGCGCACCATGGCGCTAAACCGATACCATGTCTTGGGTTTCACGCTGAGCCGCTGTTCCCAACGCGCGTCGTTGGGCTTAAGGTTTTCGATAAAGGCGCTGGCTTCGCCCTCGTAGCCATCGGATGCAAGGCCCATGCGGGTGGTCTCTTCGCCGAAAAGCCACATGCCGCGCTCCCAGCCTTCGGGCTCGTCAACCCTGCCCAACTCAAATCCGCCGTTGCGCACCAGATTCTCGCCCGGCCCCTTGGCGGGCGCGCAAGCGAATAAAAACACGCAACAAACAGCCAGCACGATGACGATTGCTTTCCTCACAGAACGAAGCCCCCTTTGGGTAAATTGAGAATTGAAAATGGAGAATTGAGAATAAGGCTACGATCGGGCATAGTTCTTTCGCCGTATCTTTTCATTCTCAATTCTCCATTCTCAACTAAAAAAGTCCTCTCCCCCGCACCGGCGGCGTATAGGGGAAAGCGTTGGACAGATGGGTGATCTCCTCGCCGAGGATCTCCACCACATCGAAGCGCACTGGAGACCCCACTAGCCGGTTTGCCTGCAAATAGCGCAAGGCCACCGCGCAGATGCGCCGCCGCTTGGTTTGGGTCACCGCTTCCCGGCCGCTGCCGTAGCGGGTGCCAAAGCGGCGTTTCACCTCCACGAACACCGTGTAGGCGCCGTCCCGCATCACCAGATCCACCTCGCCGCAGGGGTAGCGCAGGTTTCGGGCGATGAGCTTCATGCCGCGCTCCACAAGATATTCCTCGGCTGCACGTTCGCCCTGCTCACCCTGTTGCCGTGTGTTCATGCGCCTTCCCCCAGTATCTTGCGCAAAAAAGCGCGGCGGTGGATGGGCGCGGGGCCCAAAGCGCGGATGGCCGCAATGTGCTCGGCGGTTCCGTAGCCCTTGTGCCGGGCGATACCGTAGCCGGGGTACCGCTCGTCCAGTTCGCCCATGGCCCTATCCCTGGTTACCTTAGCTAGGATGGAAGCCGCCGCGATGCTGTAACAGCGCCCGTCGCCGCCAACGAGTGTACGCACCTGGCCGGGCAAATCGGGCCCGCAGTTCCCATCCACCAAAAAAAGACTGCAAGGGGCGCCCTGGGCCGCACGGCCCATAGCCAGCAGGGTGGCCTGCAATATGTTGCGCTCGTCGATCTCTTCTACGGTTGCCTCCCCGATGCCGCAAAACACCGCCTGTTCCAGTATCTGCGCATAGAGCGCCTCGCGCCTGACTTCGCTGCACTTCTTGGAATCGTTGATCCCGGCGATCAGCGGATCGGGCGGCATGATCACGCAAGCCGCCACCACCGGTCCGCACAGCGGCCCCCGCCCCGCCTCGTCGATGCCGGCGAAGGCCACTCCCTCAGACCATAATGCATGATCAACTTCCGTGATGCTCACCGGTCTGCCTCCCTCGGTCGTTCCAACGAAATCCGCCCCAGCTTGCCCGCCCGGAATTCATCCAAAACCAAAGCCGCGGCCCGCCCCGTGTCCGGCAAGCCGCCGGCCATCAGCCACCCTCGGCCCCGGCAGGCGTTTTCCAGCAGGGCTTGGCCCTCGCCGTAGGGTTTGGTGAGGCGAAATCGCTCTATCGCCGCGGCCTCGCGCAAGGTAAGCAACTCTTCCAGCAGGCTTTGAGCCAGCTCCTCCTGGGCGATGACCTCGTTGCGGATCGTACCCACATAGGCCATGCGCCGGGCGGCCCGGGCGTCTTCCAGCTTGGGCCAGAGCAGGCCAGGGGTGTCCAGCAGCTCCAGGTAGGGGGTGACGCGCACCCACAGGTTGGCGCGGGTCACGCCGGGCCGGTCGCCTGTCTTGGCTACGGCCTGCCCGCGCAGGCAGTTGATCAGTGTGGATTTACCCACATTAGGGATCCCCAGCACCATTGCCCGCACGGTTTTGCGCACGCCCCGGGCGGCTTGGCGTTCCACCGCGTCGGCCACCGCCCGGTCGATCCCCGCCAGCACGTCCTTGGGCCGCCCTCTGGAGGCCACGAAGGGGATCGCCTGGAGGCCCTGCCGCTCAAAGTGCCGCATCCAAGCCCGGGTCACGCTTTCCTCGGCCAAATCGGCCTTGCCAAGCACCACCAACCGCTGCTTATGCCCACAAAGGGCGTCCAGGTCCGGGTTGCGGCTGGAGGCGGGCAGCCGCGCGTCGCACAGCTCCAGCACCACGTCCACCCGGCTCAGCTGATCCTTGAGCAGGCGCTTGGCCCGCGCCATATGCCCTGGGTACCACTGTATCTGCATGATGTTTCCTTTTTGTACTACTCCCTGATTGAAAACATTGCGCAGATCGCGCAGGATTTTGTGTTTACGCTAAGCCGACGAAACGAGGCGTAGCAGCGCTACGCTGAGTGTAGAAGGCAACGCGTAAACGCAAAAGACAAGTGAGATGCCAAGGTTTTCTGTCAGGGAGTAGTAGTATCCTTGTTGTTTTCCGAAATTCAGTATAACAGAGCATGAGAAAAGCCGCAAGCGGTTATGCTCGCGGCTTTGGCTTGTTCTATTTACTTTTACTTAGGACAATCCCCCACATTCCTAGCGCCGGCCCCGGCATTGGGCACGCCCAGATCCATGATGACTTCCAGGAGGGTGCGAACCCGCTCGTCGGTGTCGTCGGGGGGGGCGTCCTTGGTGTTAGGCACCACAAGGATGCGCTGGGACTGGCCCAGGGTCAGGTCC
>Ga0123353_10015625_pt1 | contig 11044 bp, 9 predicted proteins | sample TergutLab28metaG_3_FD_92763 | JGI IMG/M metagenome (GOLD analysis project Ga0123353, IMG submission 92763) | Labiotermes labralis P3 segment gut microbial communities from Petit-Saut dam, French Guiana - Lab288 P3 | ecosystem: Host-associated > Arthropoda: Insects > Digestive system > Gut ... | reverse complement strand
GCTGGCTGAATCGTTCGCGGTGCTGGAACTGCTGCGCGTGGCGGCGCAGCGCGGGGCGCTGCTGGCGGCCATCTGCGCCGCGCCAAGTGTTTTGGGGCAGCAGGGCTATCTGCGGGACAAAAAAGCCTGTTGCTACCCGGGGTATGAGGACAAGCTATCGGGCGCGCAGGTGTGCTATGACCCTGTCGTGGCCGACGGCAACGTGATCACCTCGCGGGGCGCGGGTACGGCGGTTGCGTTCGGACTTGCACTGGTGGAATATCTTGTTTCCCCGGAAAAGGCCCGCGAGATCGCCGCACAGGTACAATGTTCGTGAGCAAAAGCAAACAGGAATTGCGCCACGAACTGCTTGCTTTGCGAAACGCGGTATCGCCGGAGGGCAGGCAGGCGTGGGACGCAAAAATCAACAGGGCAATTATGGGTGACGCGTGGTTCCGGCAGGCGGAGACTGTTCTGGCGTACTATCCCATTGGCTCCGAGCCGGACATCAGGCCAGCGCTGGAGGAGGCCCTGCGGCAGGGCAAGCGGATCTATTTGCCCAGGTGCATTCCAGAAACGAGGGTGATGACGTTTCACCAGGTCAGTTCGCTGGAGGGGCTCCGGCCCGGCGCGCACGGGATACCCGAGCCGGACGGAGGAAGTGAAAGCCTTTGCGAAGGGCTGTGCCTTGTACCGGGCATCGCGTTTGATGGCGGGGGCTTCCGCCTGGGCTACGGTGGTGGGTACTACGACAGATTTCTGGCGCGGCGCGGGCGTTTGCAAACGCTGGGTGTCTGCTATGAAAGATTATTGCGCGCGTCTTTGCCAAGGGACGCAGCGGATGCAGCGGTGGATAGAGTTCTAACAGAAGGAGAAGAGCATGAGCACGAATGACAGGCAGTCGCACCCCAACACGCCGGAGGAGGGGGGGGCCCGCCCGTTCTGGCTGGACTTCCGCTTTGACGACAGCGAGGCCTCGCGCTCCGCGCTGGACGCGGACACGCCCGCCTCCAAAGGGGAGGTCTATTTCGCCAACCCAACGCGGCCCATCGGGCCGCTGCCGCCGGCGCCGGCCGCCAGGGCCAAACAAAAGGGGAAAAATAAAAAAGACAAGCGGAAAAAGAGAGCGATCAGGGAAAAAGGCGAAAGGCCCAGGGGCAGCGGCGCCATCATCGCGCTGCTGGCGCCCGTGCTGCTAGTCACCGCCGTGCTGAGCTTCATCGGCATCGCCACGCTGCGGGATATCTTCGCCCTTGGCAAGGACAGGGACAGCGACAAGGTCCAGGTAAAGAGCCTGAGCATCCCTGGGGGCATGACCACGGACGAGGCCATAGACATGCTGGCCTCCGAAGGCCTGATCAGCCAGAAGGCAATGTGCAAGCTCTACATGCGCTTTACCCAGTCCCTCGAAGACAAGCACGCCGACGAAGAGACCGAGCCGCCGGACTACCTGGCGGGAGAATACGTGCTGGACAGCGCCATGGGCCTGGAGGAGATGCTGGGCTCCTTCCTGGCCCAGCCCAGCACCGGCGAGACCATCAGCCTGCTGTTTCCCGAGGGCTTCACCGTCAAGCAGGTGATGGCGAAGATAGGCGAGAACAAGGTGACCAACGTCAGCCTGCTCAAGCGCAGTATGCTGGCCACGACGTTCGACTACCCCTTCTTCCGGGGCCTGAACACCGAGAACCGCTACTACAAATACGAGGGCTACCTCTTTCCGGACACCTACGAATTCTTTATCGACGAGAATGCCAACAGCACGCTGCGTCGCCTGTTCAACAACTTCCAGGCCAGGTGGAAGGAGGAGTACACCACCAGGGCGAAGGAGCTGGGCTACTCCATAGACCAGATCATCATTCTGGCCTCCATCATCCAGAAGGAGGCCGACGGCCCCGGGCAGATGAAGGACATCTCCGGCGTGCTGCACAACCGCCTGGACCACCCGTCCATCTATCCCATGCTGGAGTGCAACGCCACCCGCGACTACGTGCTCAACAACATCTCCACCGAGATGGACCCCGGCGCGGCCAAGATATATGACGACACCTACAACACCTATAAGTGCATCGGCCTGCCGGTGGGACCCATCTGCAATCCCGGCACCTCCGCCATCGAGGCCGCGCTGTACCCAACCACGAGCGACTATTTCTACTTCCAGCACGACAAAAACGGCGATATCTACCTGAACAAAACCAAGGCCGAGCACAACGACAGGACCGTCCAACTGGTCAGGGACGGGCTGGCGCAGTAGGAAAGACACGGGTGCTCCGCAAAACCACCCCGCATCCTACGGAGGCGCCCCTCCAAGGAGGGGAACTATCTACGTTGCAACAATAACTGCGACACGAAGCAAATTCCCCTCTGTGGAGGGGTGGCGCGTAGCGCCGGGGTGGTAGTGCGGAGCACTGAAACACATAACATACCAGGAGGACTTATCCCTATGCCCGAAAAGAAGCAATTCCAGGCCGAGAGCCGGCGCATGCTGGATCTGATGATCCACTCGATCTATACCCATAAGGAGATCTTCCTGCGGGAGCTCATCTCCAACGCCAGCGATGCCATCGACAAGCGCTATTATCAGGCGCTGCGCGGCGGCGAGACCGGCCTTGCCCGCAGCGAGTTTGCCATCGATCTGGCCGTGGACAGGGAGGCCCGCACGCTTATCATCCGCGACAACGGCTGCGGTATGGACGCCGAAGAACTCGAGAGCAACCTGGGCACCATCGCCCGCAGCGGCTCGCTGGATTTTAAGAATGAGCTGGAAGACGCAAGCGAAATCGACGTCATCGGCCAGTTCGGCGTGGGCTTCTACTCGGCGTTCATGGTAGCCGAAGAGATCACCGTGCGCAGCAGGAAAGCCGGTTCCGATGCAGCTTTCGAGTGGTATTCCGAAGGGGCCGACGGCTTCATCCTGGAGCCCTGCGAAAAAGAGGACACGGGCACCGAGATCGTGCTGAAGCTGAAAGCCGACACAGACGACGAGCACTACGGCGATTTCCTCGAGGACTACAAAATCAAAGAGCTCGTCAAGCGCTACAGCGACTATATACGCTACCCTATTCGCATGGCAAAGGCAAAATTGGAAGAAGACGCCGAAGAAGATGAAACAGAGATCGAAACGCTCAACAGCATGTCGCCCATCTGGCGGCGGGGCAAGAGCGAGGTCACCGAGGAGGAGTACGCGCAGTTCTACAAGGACACCTTCCGTGACTTCGAGGCGCCTCTGCGCGTGATGCACGCCAGCGCCGAGGGCGCGGTGGACTACCGGGCGCTGCTGTTCCTGCCCGCGAAAGCGCCCTACAACTATTACGGCAAGGACTTTGAGAAGGGCCTGAAGCTCTACGCCAGCGGCGTGATGATCATGGAGCACTGCAAGGACCTGCTGCCAGATTGCTTCAGTTTTATACGCGGGGTTGTCGATAGCCAGGACCTCTCGCTGAACATATCGCGCGAGATGCTCCAGCAGGACCGCCAGGTGGCCGCTATCGCCAGGCACCTGGAGAAAAAAATAAAAAGCGAGCTGAAAAAACTGCTGGAGGAGGACCGCGAGGCCTATCATAGCTTCTATAAGGTCTTCGGGCTGAACCTGAGGTACGCCCTTTACGCCAGTTATGGCATGCAGCGCGATTTGCTGCTGGACCTGCTGGAGTACCCCTCCACGACACAGGACAATCCCGTCACCTTCGCCGACTATGTTTCCCGCATGCCGGAGGCCCAGAAGCACATCTACTATGCCACGGGCGAGTCCGCCGCGCAGATCAAGCGCCTGCCCCAGTGCGAGCGTCTGACGGACCTGGGCTACGAGGTGCTGTGCCTCACCGACGACATCGACGAATTCCTGATGAAAATCCTTTACCAGGTGGAAGAGAAAGAGCTGAAGTCTATTTCGGAAGCCGATCTGGATCTTGAGAACGAGGATGAAAAAGACGCGCTGCAAAAAGAGAAGGAGGCCGGCAAAGACCTCTTCGAGGCCATGAAAGAGGCCCTGGGCGACAAAGTATCGCAAGTGATCCCCACAACACGTCTAAAATCCCATCCGGTGTGCCTGACCTCCGGCACGGGGATTTCCCTGGAGATGGAGCGGGTGCTGCAATCCCAGCCCGGCGCGGAGGAGTTGCCCATGAAGGCCGAGCGCGTGCTGGAGCTCAACATTGGTCATCCCATCTATGCGCGGCTCAAAGACATCGAGGGCGATATGCTGGGGGACTACGCGAACCTGCTGTATAACCAGGCGCTGCTCATCGAGGGCTTCCCCGTGGAGGACCCCGTGGAATTCTCCAACGCGATCTGCCGACTGATGATAAACTGAGCTGAGGCTCAGTAGGATGATTTAGAAAGAAGTGCAGCCATGGCCGATATCATCTATACCTACAAGAACAAGCCCTATTTCAACATCACCAACCAGTGCCCCTGCGCCTGTACCTTCTGTATCCGCGCCGAGAAGGAGGGCGTGGGCAGCGCCGTTTCGCTGTGGCACAAGGCCGAACCCACCTGGGCGGACATCCGGCAGGCGCTGGAGAGCTTCGATTTCACCGGGACGGCCGAGGCCATCTACTGCGGCTTCGGCGAGCCCTTCTGCGCCCTGGACAACCTGATGCGCAGCGCCTCCTGGGTGAAGAAGCGCTACCCGGGGATCTCCCTGCGCGTGAACACCACCGGCTTGGGCGACCTGATCAGCGGTTGCCCCACGGCCCCGGCCCTGCGGGGCCTGGTGGATACCATGTCCATCAGCCTCAACGCGCCAAACGCCGCGCGTTACGAGGAGTTGGCCTGCTCGAACTTCGGCGAGGACGCCTGGCCCGCCATGCTGCGCTTCGCGGCGGCCTGCAAAAAAATATACCCCCGGGTGACCTTTTCCGTGGTGGACGTGATCACGCCGGAGGAGATCGAACAGTGCCGCGCCATCGCGCAGGGGATGGGGATACCCATGCGGGTACGCAAAAGGGTGTAGAGCGGCGTTGATCCTCCGTCGGCGGAATGAAAGGCATAGGCTCTTTTAGACAATTGTAGTGACAGATATGTTGTGGGCGGCTGACACGCCGCCCCTACAGATAAGTTTGCTACCGAAACTGATAAAAAACAGACCACTTGTAGGGGCGGCGTGTCAGCCGCCCGAAAGCGAAATATCACTACTACCATCTAAAACAGCTAAGGCATAAACTCCGGGGCAAACCCCGGCCCCCTTGCGCCGCAAGACGGCGGGGAATTATACCCAGTGCGGATAAAAACCGCTATACTGCTTTTGGATAAACGGCGCGCTGCCCTTGCGATACAGCCGCTCGGCCAGCCGGTCGGCGATGGGCAGCGCGATGCGCTCATGCGCGCAAAGCATGGGCGAGACTTTGTCTATGCTGCCGGTGGCCTGGCGGTTCAGGCAGGCGCAGGTATGGTTGCAGCGCATGCGGATACCGCATACATCGCAGCCGGGTTTCTCCCGTTCGCTGCGGCGATACAGCGCCTGCCGGGCGGATTCGTCTATGCCCCGCCGGACATCGCCCAGGCGGAACGCCGGGTCGCCGACGAACTGCACGCAGGGATAGAGCGCGCCGTCCGGCCCCACGGAAAGCTGGCGCAAGCCCAGCTCGCAGCGCTCGCGGAAGCAGTCACGGCCGTTCACGTGGCTGCTGATTTTGGTTTCGAAGGGGCCGAAATAGAACTTGTCCCCAGCAAGGGTTTTGCGCTCGTAGAGCCCGGCGAGGAGTTCATACTGATGTTGCAGCGCGGGCAGGTGCCCGTCCCTCCAATCGGCGGAATAGTCCAGCGAGGCGATGACATAGGTGAAGCCCAGTTCAAACAGCGCCTGTGCCCCGGCGGTGTAGAGGGGCAGGGTGTCGGGGCGTACGGTCATCAGCGCGGGGCTGTAGGGCATCCGTTTCAGCAGGCGCCCCGCCGCATCAACCACCTGATCGTAGCATCCACGGCCATCCGCGCCGTGGCGATGGGCGTCGTGGGCCTCCTTTACGCCATCCAGCGAAAGCGCGATGAGAAAACCCTCCCGCCGGGCGAACTCCAGGAAGTCGTCGTCCAGCAGCAGGCCGTTTGTCGTGATTTTGAAGGTGTAGCGGCAGCCGTTCTCCTTCTCTCGGGCGCGGGCATAGGCCACCGTGCCGTGGATCAGCCCACGGCACAGCAGGGGTTCCCCTCCGAAGAAGATGAGGCCCGCGCGCCCGGCGCCCCGCCCGGCGAGATCCACCGCCGCGCGCGCCGTCTCAATGGACATATCCGTTTCGCCGTGGTCCACGTAGCAGTAGCCGCAGCGCAGGTTGCAGCGATTTGTCAGGTGCAGGGTGTAGAGCATCGGCAGCGTCCTCCGGGGAAACGGTCACTGGAGCTTCTCTGTGGGGTCCGGGACATACGCCGGCATACCCGCCAGGAGAAACTCTTCTTCAGGCTGGACCACCGGAACCACGGTACCCGTGCTGGTCTGGGTGGTGTCGTTGGCCTCTTCGGCCCGGTCCGTGTGCTGCGCCGCACTGGCAAGCTCGGTTGTCGCGACCTGCACGACGGTGATTTCGGTCGGCGCCTGCGTAGGCTCCCCCAGCGTAGCGCGCTCGCCGCAGGCGCTTAGGCCCAGCACCGCGGCCGCAACCCCCGCTGCCAGGGGCGCCGCCAGCCAGCGGCTCTTTTCCGGATAGCCCGGCGCGGGGGTGTTTTTCTCGGGCTGGATGGTCATTGCGGTTTCCTCCCTGTATTCATGATCACAATCATTCGTATAGTCGCATTTGTGCAAGTAAATCCTAATCCATAAATATGGAATTCCCGCGAACTTTTTTGCGTTTTTCTGTAAATAACTGTTGCAATTTTCCTAAGAATTTGATATGCTTATAGGAAGTTATAATTGATTGGAGCGATATCAATGCCGGATAACATGGAACTGGGACGCCACAGCCTGGCGCACGTGCTGGCCAAGGCCGTGTGCGAGCTCTTCGATGGGGTCAAGCTGGCCATCGGTCCCGCGATCGACAACGGGTTTTACTACGACTTCGATCTGCCGCAGGCCATCACCGAGGCGGATTTTACGCGCATTGAGGCGAAGATGACTGAGATACTTCGCAGGCGCGAGACATTCGCCCGCAAAGAGCTTAAAAAAGCCGAGGCGCTCGAACTCTTTCAGGGCAACCCTTATAAGATTGAACTGATCGAGGGCCTGCCTGAGGGCGAGACCATTTCGGTGTACTACACCGGGGAGGATTTCGCAGACCTGTGCCGCGGGCCGCACGTGGAGAACGCGCAGGTCCTGCTGCCCTGGGCCTTCAAGATCGCCTCGGTGGCGGGGGCCTATTGGCGCGGAAACGAAAAAAATCCCATGCTCCAGCGGGTGTACGTCAACGCGTTTTCCGATAAACAGGGATTGAAGGCCTACATGGCCTTCCTGGAGGAGGCGCAAAAGCGCGACCACCGCAGGCTGGGCCCGCAGCTGGACCTGTTTTTCCTGGACGAGACCGCGCCCGGCATGCCCTACCTGCTGCCCAACGGGCTGAAGCTCTACAACACGCTGCTGGGCCTGTGGCGGGAGGTGCACTACGCCCGGGGCTACCAGGAGATCATGGCCCCCGTGCTGAACCTGAATAGCCTATGGAAGACCTCCGGCCACTGGGACCACTACAGGGACAACATGTTCCTGGTGCCTGTTTCGGAGGAGCAGATATTCGGGCTCAAGCCCATGAGTTGCCCAAACGCCATATTGATTTACCTGCGTAAGACCCGCAGCTACCGCGACCTGCCGCTGCGCATCGCTGAAATCGGCTACGTGCACCGCAAGGAGATCTCGGGCACGCTGCACGGCCTGCTGCGCGTGCAGGGCTTCCGCCAGGACGACTCCCACAACTTCGTGACGGAGGAGCAGATTTCCGCCGAGATTAACGACATCCTGGACATCGCCGACCTGCTGTATGACGTGTTCGGGCTGAAGGTGTCCCCCACTCTGTCCACCCGGCCCGAGGACGACTTCATGGGCGAGATCGCGCTGTGGGACCAAGCGGAAGAACAGCTCAAACAGGTGCTGGACGCCCGGTACGGCGCGGGCAGCTATAAGGTGGACGAGGGCGGCGGCGCGTTCTACGGCCCGAAGATCGACATCAAAGTGACAGACGCCCTGGGCCGCGTGTGGCAGACTGCCACCATCCAGCTAGACTTCCAGCTCTGCCGCAACTTCGGCCTGTCCTACGCCGACCACGACGGCCAACTGAAGACCCCCGTGATGATCCACCGGGCCATCTTCGGCTCCCTGGAACGCTTCATCGGCATCATCATCGAGCACTTCGCCGGCAAGTTCCCCTTCTGGCTGTCCCCCCTCCAGGCGGGCGTTGTGACTGTGCGGGAGGAGGACCACGCGGCCTACGCGGATGAAATCGCGGCAAAACTGCAACAGGCCGGGCTGCGCGTGCGGGTCGATCATGGGGGCGGCACCATGGGCAACAAAGTGAAAACCTTCCGGCAGGAGCTCGCGCCGTATATCGTGATTGTCGGCGACCAGGAGAAGGACAACGGGACGATTTCGCTTCGCGTGCGCACCGGCAAGCAGGTGAACGGAATTTCACCGGAGGCGTTTATCACTAAGTGCAATGAGATGGTGAAAGAGTGCGCATTGGAGTTGGCCGAAGAGTTTTGAGAACACCCCCGGTTCTGCGGGCCACCCTCCTCGAAATCGAGGGGGGTTTTTTGTGCTTGTGCTCTATCGCAAATTTATAGGACCCGCTCAAAGAATTGATTCAGCACCACAACCCCGCCCGTAATCACCGCCATGCACCCCGCGGAAACAAAATCGCGTGCGACGAATTTCAGCTGCTTCAGGCTGGTGCGCTTGCCCTCGCCGGTGTAGCAGCGGCTCTCCATGGCATAGGCGAGCTCCGCCGCCCGGCGAAACGCCGAGACGAACAGCGGCACCAGCACCGGTACGAAGGCCTTCACCCGCTGGGGCAGGCTGCCGGTCTCCAGGTTTGCGCCCCGGGACTTCTGCGCGTTCATGATGCGGTCGGTTTCCTCGATGAGGGTGGGCACGAAGCGCAGCGCGAGGGTCATCATCATGGCGAACACGCCCACCGGCACGCGCAGCTTCGCCAGCGGCGAAAGCAGGCGCTCCAGCCCCGTGGTGAGCATGGAGGGTGTGGTGGTGTAGGTGAGCAGGGAGCTCACGGCGATGAGGCACGTGATGCGCACGATGGTGAAAATCGCGGTGTAGACACCCTCAAGTGTGATGGAGGGCTGCCATTTCCCCAGTGGGATGACCAGCAGCGCCGTGGCATCCTCGCCGCCGGAATAGAACAAATTCAGCACGCTGGTGAACAGGATGAGGATCATGATGGGTCGCAGCGAGCGCAGCAGCATGCCCGCCGGCACCCGCGAGAGCGCGCACAGCGTGATGGTAGCCAGTGCCAGCAATCCCAGCGAAAAGAAGTTGTGGCACACGAAGATCACCACCATGAACACCAGCGTGAGCGTGAGCTTCATGCGGGCGTCCATGCGGTGCAGGGTGGAGTTGCCGGCGAAGTATTGACCGATGGTGATGTCTTTGATCATGGTTATCTCCTGTAGCAGAGCCTGTAGGGGTGGCTAGCAAGCCACCCGAGTGCATTAATTTATGTGTCTTTTAGTTTCGGATGGCTTGCTAGCCGCCCCTACATTTTTCCCCGCAGCTTTATCAGCTCCTCCATCCCCTGCTTCATCGTGTATACCCCCGTCCCCACCGGCAAACCCAACTCCCGCAGCCGCATAAAGATGCGCGTCACGGTGGGTACGGTGAGGCCCATGGCGGCAAGCTCGTCGCCCCGGGAGAAGACCTCCTCCACCGTGCCATGCATGGCGGCGCGGCCCCGGTCCATCACGAGGACGTGGTCCGCCATGCGGGCGACCTCCTCCATGTTGTGGGAAATCAAAATTACCGTGCGGCCGGTTTCCTGGCGGTATCGCCGGATCATGGCGAGGATCTGTTCCTTGCCCATGGGGTCCAGGCCCGCCGTGGGCTCGTCCAGCACCAAGGCCTGGGGCTCCATGGCCATGACGCCTGCTATTGCCGCGCGCCTGCGCTCCCCGCCGGAGAGGTCGAATGGCGACTTCGCCAGGCAGCTTTGCGGCAGGCCGACGTATTCGATCGCGCGCAGCACCCGGCGATGGATTTCATCCGGCGGGAGGCCCACCGGCTTTGCCTTCTTTTTTTTCTTATCGCCTTCTGCCTGGGGAGGCTTCGGCTCCCTCCTGATGTTCTTTGGCCCGAAGGCGATGTCCTTCTCCACGGTCTCCTCAAAGAGCTGGTATTCCGGGTACTGGAAGCACAGGCCCACCCAGAAGCGCGCGGCGCGGATGGCCTTCTTGTTCTCCCAGATGTCCTTGCCGTCTACCAGCACGAGTCCCTCGGTGGGCTTCAGCAGGGCGTTGAGGTGCTGCACAAGGGTGCTCTTGCCCGAGCCGGTGTGGCCGATGACGGCCAGCAGCTCGCCGGCCTGGACGCGCAGGTCGATGCCCTCGATAGCGGCGGGGATGGACTTTGATGTGTTGGAGTAGCGGTAGGTGAGGCGCTGGGTTTCGATGGCTGTCATGGGTGCTCCTTAATGATTCATATAGGGGCTGCAATCTGTCGCCTGTAATTTCTTTCGTTTGTGTTCATTTACGACACGGCTACATTTGTCACAATATCACGCACAGTCTGTAGGGGTGGCCTGCGGGCCACCCGCCCTATCCGCGCTAGGAAAAAGCTTATATATAGCCTCCGCGCATTCCTCTTCCGTCAGAATTCCCTCAGCTATTCCCGGGAACTCCCCCCGTACCATGTCCGCGAACAAAGCCGGCACAGGCAGCTCCAGCCCGGCTTGGCGCAGGGGCTCCGCTTGTGCGAAAACCTCGCGCGGTGGGCCGTCCAGCAGGATTTCGCCCTCGTGCATGACCATCACGCGCCCTGCCCGGGCGGCCTCGTCCATGAAATGCGTGATGAACAGCACGGTGATGCCCTGCTCGCGGTTCAGGCGCAGCACGGTTTCCATCACCTCACGGCGGCCACGGGGGTCGAGCATGGCGGTGGCTTCGTCCAGCACGATCATGTCGGTTTGCATGGCGAGCACGCCCGCGATGG
>Ga0123353_10015624_pt1 | contig 11046 bp, 8 predicted proteins | sample TergutLab28metaG_3_FD_92763 | JGI IMG/M metagenome (GOLD analysis project Ga0123353, IMG submission 92763) | Labiotermes labralis P3 segment gut microbial communities from Petit-Saut dam, French Guiana - Lab288 P3 | ecosystem: Host-associated > Arthropoda: Insects > Digestive system > Gut ... | reverse complement strand
TGTTATCAATGATGGCAAGCTTTCCCTTTCTGAAAAGTATGTTGCGGGAGAATGGATCGCAATACTCGGGAGCGCCCTTAATGACGGAATCTATAAGATTTCCAGCGTGGGCTCTACCTACAGTCTTGCGAACGGGTCAGACAATGAAAACCCGGTGACTGACGAAGAATTCACCGGCGCAGTATGGCGCCTTCGTTTACCAAAAAGCTTAGTTTCACTATGCGCGGATATTCAAAAATGGACAGACTCTCCCGAGGGTAAACCGAGCAATGTTGTGTCTGAATCGGTCGTTAGTTTTTACTCTAAAACCTTAGCGACGACCAAAGACGGCGCGCCCATTGGATGGGAGAGCGTTTTCAAATCGCGGATCCATGGAAACTGGCGCAAAATGTGGGAAACCGAACTTGTGAGGTCATTGTAATGTCGCTTGAATCATATTACGAGCCGTTTTACATACAGGAGCTTGTAAAAGTACCGTCGGAAAGCGGGGAACTATACGAGTACCGAGACGGCAAAGAAATAACGGGTTTGTTCGTACAAAAGCAGTCCGGTGAAACGGCGATCGCGTCCTCGCAGGGTATAGCCACGGCCGGCAGATTCGCGACAGGATCTGACGTCAGAAGCGGGGCCTTTCTGCGAAGAAAAAAAGACGGCTTTTATATCAAGCTCGTCGGCGACCCCCTTCCAAGTCCGGTGCAAGCACTGACGCAAGTGACGACTTGGGAGAGCCGGGTCACATCGAGAACGGAGCAGATGAAGGAGCAGCAAGGGAGCAAGTAGGCAATGAAAGAGCTAATGAGTGTATATAAGGAATTTTGGTCGCAATTTCGTTATGACGACTTAAAACCGCCCCATGCACAAAAAAAGCTCCCGGCATTTCAAGAAGGTTTTGTATTCGTGCAAAAGGAAAACAAAATCGAAATGCCTGATTTCCCGTATCTTGTCTACCCTGCGCCGAAACCGAATTTCACAGAAAACTATCTCATGCAAATCAATATATGGGACAGGCCGCCGCAAGACATGATTGCGATAGGGTATCAAGATCGGATCGTAAACATAGTGGAACAAATCGAAGAGCAGATAACCGCGGACGGCGCGATTTTATTACTGGCCAATGGAGCCATACAACTAAGCCGCGGCGATCCGTGGATAAACATGTTGCCCGGGGACCTTGAGGACCCGGCAATCACCAGAGCGATACTCAACGTAATAGTTGAGAATTACACACTGTAAAGGAGAATCAAAATGCCAAAAGGACATAAATTCAGCGGGTTAACGGAAAAGACCCCGCAATCGATTCAAGTGGGCGCCGGGGTGTTTTGCGTAAACGTGGAACCGATTACAGCACCGCCGACCTTTGAATCGTTAATAGCACTCGTTGAAAAAGCGAGCCAAGAAAACAGAGTTCTCGGCGCAACAAGAGGCGGCGGCACATTTGCCGCAAAAATAGAAACAAGCGTCATAGACATCGACGACATGAAACACCCGCTTGAAGGCACCGTTGAAGTCACCGGGCAAGAAGCAAGGTTTACCGGAACGACCGTGGAAGTTAAAAAGGAAAATATCCCGTTCCTTTTACCCATGAGCGCCGTCGACGCAAAACACGGCGGTCTTACGATGAGTTCCATGCTTTTACCTTCGCACTACCTGAAAAATGTATTGTGGGTCGGCAACATGACAGGCGGCGGCGCAATTGCGATCATGATTTACAAGGCGCTCAATACCGAGGGCATAACCTTGACATTCACAAGCAGCGGCGGCGCGACTATGCCGTTTAATTATCTTGCCCATCAGCCTGATCCGAGCAACGTACAATTCGCGCCGTTCCATATTTGGCTTGTTGCCGGTCCTGAGGGAGATACCGGATCTACCGGCAGCGACCCGGGCGGAATAGGTCCCGCGAATTCCCCGATCACAGGTTTTACTATTGCGCAAATGGAAGACTTTGCCGAACAGAATAACATTGAAATTCCTGAAGGCTGTACAAAGCATGCCGATATCGCCGGAGTGATAAACGAGGCTATCGGTTTCGGAGAAATCCCAACGGATATCAAAATAGACGATTAGAGGGGCGCGCACCGCCCCTCGCGGTCTTTTAAGCATAATTCTATACCCCAACACAAAGCCCCATACGGGCGATTATAGGAGGCCACACCATGTCTGACGAGAGCACAATAGCCGCGATAACAGCAGCCGGTCTACCGGCGGCAGAAAAAGCGCCGATGTATTTCTTTACATGCAAGGCGAAAAAGCAAAAGACTTTATTGACGGCAGCATTGCCCCACCTTAAGCCGTTTTTAGATGAGTTCCGGAGGATCTCAAAGATTCAAGAGGGCGGCGAGAAATTGAAAGCCGCGCGCGAGGCGCAGGCCAAGCTTACGAGCGCGGAAGCGGCCCTGATGATACCGAGCAACAAGGACAAAGCCGAGTATCAGGAAAATGCCATCAATGCGCGTATCGCGGCAATGACCGCGATTCAAGAAGCCGAAACGGAAAAGACCGAGCAAGGTTTTGACATTCTCGAATCCGTGATCGAGAAATTCATCGCAGAATATTATGACAACGCTCTGGCGACGATATCGGTCCTGACCGGAAAGACGACCGACGGGCTCGAAGATACCTATGACATTTTTGACCTTGCGGAAATGTTGCTAGATGTTATTGAACAGGAGCGTGTACAAAGTTTTTTCTCACGTGTGCAGCGGTTACGGTCGAAAATGCGATAAGGTATATTGCCAAATCGGCAGAAATACCGCTGGAAGCGCTCAGCTTATATATTCTTGCAGAATTCGAATATGAGACACGTTGGAACAATTACCTGTTTGACTGTACATGGTCGCAAGCGGTCAACAGGAACTTTGTTGAGTATACAGGAGCCGTTCCGCAGCACGTTGACGAATATCCGACCCGCCCGACGCTACCGAGATGGCATGAATTGCTGGATCCCATAGAGGTAGTTGAAGAAATGGACGATGTGACCAAAGTGCTGTTTGCGGCAGCGGGGATCGAATAATGGAATTATTCTCAGTATATGGCCGGATAGGGCTTAATGATAAAGAGTTTAATCAGGGAATAGCGCAAGCCGAAAGCAAAGGGCAATCCTTCGCAAGCAAACTCGGCGGCGCTGTTGCGAAAGGGGCGGCGGCCATCGCCACGGCTGTTTTGGCAGTTGGCACGGCAGCGGTTGCCGTCGGAACTCAATATGACGGAGCTATAGCCACTATTCAAGCGCGGACGGGCATGGCCGAATCCGACACTGACAGGCTCGGTATCGCTTTTCGCGATATGGGGCTTGACGGTATTTTCAGCGCAACGCAAATAGCCAACGCGTATGCGAGCATAGCGGTTACCGGTCAAGACGCGACCCACGGCATAGGTATCATGGAAAATGCTATGACGATGGCGCGGGCAACCGGAAATCAGCTCGGAGATACGGCGTATTTCCTTGGAAATTACTTGCTAAAAATCGGCAAAGACTCCACTTATGCTGAAAAGTATATCAACTTATTTTCGCAAGGCATAGCAAACACGGGAATAGGTCTTAGTGATATGCAAAATTATATGTTCCGTATGACCCCGGCCTTCCAGCAGTTCGGCGCCGACGGCGAGGTAAATGTCGGCATACTGACCCGCCTGTATCAAGCCGGTATCAGAGGTGCAAATCTTTATTCCGGCATGGGCTCCATAATGATGGAATTCGGCACCCAGTCGGGCAACGCCTATGACGCTGTTTCGGACTTCGCCCGCGGGGTTTTGGGCGCCAATTATGAAGCGGCTACAAACGAAGAACGCATGTTTGCCGCGGCCCAAGCCATGAGCGAATATCAGGATCAGACCAAAGTCGCGCAAATCATAACCGAATCCATGAACGCGACGCAGCAGGCGGCGTGGTTTGAATTTATGAATCTTTCTACGGAAATCCGGGACGAAGTCATTCCGGGCTTGCGGGAAGCCACGGCGGCAACCGGTGAATACGGTACCGCAGCGACAATGGCTCAAAATCAAACGCTCACTTTTAATCAAGCCCTCGGCATGGCCAAAAATTCCGGCCAAGATATGTTGATTACGATATGGGACATCGTAAAGACGCCGCTTGCCGGCGTGCTTGGTACGGCGGCTGAGAAAATGCGCAGCCTCGCAATGAGGCTCAGAGAGGGCGGCGATCTTCACCCAGTTGTGAAAAAACTCGGCGAGGTCATAACTAAATTAGCAAACATCGTCATAAATCTTGTATCGGGTTCCATCGAGCCATTATTGAAAATACTGGCGCGATTGGGCACGATTTTAATAACGACTATTGACTTAATCATAAAATTCGCACCTGCGATTATTACGCTCACCGCGGCGTTTCTAGGTTTTAAGGCAGCCATGGCAATAACTGCAAAAATCGAAGCGTTCAAAAAAGTAATGGGAGCAACGTCGTTAGCAACCGCACTGCAAACGCAGGCAACGAATATCCTAACCGCGGCGCAAGCGAAACAAGCCGCGATGACAGCTAAACAAGCAGCTTCAATGGGATTGCTTGCAACATTTAAGGGTGTATTTGCCGGCATAACAAAGGTTGCCACAGCTTCAGTTATCGCTTTTATGGTGGCTCTGAAAAACGTGCCCGTCATCGGGTGGATCCTCGCGGCGATTTCGGCGTTGATTGCCGGTATCGCATTATTGGTCAAGTGGTTTAACCGCGAAACCGACGCAAGCCGTGAGACGCGGGAAGAAACCGCGCGGCTTGCGAAAGAGCGCGAAGAAGCTACAAAAAGAGCGAATGAGTTAGCTGACGCCGTGAAAAAGTCGGCAGAGGCCCACGATGAAAGAATACGGTCGATGGAGGCTGAAATCACTGTTTCCCGAAGCTTGATAAACCGAATCGACGAACTCAACAGCAGAACAAACTTATCGGCACAGGAAAAAGCCGAGCTTGCGGCAAAAGTCCAATTACTCAATGAGAACATGGGCGAGACCGTTGCCACCATAAACGCCGAGACCGGACGACTGAATGAAAACGTGGACGCAATCCGGCGCCGTATAGACGCATTGGGTGACGAAGCAAGAGCCACAGCCCAGCGTGAACGCTTGATCGAAGTCTCGAAAGAGCAGCTTCGGATAGAAGAAGAACTCGAGCATCAAAGAAACAGACAAACCGAGTCTTACGAGCGATTTAATGCGATACAAGAGGAAATGAACGACGGCACACGCCGTACACGGCAAGAGAATCTTGCATTACAGGAAGCGTTGGAAGAAGCACGGACTGCTAACCATGAAGCCCGAGAGGCAGTAGAAATGCTGACCGAATCATACGAGCGGAACGAAGGCAGTATTGAGACGCTTACAGAAGCAATCATAGATAATGAATTGGCTCTATACGACGCAGCAAATGCGGCAGACGGTTACGCTGACGGCATAGACGAAGCCACACGCAGAGCGACCGAAAGCTTTGTTGTTATGGCCGAACTTCAAGCCGATGTGTTGGAAGGGCTTGCCGGCGAGTACGAAACAATTAAAGGGCGGGCGACTGACGCATTTAACGAGATTGACACCTCAGTCTCGAAGAGCATGGAAAACCTTGCAGAGACGCTACGAAAAAATGCCGAGGCAACAAGGGAATGGGGTAACAATACCGCCGAAGCTATGAGCAGGGCAAGGGAACTCGCGGAACAGGGCTTACTTGATGAAGGTATGCTTGGACACCTTGAAGAACTCGCTGCGAGAGGTCCGGGCTATGCCGAAATGCTGGCAAACGCTACAGAAGCGGAAATAATCGAATTGGCGGACGCCTTCGCCGACGCAGGGGAAGCGAGTGTTGAAAAGCTGGCCACCGTCTACGGTCTTGATGAATCCGTGGCACAGGAAGCCGCAAACATGGTCAACAATACCCGAACATCAATGTTTGACGCAGTACAAGAAGCCGGTTTTGATGAAGTCGGTATAGCAGCGGTCAGGGCATTGGCCGACGGTATAGACGCAGAGAGCGCAATAGCGGAACTGGCAGCGGCCGGAGTCGGTGAAGAAACGCTTTCCGGACTAAAGCGGGTCTGGAATATGAACAGCCCGCCGCAGGTATTCGTAGACGCTGGACAAGCCGTGCCGAGAGCGGTTGCCGAAGGAATCAGCGGAGAAGCGTCGACAGCGATAACCGCTGCAAACACGTTCGGTTCGGATATATCAAGCGCACTTGAAAACTCTATCACCTCGAGCAATTTCAGAGGAAAAGCGCTGTCCATGATACAGGACTTCGCACAAGGAATCATAGGTGCGACGCCGCAACCTGTAAATGCGATACGGTCAACAATGAATGATGTTTCCAGTGCCGCAGATACCACGATAACGCAATCGAATTATCCGGCAAAGGGCCGCGGTATTGTCATGGAGCTTGTCGATGGCATCTTGTCAAGATTGCAGCAGGCTCGGACTGCAATCATGGATATTATCAACGAAATAGCCAGCACTGCAGATACACGAATTACCGCATCCAATTTTACGGCAAAGGGTCAGCTTATTGTAAACGAACTTACAAGCGGAATGACGAATCGTGAGAGCCACGCGACAGGTGAGTCGGCTCGAATCGCAAATGCAATGAATACTTCTTGGGATAACACGATCACCGCAAATAATTACTTTGCCAAAGGTCAGAATATTATAAACAGCCTGATAAGCGGCTTGCAAAATCGCGAAAGCGCTCTAATGGCAGAAGCGCAGCGTATCGCAAATGCCATCGCGGCTACGATTTCGGCAGCCTTGCAAGAAGGGTCGCCGATGAAAGTGTTTGTCAGAATGGGTCAGAAAATACCCGACAGCATGGCAATCGGCATAGACAAAAATGCCGACAACGCTTTGAAATCCGCAAATAGTTTGGCAAATAACATAATCAAAATGTCAGATATTTACGGAAACTACGGCACGGTCTCATCTAACAGCCTGTACGCGGCCAGAATGGCTAACGCAGGCATAATTGAGAACAATTACGCCGTACACTTAAACACGCGCCCAATGAGTCCACACGAGGCCATGACGGCGGCAAAAAGTCAATTCGAATTAGCGAGGTGGACGGCATGATTTTAACGCCTTATACCTTATCGATCAGAAACAAAACAAACGGCAAAGAGATATTCCTTGACGGGCGAGACGGCTACGTGGTCGCGCCGCTCCGCGGACTGAGCGCGATACCGATTGACCTTCATTTGACACAGGGCGTTGGGCAAATCGGCTCGACCGTACAAGGTCAATCGGTACAGGGGTATTCCGTTGTTATAACCGGTACGATCGCCGGGCTTGTAGATGACCGCAGGAAACGCATGTTCGACGTGATACTTCCGGAAAACGAATGCGAGTTGATTTATAGGGAAGATGATGAAATTTGGATTTTGGACGTATTCCCGACAGTCAACCCCGACATACAGCACGTTAAGAGTTTCGCAAAATTCGGCTTTACGGTTTTCGCGCCCCATCCTTACTGGAAGAATAGCCGGGGCTCCAGCGGAATGTTATCGGGGCTGATAGCGAAATTCAGATTTCCCGTTAATTACGGCGAGCCTCACATGTTCGGCGAACGGATTAAGTATATCAGCACAATCATTACAAACAGGGGCAACGTCGCGGTCAATTTCACTCTGATGTTTTTGGCGACCGCGCCGGTGCTGAATCCAACGCTGCACAACGTCGTGACCGGCGACTACATAAAGATAAATCGAGCCTTGCGCGCAAATGAGCGGATCATCATAGATATGGAGTCTACGCCGATGACGGTCTTGTCCTACTTTAGAGGGGACGTTCAAAATATTTTCGGCGCTTTGGATTTGACTTCTACCCCGTTCAAGCTCGATACCGGCGATAACATTTTGCAAGACGGCGCCGAGAACGGCAGCGAGGTTTTAGACACCCTTATCACATATCGCAGAAACTACACGGGGCCTTGGTGATAAATATGGAATATCATGTTTTTACTCCCGATTATGAAAGGGCCGGAATACTAGGCTCATATTTGAGCAGCACGTGGGAAGAGCACTATCAGCGTAAAGGCCGTTTTATCCTGCACACTGTTGATACTGACGATAACGCAAGGTTATTAAAGACCGGCAACAGACTTTGGCAGCGCGGCAAGAAAACAAGCATGATAATCGACTTCGCCAAACAGGAAAAGAAACGCATTATGGTCTACGGGCACACAGCCCTTATAAGACTAGACCAGCGCATAATCAATCCGACGGTGCACGTGGCGAATGTCGAAGCCGGCATGAAAGCCATAGTACAAAACAATTCAAGAGGCCTCACGCATTTTAGAGTGGACGCAAATCGGGGCTTACCTGAAAGATTCGACAGCCAATACACCGGCAACGAGTTACTGGACGCGCTCGAGATTTTGGGCATAGAATCGGGGCTGGGTTTTTTCATGGCGTTCGACCCCCAAGCAAAGCAAGATGTTTTTACGGTCTACCGCGGCACTGACTACACAGTCGGCGATAACGTGCGAATATTCTCGGCCGAGTTTAGAAATCTCGACAATCTGAATATCGTCGATGATATGACGCTTTATAAAAATGTCGCCTACGTCGCTGGGAGCGGAGAAGGCGCGCAAAGAACCATTATTATAGTCGGCACAGCGACCGGATCCGACAGGCGCGAAATGTGGGTAGACGCTCGGGATATCCAGCAAGACATGGAAGTGCAAAGAGGCCTTGACCGGCACGAATCGTCGTTAAACAGGCTTGCGGACAGAGAGGATCAGGTTTTATCGGATTTTCAGCGCGAGCACTTGACTCAGCAAGTAGCCGATTTCAATGAGGTCTCAAGAGAGCTCGGCGTGACCGGAACGCTAGCGTATAACGCCGCAACTCGAAGATTTGCGCCCACAATAGCCGCAATGCGAACGAATATTAGAAACCGGCTAGCCGCTGTAAATACCCAGACCCGAAATGAGTATCTTGCAAGATTGCGGCAGAGGGGTACGGAAAAACTGCAAAATCGAAACCGCATACAAAGTTTTGTCGCCGAGGTCACCGGCGATATCGGGGAAATCGGAGATATCGTTATATGCAGGGGGCGCGGCATAACACTGAAAGCGCGGGTCATGGGTAAAAGAGAAATAGCTGAGGATAACGTCACCACTACCGAGTGCATTATCGGAGAGCCGGAAATATCGGTTTTTGAGGAACTAAGACGAACACTGTAGAAAGAGGTATACAGACATGGATTATGAAAATGGTTGGAGCCCGGAGGAAGCCGAAAGTCAGAACGAAATAGCCTACCCGCTTAATAACACATGGTATACGGCGAGATTTGCGCAACTATTTCATTCAACAAGGACTAACGGAGTTTTTTCAAGCGACGACGATTTGCGGTTAAGACCCGGCGGAGGTTTAAGGGTCAATTTAACGACGGGCCTTGCGTGGATGAGAATCGATAGATTTCGCGGCATAGCGTACGCGCAGACTAATGAAGAAGGCTTATTTTTCGATGTCCCGCCGCCTCATGGAAATCTATTGAGGCTTGATCGTATGGCTATCAGGTTTGATTATATCCTGAATGACGTCTTTGCCGTTTACAAAATAGGTACTCCCGGCATGCCCGCGCCGGCTCTGCAAAGAGACACCGAGGCGTATGAGATACACGTCCATGAAGTCGTAGTCGCAGCCGGAACTCTCGAAATTCGTCAAGACATGATTCGAGACCTAAGGCTTAACGAAGCTTTGTGCGGCATAATGCGCGACGGCGTGACCGGAATTCCGACACAGCAGCTCCATGAGGCTTGGCAGTCGTTTTATAGCCGGATAGTCAGCGAAGCCACAAGAGAGTATGACGAATATGTTACAGAGCTCAGAGAGGCGTTTGCGGCATTTGCCATGTGGTTTGAATCCTATAGGGAAGAAGCGCAAAACGATTTTGAGAATTGGGTCGCGCTTATCAAAGAGATTCTTGATGAAGAAATCGCGGGGCAACTGCTTCTGATGATACAAGAACTGCAAGCGGATAAACCGACCGTCATTATCGGGACCGTAACACATAGCGCCGGCAGTTTTCCGGTATGCAATCTTTACCGGACGAATAACGCAGCCGGAATGTCTCCCGCCGGAACGACTCCCGCAGGCGGTGACAATCTCGTAAGCATACCCGCCGAGTTTGAAATCGACGGACATGAAACCGTGTCAGTTAAAACCTTAGCAGAATTCGCGGGGTTTACAACTATAAGCAAAATCAATGACCGAATGTTTGCCTTCCTTCCAACGGGCGGCAGTAGGTCGCTGTTACTAACATTAAATTAGGAGGGCTGAGAAATGCTTAAAGAGATCCCAAGAGGCACCGGCGATTGGACAACTCCGCATAATGAAAATATCCGCGAGTTGAACGATACCATGCCGGCGATTGAGATTGCTAACCGGCTATATGAAGGCGTCAATCTCATTGAAAAATTCGCGGCTGAGATAACGGCCGCGCCGTTTAACGGTAACCCGTGGGCGTGGATCCGGGCACGGATCAGGGCGCAAAATTGGAAAGGACTGAATGTCGGTGACTTTATTCCGTTTGTTGCGTCAGGGAATCGCTATCTTGCGGAAATCGCCGGAATGAATACCTATAAACGACAAGGTGACGCGGTAGCCGGAAATCCGCATGCGCTAGTCTCGGATCATATCGATTTTATCACTCGAGACTGTCACCCCGATCCGTTTGTTTTTAATCGCGTGAATTTTAACAACGGAACTACTGTAAGCGCAAATCCGTTTTTAGCAAGCGATATTCACGCGAGACTGAACAACCTTAATACGCAGGTACCAAACAGCGCGGCAGCGACGCCGGCAATGATTGCGGCAGGGTATGCCGCAACCGGAATTTTGAATACGCTTCCGGCTGACCTAAGAGCAGTCATGGTGCCAAAACGTGCGCTCGTCCCAACGAGATTCTTGACAGGCCAATTGTTGATCGATGATACAAGCTGGGCGTGGAATGATCTTGGTTTGCTCTGGCTTCCATTTGAGTTTGAAGTATTCGGTGCTACGCATTTTGCCACTCGAACTATCGGCCATTCAACAGGCGGATTTTTACAATATCCAATTT
>Ga0123353_10015623_pt1 | contig 11046 bp, 8 predicted proteins | sample TergutLab28metaG_3_FD_92763 | JGI IMG/M metagenome (GOLD analysis project Ga0123353, IMG submission 92763) | Labiotermes labralis P3 segment gut microbial communities from Petit-Saut dam, French Guiana - Lab288 P3 | ecosystem: Host-associated > Arthropoda: Insects > Digestive system > Gut ... | reverse complement strand
GAATCAAGCCGGTGCGCATACCAACACGGGCAAACCGGTATCGGTGTACGTATATTTCGTGCTTGGAGCTTTGGCTGTTTGCGGTATCGTCGCGGGCATTGCGTTGACGCGAAAAAAGGCATCAACCCAATAGCCGAGATTGCGATAAATCCTTTGTGGCTTTCTGTAAAAACATATGAGAAGACGTGCCGAACGAGTGAGTAGTTTGATTCGTGACGTGGTCGGGCAGTTGTTGCTGTCGAAGATCAGCGACCCGCGGGTGGACCCTGCGCGGGTGTCGATCACGCAGGTGGAAGTGGCCGAGGACCTGACGGTGGCGAAGATTTTCATTTCCGTCATTGCCGACCCGCGGCGGGGGTCCGACGCGAACACCGCCAAGGAGCAGACGCTCGCGGTCCGGGCGCTCCAGCACGCGGCCGGTCACATCCAGGAACTGATGATGAAGCAGATCACGCTGCGGTTCACGCCGCGGCTGGAATTTGTCGAGGACCACAAGTTCAAGAAAACGCTCCAGACGTACCAGATCATCCAGCAGGCCATGGACGAGATCCGCCAGAAGGAACAGGCCAGGACCGCCGCGGAGGACGGTCCGGGTCAGCCCGACGGCGCGCCCACATCATCGGACGAATCCCAGGACGAACCCGATCATGATCCGTAATACTCGCCGCGTGTTCATTCGCGAGGAAAGACCATGAAGAACGCCACAATCTACGCGAAAAAACTGAAGAAGTTCATGGGATCGCTTCCCAAGCCCAAGACCTCGCCACCGCGCGACGACTCGGTCGTCGTGCTGGTGGAGGCGGTGCTCGCGCCCGACGCCGCCCGCAAGGACATTCACCGCGCGGTGGCCACCCTGACCAGCGAATTCGTGGACCTCAACGAACTGCGCGTCAGCCCGGCCAAGGAACTCGTCGCGGCGATGGGGCGCGACTTCCCTCAGGCCCGCGCCAAGGCGGCCACCCTCACGCGCTGCCTCAACAGCGTCTTCGACAAGTCCGGGCGCATGGACATCGCCTACATGAGGGACCTGCCGAAAAAAGACCTCCGCCGCCACCTGGCGGAGATCGGACTGTCGCCATTCTCGGCCGCGTACATCATGCTCCAGGGTCTGGACCTTCCGGCGCTTCCGGTGGACGCCTCGCTGGTAGACGCGCTGAAAATGCACGACGCGATCGGACCCTGCACCGTCGAGGAGGCGCAGGCGTTCCTGGAGCGGTCGATCCCTGCCAAGCAACTGGCCGCCGCCCACGAATTCTTCCGCGCATTCATCGAGAAAAACGCCCGGGCCATCGCGAAGTGGGCGAGAACCCATCCCGACCAGGCCACGCCCGAACCGGCCATTCTCCCTCCGCCCAAGGTGAAGATGCTCGTGAAGCATCAGCCGCTACCGGGCGCCAAGGACGAGGATGAGGACGTCACCTCACTGGAGGCCGTTCTGGACGATGCCGATAACGACGCGCCGCTGGACGACGACGCCGACCTGGAACTTCCGCCGGTCGAACTGTCCGACGACGAAGACGTCGCCCCGCCACCGGCAAAGAAAAAACCCACCACACCAAAAACACAACCGCCCAAGGCGCAACCGGCCAAATCACAGTCGGCCAAGACGCAACCAGCCAAGGCACAGCCATCGCCGGCCAAGAAGAAACCCGCCGCCAAACCCGCGGCCAAACCGGCCAGTGCAAGTGCGGGCAAAGCGGCGAAGAAGAAATAACGGCCGTCACGAGAGTCATTCATGCACGGCATGTCGAAAAACGGTTGCCGCGAATGTCACAGATTGCGCGAAGTACGATAAGACGTTCGCGGTAAACGAATGACGGCATGCCGGTCGTAACGAGGAAAGGGCAAGGCAATGATTGAGAAGAAACATATAAAATGGATCGTGGGAGTGCTGGCGTTGGCGATGTTCGTTCCGCTGGCGGGATGCCGCGACAGCGACTCCATTGTGGGAAAATGGAAAAATGAGGACGGCGAAAAGCTCGTGTTCCACGAAGACGGAACGGGAACCTCGACCGGCGGAACAGGCGCATGGGCCCCACAGGGCGCCTTCACATGGAAAATCGAGGGCAACTATGTGGACAGGAATGGGGAGGATGCCCATGGAAAACCATGGAGACAAAACGACCGTTACAGGCTCTCGGAGAAGACGCTTTATCTTGGAATACGATCATACACGTGGGATTAACGCTGCAACGCCATGGGTGTTTTACTGCCGAACCTCGAAAACCTGCTGGCTATTGGCTTTTTGAAAACCGATTTACCGTAAGGAAAGACTTCCCGTGACACGCAAGACTCCCGACGACAAGTTAGTGTTAGGCATTCCCAAGGGTTCGCTTCAGGACAGCACGCTGGACCTGTTTTCCCGCGCGGGGTACAACATCACCGTCTCCTCGCGCAGTTACATCCCCACCATCGACGACGAACAGATGGCCGTCATCATGTTCCGCGCGCAGGAGATGTCCCGCTACGTCGAGGACGGGATCGTCGACGTCGGACTCACCGGGCACGACTGGATAGTTGAAAACAAGTCCGACGTCGTCACCGTCAGCGAGCTGGTCTACTCCAAGCAGAAACTCGTCCCGTCCCGCTGGGTACTCTGCGTGCCGGAGGAGTCTCCCGTTAAAACGGTCCAGGACCTCCGGGGCGGCATCGTGGCGACGGAGCTGGTGGAGGTCACACGGCGGTATTTCGCGGACAAGGGCGTCGATGTGCGGGTGGAGTTCAGTTGGGGCGCCACCGAAGTCAAGGCCCGGCTGCTGGACGCCATCGTGGACATCACCGAGACCGGTTCGAGCATCAAGGCCAACAAGCTGCGGGTGCTCGACACGATCATGACAACGGCCACGCGGTTGATCGCGAATAAATCCGCCTGGGATATCGCGTGGAAAAGAAGGAAGATCGAGAACATCGCCCTGCTGTTGGCCGGCGCGATCGAGGCCCGCGAGAAAGTCGGGATGAAAATGAACGTGCCGCGGAACGCCCTGGCCGAGGTCGTCGCCCTGCTTCCGGCGGAAAAAAGCCCGACCGTCTCCTCGTTGGCCGACGGCGAGTGGGTGGCCTTGGAAGTGATCGTGCACGAACGGATCGAACGCGACCTGGTTCCGCAGCTCAAACGGGCCGGGGCGACCGGGATCATCACGTATCCGCTGAACAAGGTGATCCCGTAGCGAAAGCCAATAGCCATCAGCCAGTAGCCAATAGGTAAGGCACGACGAGGGCGGACACCAGGGCAAATGCCTGTAACGTGACGCACATGGCGTGATTGGCCGCAAGGCCCTGCCAGTTTGCGTTGTAAAGCGTGGTAAAAACGAAACGATCGGCCCTTGGCGACGTTCGACAACGCAAGCTGGCAGGGCCTTGCGGCCAATCACGCCACGTGCGAAGGTCAGCGAACGAACAGGGAATTATCATGCGTTCGCCTTGGCGACGAACACCGTTCGTGTTTTTTCCGCGTCCGCGATGCGGTATGCTGTAGTTCTATTGGTTTCGAACTTCGTGCGTTAATCATGGCGGTTATATCATGAACAATAACAGAACACGTCTGACGTTGGGTCTGGTGTGCGGGGTGATCGCGGCGGGTCTGGTGACGGGGTGCCCGCCCCAGCCGACCGGCGGGACGGACGCGGCGGTTGTCACGGCCACCGAAACCGATCAACCAACCACGGCGGCAACCCCCGCACAGGCGGCCGCGAAGGACACGTCCACCGCGCCGGCCGTCCTGCCCGCGCACGCGATGACCCCGCTGGACCAGCTTGAGCCCGCTATCGCCAAACCGGCCGGCGATCCTGTCGAACCCGGTGAGCAGACGCGCGACCTGGTGGCGCAGGCCGAAACCGACCTGGCCGCGAGAAAATTCACCGACGCCGCCGACAAACTTAAACGCGCCGCCGGATTCGAACCCGAAAACCCGCGAATCCGAAAGAATCTCGGTATGGCCTACCTGGGACTGGCCGACGCCGGACGGGCTCTGGAAAACCTGCAAGCCGCCGCGGACAAGCACGGCGACGACCTCGATCTGCAACTGCTCCTGGGGCAAGTCCAGGAAGCCAACGCCAAACCCGACGACGCGATGGTGAGCTACCGCACCGCCCTGCTGACCAGCCAGGCCAAAAGCGACGACCCCCGCGCCGCCGAAGCCCTGATCCGCCTGGCGGACCTGCTCGCCCGGCAGGGGTACTTCACCGCCAGCCTGGAAGCGTACGACCAGGCGGACGACTGGATCAGCCAGCACGCCTCGGCGTATGTCGGAAAACCGATTATCGAACGGTTCGTGCTGCGTCCCGAACTGCTCCAGGTGCAGCGCGCGAGGCTGCTGCTGAAGCTCAACCGCCCCGCCGAAGCCGTCACGCCGCTCCAGCACGCCCGCGAAGCCGACCGCAACAGCGCCACCGTCATCGGACTGTTAACCGAGGCGCACCTGGCGTCGGGACAAACCGCCAAGGCCCGCGCCCTGCTCCAGGAGTTGGCCGACGGGGGCGACACGTCCGCCCATCTGTTATCGCTGGTGGAAAAACTCGCCCTCGCGCAGCAAAACCCCGCCCTTCCGCGCGAGATGTGGAAAACCTACGTCGAGCGCGGAAAACGCGACGCCAACGTCGCGATGGCGATGGCCAGTGTCTCCGTCAAACTCGACGCGATCGACGACGCACAGGCCATCTTGCAATCCGCCCTGGACATTCAACCGGGAAATCTGCGGGCCCGCAAACAGTTGGCCGACCTGTTCTCGCTTCAGCGGCAGACCGACAAGGCGCTGCGGGAATTGGCCGCCATCGTGGCCCTGGATTCCAACCAGGCGCTGGACGTTTCCTCGCGCGTGCACCGGGCGATCCTTCGCGACGGGGACTTCGATTTGGCCGCGTTCGTCGCCACCATCGACGACGAGGGCAAGAACCCGCACGCGCTGCATTACGTCGCGGGACTGGCGGCGGCGAGGCAGCGGGATTTCACCGCGGCCGCCGACCGGCAGCGGCAGGCCCTCGCGACGGTCAAAGACTTCCTTCCCGCCTGGGACGCCCTCATGGACGCGACCCTGGCCTTGCGGAACAACGCCGCCGTCGAGACGGTGCTCACGGACGTCCAGACGCTCCCGGAGACGATGGGGTTTGTGCATCTGTTCCTCTCGGGAAAGGTGGACCTGGCCAAGGGAGACATCCTGAGCACGCGCAGCGCGTGCGATCGGCTGTACCAGGCCCGCGAGCTGGCCCGCCAGAACAACCGTTCGTATCTTCCGCTGTCGTACACGCTCGCCCAGGCGCTGCGGCGGGCCAATCGCACCAACGAAGCCGCCCGCGTCCTCAAAGACGCCATCGACCTTCAGCCGGAAAACGACCAGCTCCAGGTGGAACTCATCCGCCTGCTGATGACGGCCGGCGCGGTCAACGAAGCCTCCACCAGGCTCGACGACCTGCTCCTGCGACAACCCGACAGTTTGGCCGCAAAGATCGCCCAGGTCGAACTGCTGCTCAAACAAGGCAGGGAAAAACCGGCGCGGGAACGGCTGGACGACCTGAAAAAAATCAGCCCGACCGACCCGCAGGTTCTGATGCTCGATTTCCGCCTGAACTACGGCCAGCGCATGGGATCGCTGCCGAAGGAGGATTTTCAACAGGCCACCCAGACCCTGGCGGAGTTGATCCGCGCCGACGAGGACAACGCCGAGGCCATCGACAACCTGCGCCGCCTGCTCGCGCAACCCAAAATCCGCTCCGAAGCCCTCGCCATGTGGGAGTCCGCCTACGAAGGAACCGACCATCACCCGCAGGTCGCCCGGCAATACGCCGCCGCCCTGTTGGCCGCCCGGCAGTACGACAAGGCCGAGAACGTCATTCGCGAAATCCTCACCGCGTCGCCCAAGGACACGCCCTTCCGCCTGGCGCTGGTGGACACGCTCCGGGAACTCAAGAAAAACGACGAAGCCATTACACTGGCCCAGGGATGGCTCAAGGACACACAGGAAGCCCAGTTGGAGTACCGCTCCCGCCTGCTGTACCTGTACAAGCAGGAGACACGGTACGACGAGGCCCAGTCCCTTCTGGATGAATGGATTCAACTCGAAGCCGACCGCGACCGCTCGGTCAGCCTGCGGGCGGAAAAACTGACCCTGCTCACCACGACCGAACAGTACGACCAGGCCGAGGAATTCGCCAACACCTGGATCCGGCAGGAGCAGCGGCAGGTGGGCGGCGATATCGGCCTCCCGCAGAACACGCTGCTGTACGCGCTGTCCAAGGCCAAACAACACGACCGGGCGCTGCGCCTGGTGAACGCGTGGATGGACGGGAAAAATGACAAAGACACCCGAGGCCTGCGGGCCTGGCAGATTCGCCTGCTGGTGCAGGCCGACAAAATCCCCGACGCCACCGCGCGGGCGCAGGCATGGATCGCCAAGGCGCCCAACGACCTCGGACCCCGCATGACGCTGGTGGCGGCGCTGGAAGAGGCCGACAAACTCGAAGAAGCCTCCACGCTGCTGGAGTCCTGGCTGGCCGACATGACGGTCGACCCCGCACTGTCGCCGACGTCGATCTATGGTGAGGAGGCAAACGGTCCCGGAAACATCGCGCCGCCTATGTTCGACGAGGACGATGAGGACGATGGCGAGGACTTCGACGAGGACGAGTTCGACGAACCCGTCGGTTTCCTGCCGGCCTTGCGGTCCGACGTGCTGATGCAGCAGGTCGAAACGGACGGAGATGGCGACGCGCCCGCCGAGAAAACGCTGGCACCGGCCCGGGCCGCCCCTGCCGCCACGCAGCCGGCCGAGGTGAAAGGAAAGGTCGCCGTCTCCCAGGAGTTGCTCGATTGGACCCGTCACCGGGCGGCGGTCGTGCTGTTCCGCCAGGGAAAATACGACCAGGTCATCGCCCGGGTGGATGAGTTTGTCGCCGCCTATCCCAAGAGCTACTTTACCGCCACCGGATTCCGCCAGGCGATGGCCCAGCGACTTGGGGGACGGGACTATCTGATCCGAACGCTCTCCAACCCCGTGATCGACCTGCTCCATCTCAAGAGTTCCTCGCAGATGGAACTGGGAAAACCCGACGACGCCATCGCCACCCTGGAACGGGCCTTCAATATCGACCGTGACAACACGGGACTCAACAACGACCTGGGGTACTTCTACGCGGACCAGGGGATCAATCTCGACCGGGCCGAACGGATGATCCGCAAAGCCCTGATGAGCGACCCCAAAAACTCCGCGTTCAAGGACAGCCTGGGTTGGGTGCTCTACAAGCAGGGCAAATTCAACGCGGCCAGCAATACCTTCGACGACTTGCTCTCGGGCGACGCGCTGCACAACATGGACCACGCGCTGCTGTACGACCACGCCGGTGACGTCGCGTGGCGGCTTGGAGACAAGGACAAAGCCAAGGCCCTCTGGACCCAGGCCATCGAACTCGGCGAAAAAGAAACCAAGCCCTCCCTCGACACGCGCAAAGTGCTCGCGACCGCCCCCGGAAAACTCGAAGCCCTGGCCAACAACCAGGAACCCACCGTCGCGCCGCTGGGCATCAACGTCAACCTCGACGACGTGGAGGAGGAGGAAGAGGACGAGGCGAACCCGGACGAGGACGGGGACGAAGACGCGGTAGGATGCCTGTGATTGCGACACAAATGAGTCCAATAAAAATCTCATGAATCTCTTGACACAACTACTGGAGGAGGTAAACTAGTGGACATTGGCCAGTGCGCCTGTTCCGGCAAGTCGCTGGACCGGTTCCTCAGGCCGGCCGTTCTGGCCGCGCTGAAGGACGGAAAAAGCCACGGGTACGACCTCGCGCGGACGCTGGCCGAACTGGCCATGTTCCGCGACGCGCCCCCGGACGCCAGCGGAGTCTACAAGGCGCTGAAACTCATGGAAAAAGAGGGCCTGTTGACCTCGGCCCTGGAGAGCGACAGCGGCGGTCCGGCCAAGCGATGTTACGCCCTGACCCCGCAAGGCCGACAGTGCCTCCGTCAGTGGACCGGGACCCTGCGGACCTATCGCCAGCAGATCGACCGGCTGTTGGCGATGATGACCGCACCGGCCGGGACGCGGAAAAAGAAAACCGTAAAAGAACCGTAACCGCCGCGCCGCCTCGTCCGGCGCGGCCTGGACGAGGAAGGCAACCCATGCGTGCGTACGTCGCGGAGTTGGCGGGAACGTTTATCCTGGTGTTTTTCGGTGTCGGATCGGTTCACGCGGCCGTGCTATGTGGCGCCCAGTCGGGGCTGTGGCAGGTCGCGGTGGTGTGGGGTGTCGCGGTCGCGCTGGCGATTTACGCGTTCGGGGCGGCATCGGGGGCACACCTCAACCCGGCCATGACGGCCGCCTTCGCGGTGTTTCGGAAATTCCCTCTTCGGCAGGTTCCGGGCTATATGCTCTCGCAGCTCACGGGCGCCATCCTCGCGGCGCTGGTGCTGTACGCGCTCTTTAGTGGCATGATCGCGCACTTCGAGGCGGACAACGGTATCACCCGCGGAGCGGCCGGCAGCGAACTGTCCGGCATGGTGTACGGCGAGTATTTCCCGAATCCGGCCATGGCCAAGGTGAACGGGTGGAGTCCCGAGGTTGTCACCGTCTGGACGGCCATGCTCGGCGAGTTCGTCGGAACGGCATTCCTGGCCTTTTTCATTTTCGCGATCACGGACACCCATAACAACGGCAAGCCAGGTAAGAAGCTGTTGCCACTGTTTATCGGCCTGTCCGTGGCCATCATCATCTCCATCATCGCGCCGCTGACGCAGGCGGGGCTGAATCCCGCGCGTGATTTCGGCCCGCGGCTGGTGGCGTGGATGATGGGCTGGGGCGACGTCGCGATCCCCGGTCCGCGGGGCGGGTTCTTCACGGTCTACATCCTCTCGCCGATCGCGGGCGGATTGCTGGGCGGGTTGCTGTACGGCCTGTTGACCGATTACCGCCGTGTCAACCCGCCGACCATCGGCGGTGTCGAATTGAAATACAACGACGACGGGGATGCGGAATAATTCCACGGCACGAAAAGCACTCGTGGTGAAAACGTTCAGAAAGGACTGGCCATGTCGAAACCGAAACTGATGATCGTGGGCGGATTTCTCGGCGCGGGCAAAACGACGCTGCTGTGGAAGGCGCTCCAGCGGCTGCGGGCGCGGAACATCGAGACCGGGCTCATCACCAACGACCAGGCGCCGGAGTTGGTCGACACGGAGTGGCTCTCGCGGGGGCAGTCGCCCGTGCGCGAGGTCGCCGGCAGTTGTTTCTGCTGCAATTTCTTCGGGCTGGATTCAGCCATTAATTCGCTGCTGGAACGCGACACCCAGGTGATCCTGGCCGAACCGGTGGGCAGTTGCGCCGACCTGTCGGCGACGATCCTTCAACCGATCAAACGGTTGCGCGGCGATCTTGATCTGTCGCCGTTCTCGGTCGTCCTCGACCCAGGACGGGCGCGCGAGGCGCTGGGAACGGCCGCGTCGTCGCTGCACATCGACGCCCTTTACATTCTCCGCCTGCAATTGGCCGAGGCCGATATCATCCTCCTGAACAAGACCGACCTGCTGCCGTTCGCCGAAGCGGAGTCGCTCGCGGCCGATCTGGGCCGGGCGTACCCGCAGGCGGAGGTTCGGTCGATCTCCGCCACGACCGGCGCGGGCGTGGACGCCTGGCTGGAGGAGATGCTCAACCCACAGGCCGCCACCGGACGAACCATCATCGAAGTCGACTACGACCGCTACGCCGAGGGCGAAGCCATTCTGGGCTGGTTGAACCTCACGGCCTCGGCCGACGAAGTCCCGGCCAACGGGGCGGAGTATCTCACGGAATTCCTTCACAAACTGGAAGCCGCCCTACAGGCCGACGGGAGTTCCATTGGCCACGTCAAAGCATTATTGACGCGGGACGGCAACATGTGGATCGGAAACATCGTCCATGAACTGGGCGAGGTTTCCGTCCGCCAGGCCGAAGGTTCGCCCGCCGACACAAGCAACCGCCTGACCGTAAACGCCCGCGTCGGCTGCTCACCGGAAAGGTTGGCGAACCTGGTCAACTACGCCATGCAATCCATGCCCGGCGCGCCGTTGCCGGTGAAAAACCTGCACTGCCTCAAACCAGGACGTCCCAACCCGACCCACCGCGATACGACGACAGCGCAATGATCGCGAACGAACGACAAAACCCGAAATCCGAAGCACGAAATCCGAAACAAATTCGAAATCACAAAAGGAATTTGTTTCGAATTTCGAGTTTCGGATTTCGAATTTCGTGCTTTGTACGTCAGTTTCCGAACTCGGTTGCGGTGATTGTACGGGGAAAAGTTCGACTTTTACAATGTTTTCATCTTTTTTTGTGCCCTCGGCGATGACGTTTTGTTGTTTCGATTTATCCTTACTTATCCCTAACGCTTGGCATGGCACATGCGTCCTTTCCGGTGAGTTTTGCGGTGAGTTTTTCGTGTCGGTTTTTGGCAGTGCGGCGGTGATGTCGGCGGGTGGGTTTTCGATTGGTGCTGATGCGTTCTCGATCGTCCTTGTTGTGTCGTTTGTGTTCGTCGCTGGTGTGGCGTCGGGGGTGGCTGTCGCTGGTGTGCCATGGTTTCCTGTGAACGTTCTGTCGATTGTGTTTGTGGCTGTTGTGTCGGCGGGTGCGGCGGTCGTAGCCGGGGCGTCGGTTGTGGCTGGTGGCGGTGCGGTGGCTGGTGCGGTGGTCGCGATCGTGGTGGTGTTTGTGGCCGGGGGCGGTGCGTTGGTTGGTGTGGCGGCTTGAGCGGTGGTGGCGGCCGTGGTGGCGTTTGTGTTGGTGGCGTTGGTTTGTTCGTTGCGTTGGCTGGTGTGGTGGGTTGTTGCTGTTGTTGTTTTGTGGGGACGGTGGTGAAGTTGGGTAGTGTGGCGATGGCGGCGGCTTCTTGGCCTGCCAGCGTGTGGGTGTAGATGTTCATGGTCAGGTTGATGTCGCAGTGTCGCATGAGGGTTGGCGTTGTCGAGCCAGGCTTGGCGGGCGGCGTTGAGGTCGGGGCGGAAGACTTCTCTGGCCACGGCGTAGGGCGGCATGTTGAAGGCTTTGGCGAGCGATGGCTTGTTGGCAAGGAATTCGCG
>Ga0123353_10015621_pt1 | contig 11046 bp, 6 predicted proteins | sample TergutLab28metaG_3_FD_92763 | JGI IMG/M metagenome (GOLD analysis project Ga0123353, IMG submission 92763) | Labiotermes labralis P3 segment gut microbial communities from Petit-Saut dam, French Guiana - Lab288 P3 | ecosystem: Host-associated > Arthropoda: Insects > Digestive system > Gut ... | reverse complement strand
CTCTGAAAAGTATAATGACACTATTAATTGCCAAATGTTAGAAGGATTATAAAATTTGGAATATCAACACTGGGCATGTTGAAAATTTCCCTAATTTTCAACAGTCATTCTTAATTTTCTTCATTTTTGTCAGTTTCTTTGTGAGTGTGAAATGGAAGTAATGTAAGGTGTTCAAGAAACAGCCTTATATCATTGTATTGGGATGTGAAGGTGTAAAGAACTGTTCTGTCCTTGCCCAGAAGTCCCTGAGTATGTCAGATATGTCATTGCCCATTTGTACTCTATTAGCTAGAAACAGAAACACTTTGTAATATGTGAGATCAGGAAATGGTTATGGTATTTCTTTACATCTGTCCAAATATTGGTGCTAGTGTCTGTTAATCTCTATCACTAGCAGATCGGTGACATACTTTTACGCATAACGGGGCATGCAGACATTTAGAGTGAATCTGTATTTATATCTGGTTCTCTTTTAACCCTGTTTTAATTGTTGTGGCAAGTATTGACAGGATTGTCCTGCTCCTCACTCAACAAGTGGGGCATGAATTTGGTAACTGTCTGACCCACGTTGAGATCGTCTTTCAGGATGATCTGAACTGACCCAAATGAAATTCCCAGCATGTTAGAATCTTCATAGATAGTCTTTTTTTTTTCTGCTTTTAAGGACAAGTTAATTCAGTCTTTACACATTTTCTTCCATTTTGCTCATCAGCGGGCATTCCAAGCATTTGGCAGCCCTTCAGCAGAGGTTACAGCCCTTTTTAATGAAGAAAACCTCTCAAAAACTTGCATTCTTCCCATTATCTGTTCTCCAAAAGCTACTTTCAATGTTTGAAAATTTGTGTAGCACTCTTCCACAGGGTAACGCAAAATTTGATGCAGACACATTGTTTTTATAAGTGTGCCATTTTTTTTAGGTGTGTCACCATTGTAAGTGGGACAATATGCACTTTATGTAGTAGTATATAACTCAGCAGTTACACATGTTATAGCCATATGTCAAGCATGAAATGATTTAGCAAATTTTACTCTATCTACAACTTTCAGCAGAAGTTTGCGCTAGCAGAAATAGTGTCGTATTGTGGTGAGTCTATAAACTGTTTGTTTGCACCACATGTCTGTATTCCTTTGGAGAGAGTGCTGATGGGCCTGGGTCTGTTTACTTTATGAACACTTGAGTAATTTTTCTGTCGCTTACATACTTCTGTCCAGCTTAACCTGAGCCTATAGTAGGAAGCATGTGATGTTTGTAACTATGGCATTACAGTTTGTAAAAGAGGTGAATTTATTTCTAACATTTTATGACCATCTGCTGTTGCTGTTGGTAATTGAGTATTATAGTTATGTGCACTGAAACATTTTAAGGTACAGAATTTCGGCCTCAATGGTTTTATTAAATGTAGAAACATTTTATTTGAATTATGGAAACTCAGTTATTACTTACATAAAATGACAAGAACCCATTTCTTATAATGCAACAAATAATAATAATTAATAATGAAAATAATAATAAGGAATTATAAATAGTCAGTTCTTTAAGAAATTTATGATTCATTTAATTGTTATTCTACTGCAAATAATTTCAGGATGACCAGACTATACTTACCATGTGAATATTAAACTGACACATAACATATATTGGCAATAGTACATTGTCTTGCTTATGTTCATGAAATATATTTTAGGGAAGTGATCAGGGGCTGAACGATTAAGAAACATGAGGAGTATTGGCAGTCCATTCATGGACACAGGCAAGCTATTGAGGGCTTTCTTAAAAGACCCTCTGCTTTATTTAAAAAAATGGAAATAAAAAAGAAGAGTTAAGGAAAGAAAACAGCTACAAACAATGATGGGACTGTTAACAGGACACTGTCATTTGAGAGGACATCTACACAAACTGGCAAACAGTCCTGAGTATGACAGATGCCAACAGCCTCACATGTTCCTTGTGACTGTGAGGCTTTTGCTGCATTAAGATTCAGGCAACCTGGGTTGACATTTTATGAAACCATGTGACTTAGAGGAAGTCTTTGTCAGCAGGATGCTGCACTTTGTTCAAAGTTCAGGGCTGCCAAATGCATGACCATAAGGGCTGCACAAAAATCAAGTATGGTCTAAGTGCACAGGTCAGAGTTGTGCCTGTCCTTGTATTCAGTTCTGTTCTATTCTGTTCAATTCTATTCTAAATATGTTATTTAACAGTGTCAGTTTGTTAGATAATGTAGCACTGGTGATAGATGAATTAATGAGTATGGAGCATTGATGGAATGGTACTGGTTGGAAAAATCTGAGTACTCTGAGAAAAACCTATCCTAATGGTACTTTATCCAACAAAAATCCCACGAGTGGCCTGGGATTGAACCCGGACTCCCACAATGAGAAGCTGGCTGTTAACTGCCTGAGCTGAGTTACAGCTCTCCAGCTTTTATAAATGTGACTTAGTTGCAGTAAGTTTTGGGATTTGTTAGTATATTGATAGCAGAATGTATGACTAGATGCAGTGTTACCTGCTGCAGCAACCATTAATTGTTGTTGAAAATTAAATTTAGATGAACTGCTATTCATAAGATAAAAATATTTTAATTTGCCCTGCAAGGGGCCATTCTGCCTTGTGGTTTGTCAGCAGTACTGTTTCACAATTCATACTGTCCCAGAGTGAGCTGGTGTTTTGGAGGGCCATATTCCTCGCAGTGTTCAAACCTTGTTCACACTGTAATTACTCAGCATCAGCTTGGGCTAAATTACTTCAGTCCTGAAGAGGGAGGCAGTGTTTTTCCAAAATGTCAATATATACTTGCAAAACTGCCTGCTGTCAAAACCCAGATGGCTATGGTGTGAACATTACCTACTGTGAAAGTCTGAGAACTTGTATGTTACATGATTAACTTATGTAAAGAATATTTTGAATATGCTCATACCCGATTCAGTGTGTCAGTTCAGATTGTTTCTTAGTGTCTGTAAGAATCTCTTAATTTAGGTGAATATGAATTATTGCTTTCTCTTCTTTTTTTTCTGTATGTAGTGATAATGGAAGATTAAAAGAAAACATAATATATTTTAAATTTAGAAACAAATAAATATTTATTGTAGAACATTGTTTCTCACACTGTGGCATGCATACCACTACTGATATGCCAGCTGCTGTTTGTGGGTATACAGCGTTTATGAAAAATCAAAATATACAAAAGAGAATAAACACTGTAAAACATAAATACAACATAAGCCATATATATTTGCTAATAATCTGCATTGCTGGCAACATTATATAAATCATCCCCACTGCCAGCCAGTATTTCAACTTCCAGCCTTTTATTGAAATAAAAAAATACTGGTGGTACATTTAAATTGTTCAATTTTGTGTAATAGTACACCCGGGAAAAAATTTGAGAACCTGGTGTAGAAGGTTTGAGGTTTGTGTGGCAGTGAGTATTTATGTTGTGGTCATCTGTATTATGAGACCATGTGGCCTGGTAAGTGGGTATTTCTGAGAAGAGGGAGACAGTAGGTTTTTAAAAACATTGGTACCCACCTACCAGCATGATGTCATAACCTGTTAGACCACAATGTAGAGGAGTAGCAGTCAAAAAGTAAGTTTGACATATCTGTATGATGTCAAAACGTACAGTGCATTCAGTGTTTGCATAGTTGTATCTGGAGCCTCAGAATATTCCTCTTCTTCCTTTCTTCCTCCTCTTGGCCAGAATTGAAGGAGCTAATTGCACCAAGACGACGAGATTCTGTGTATTGCCATTGACAGGGTGATGTGTGTGTGTGTGTGTGTGTGTGTGTACACATTTAATTCTCCCACCAATCCTCTGGCAGCTTTTGCCTATATATATATAAGCAAAAGCTGCCAGAGGATTGATGGGCAAAAACTGCCTATATATATAAATATATAGGCAAAAGCTGCCAGAGGATTGGTGGTAGAATTATATTCCCCCATGCATGGAGTTTTGGCTTCATCAGATTTAAAGGGGATGGACCTGGCCAATCTTAGATATGAGATGTCTGATACCAAAGTCTGAAATGGTACCATTATCTTCCAGGTACCCTTAGTAGAATAATTTTTTGTGCCACCAGTTCATATACTGTTGCTAGTAAAAGTGCTTTCTCATGATTGCTCCAGAGAGAAACAATTAAAATACTCATTTTTCAGCCTCATCCCAGACTGTGTAAGTTCCCTGTTTGCTTAAACAGCCTTTTTATATTCCACCTGTTGAACTAGTAGACTAACATCATGAAGTATTTAGGGCTTCTCGTTTGCACTTGGTCCATCTTTCTGATTTTTAAGCATAAAAAATGCAGTGTTTCAGAAATAGATTCTTTTTTCTCTCTTCATGTGGAGAGGATATGAAGAGAGTTTTATTCCACTTGAGGTAGAGCTTGTCATACCAGGTATGTTGTGGTTTTTATGTAAAAGAATAGGACTCCAAATAAATGGCCTTAAAATGTAGTGTCATTCCACTCTCCAATAACTGCAATGTAATAAAAAAAAATACAACATTGAATAAACTATCTGTATTTGTCTTGGAGCTGTCACAGGGACAGAATTTAGTAAAATCAACTGACTGCAGTGACAGAGTTGGTTGCTGAAACATGGGTTTATTTGTAGCACCTGATGTGGCTCTCAGTCCAAGAAGATTTTACACAACCATCTGTATTCCTTCAGTTCTTTCATTTGGTTTTAAACTCTTTAATTGCAATTACAACTTGCTTATTTCCACACATTGCAGGCAGTGACAAGTTATATTGGTGCCTTGTTTTCTTCAGTGTTCACCATCTGTTTTCAGAAGATAAGTAACCAACTTAAAGCTGTTGACAGATTTCATTGTATTCATCCCTCTTTTCTTGGTTAAATCTAAAATGAACTTTTTTTTACATGTCAGAATATGCATTTAATTGCATAGTTTGGAACATCCGACCAAATGCATCAGAACTGAGTATGGACATTCAGATGTTGTGTTCTTGAATGTGGCCAGAACAGATTTCTTTTTTGCATAAAGTTAATGTGTGAATTTATTATGAAGAGCATTTATGGATTAATAATTTATAATTTTGGAAGAAACAAGCACTAATAATTAACTGAGAGCTGCACTTATCTGGCTTATTATGCCATGTGTAGTGATAATTTCTTCTAATGTACTGTTTTTGTGTGTCTTTAGGCTGTATAACCATATACATCACTGTAATGAAGATAGTAAAATAGTTATACAGAAGTAATTGAAAGCAGAAATGTTTCTGGCTCAGATTCATTAAGTTCACCACACCACATGGAGAAACTGTAACATATAATTCAGCACCACTGGAAGACTTTCAGGACATGTCCTTTATTTTATGAGGCATTGTGGGTTATGAATTCACTGACAAAAATGAATCCAATAAAACATTTCAAACCACTGGTTTTGGATGATTTATTTTTGTAATTAATATGATTTTTATTTGATTACCAATGTTTTTATGTTTTAATTAACATGTGTTTTTCTTTGTAAACAACAATTGGGCAGTGAAGATTCAAGTGAGCTTTATATAATGTGAAATGTTGTAGACTATTCTTCTTTCTGCTTTGTTTTCATGTCCCTTTGTATTTGTTCATAAATTGCACTAGAGAAAAAAATAATTGTGGTTTATAACTTCAAAACGTAGATGTTCATTTCCGCATACTCACACTGTTGATTGAATGAGCCATCACTGAATCAGTCAAATAGTTACAGTTTATATATTATCAGAGGAACTGACTGCACTTAATAACAGACCGTCTGTAAGAACTCTTCACCCACATTCACACACACATTTACAGTTGTGACATAGACTGATTTACTTGTCCTTTAAGAAGTGGATTCCCACAAAATGGTCTGGTTCAGTTCAGCAAAACCTGGCCTAAACAGATGTGTACCTAGGCTTAGTAGAGGAAGATTATTTTCCATGTATTGTCCATTAGTTCACTAGTGTGCAAGTCAGTTGTTTTTGAATCTACACAAACATACCACTTCTGGTGCTGAGTTATCATATAATATCACAAATACATACATAAATTTTGCCAGTAATACAACATTTAATATTTTTAGATGTAAGATGTTACATACAGTAACTGAGTCCTAATTGGAAGAGCCTGACAGGATTTTAAACAACTGACCTGCCCCACATATGCTACCTGACATTCCCAATATTGTTTGGAAATTAATTTTTTTTTGGTAACTTTAGGACCAATTACACAACTTTGCTGCAAGCAAAGTAATGCTAGGTGCAACCACTGGAACTCTATCTTACAGTGCAATACCAAATTCTGGGAAAGCATGTCACGTACGAGTATTTCCTGTTCAGAAGGTGATCATTCCGAAACACTAGGGCAGTGTAGTTGAAACAGGCATCTGCTATGTCTTCACTCAGAAGTGCAAGACCCTACAGCTGTTTGAAATTCATTTCTTTTTTACTTTCATAATCTCTTTTATAATTGATATTAGACCTGCAAGACACAGTAGAAATACAGATTCGTTTGCCAAATTTTTAATGAAATGTAAGACAGAGTCCAGTGATTGTTACAGTTCAGCTGCTGCCAATCATTCAGGGTGTTTTTACTGTCCATGTGCCATGACATATGATCCTTTACAAATTTATCTTACCAGATTTACTGTCATAAATATCTATCACAGAAATAATGATTGTGAAGTTGGAGAATTTAATATTATCATGTTTATTATGAGGTGTTGCTGCATAAGACTGCCAACCTCAATCCAGATATCATACTAATTGGAGATTAAGTCAAAAGTTAATTAAAAGGAGGGTAAACAATGTATGGTATGTGCACAGCGGTCTGTAAAGAGAAAAAAACCTAGATATTTGGAATGTAGAAATTGAGTTATTCTGTTGCTAGACATGTCAGCAACAGTGTAATTTGTATCCATCTCTGACCAACAGTTTTAGAGTCTATGATTAGCTTGGTCATGCCAGTTTAGTGAAAGATCTGTTATTAACCCTGGATTATCATTGATAGCTTCCTAAGTTGATGGAATTATATTCTTGGTTATTTTGTAGCTTATACTGAGATCTGCACAGTGTTATGTGTTTATGTTTTGAAATGTGCTGTGGTTATTGTATGCAGACAGTTGTCAAGGATTAACTCTGCATTTTGTTCTTTCTGCTTTTATGTTACTAGCTAGAGAGTAGTTTCTGTTGAACAACAATGGCACTTGCATTATTTTTTCTTATTAATCCTGTTATACTGTGGCTACAGAAAGAAATACCTTGGATCAAATCCATGCATGTCACCTTTGAGCTAATATGCTTTTCCCTCCAGCATACTTCTGTACATCCTTCTAGTCTAGCTATTTTTTCACATGAATACTGGCTGTGATAGCTATATGATAATATATGCTACCAATAAGTACTTTGGACTGGATGTAGGTCAAATAAGATTGAAGGGGTGCAGTAGACACATTGGGAAGCTTGAAGCATCCTCATCCTCACCATTGATGGAACTTCTTTCCATATTCTCTGAGTACTCTATAAAGTCATATGTTTTATATATTTTCCATGAATTAAACATATGATTTATTCCAACAAACAAACAGATCTGTAATGTTCTTTTACACTTCTCTGTGTGTCTGTCATTACACAAAACATTTAGTTAATCCAATGACTGCAGAGCAGTTTATTAAGCACAGATAAAATTGGGTCTGCAACGTGCATTTCAAATGCTACGTGTTCACTTTTGAGAACAAAAAAGTATGCAATAACAAAAAAAAAACCGCTGTTTTGTTACTTTTGGGAGTATTTCAGTAATAACCATACTAGGTATTTCCCACTAGCAGACTTTGGCTTCACTGCTGTAGTATGTTGTAGCTGAAGTAAATGATGGTTTAGTTTGTGACATGGTTGTAAATCTGCACACATCAATATTGAATGGCTTGTAATGCTGTACACACTTTCTTAAGACATGTCTGGAACAGAATTTGTAGAATGTACATGGTAAAAGTGAAAAGGTGAAATTGTTCCTGTCCACAACATGAAGACATATAGGGAGACTAGAGGTATAATTCTACTCATTCTTAACCTTGTCAGTAGATGGAGTTGAGTGGTCAGCTTCATGCCCCAGCCGCTTTTCCCCCAGGGAAAGATTCCCTGTACCCATGGACATTTACAGTGTTAAAAATTTGTGAAAATTTAGCACAAATCTGTTTTAAAATTAGTGCAGTTTGCACTTTGCAGTATGAGGTAGAAGTGGCATTGATATTTCAGACAGGCAATTGAAAACTCTGTAGTCCATTATGCACAGATTTCATTAGATGCACATATGTTATTAACTCAAAACATTAAGCAAAATTTCTCACTGTATATTCTGACATATTATGTTCTTAAGCAACCACAGTTTCCTGCTCTGTATTTTAATGTACTATGTAGAAAAAGTTACTTGCACTGCATGCCTTTCTCCAGTAGTCTTAGCAGTTTTATTTTAATCAGTATGTAAACACTTATGCAGCAGGTAAATGCAAGTGAATATTTATGTATATGTATTATTTGAAATCAGTTCAATGTTTCCAAGCATACAGTACAACATGGAGGGGGATGGGGCCAGAGATAAAATATCCATATTTTAATGTTGAGGTCTTAAGGTAAGCACAGAGAAATTTAAAAACTGGAAATTGTAGCTGCCATGAAAACCTTTTTCTTGTCATAGATGATGAGATATGGACTCTGGTGCTGTTCATTTACTATATCATTAGATTTGTTTCAGCACTTGTCTTCATGCAGCAGGTTAATATCTTGTAATGGTAGGTGTGGGTGCATAATTTGTTGTAAGCCTTTTGGCTCTTCTGTTGATCACTGATGTACTGTACAAAAATGCTCTACTGTACCATCTTGTATGGGAGCATACAGCAAGATAATGGAGCCATAAGTTACTTGCACAGCAGGTTTGAAATCCACAGAATAACTGACATAGCATGCCTGTTCACACTCTTACAGCATACTTGATTGAACCATACAATATAGGATTTCATAATTTAACATTTGGTGATTACATACTTTATAATACTGGTCAGCACAAATTCCTCGCTGGAATAATTCTGATATATTTTTAACAAACTCAAATGTATGAATAAAATGTTCATAACACCATCCATTTGGACAATACCCTATTATACCTTAGTTGAATGAAAAACAATTGAAATATGGGGCTCGGCCAAAGGTTTTTATGCTGTTCATTTATTTTTACTTATTTAAGTTATTTAAATACCTAGAATAATATTGTCTCAAACTGAAAAGGCGCAGTTACTTGGATCATGGCTTAAACAGTGGAATTTTCTTGAGAAGGGTGTAATGGTATCATTTTTTAGGAAGAAGCAGTCAGACATAGCAATGTTGGATGGTGATCTAGTGCACTAAAATAGCATGCAAGAATTAATGGAAGAATTGTGATTTGAACACGCCTCTGGGCAATGGAGGCTTTGAATTGATTCAGCTAATGTCATTTTGAAGGTAGTGTTACTCCACAATGGAAATAAGTTGCTATCTGTCCCACTGGCTCATGCAGTTCACATGACAAACAAATGAAAACCTTCAGGTTTTGTTGCAAAAAATATTCTATGGAGAATATACATGCTGACCTAAAAGTTACAGCAATGCTGACTGTGCCAGAAGGTGGATACACTAAATTCTGCTGCTTTTAGTGTGAATGGGACAGCCAAGTGAGGGACTGCCACTACGGAATAAAAAAGTCACCACTCCATTCAGAAACAATACCATGTCAGAAGAATGTGGCACATCCTGCTTTAGGGGACAAGTCACAGATCTATTTGCTTCCATTCCATATCAAGATTGGTTTGATAAAAATATATATGAAAGAAATGAATAAAGAAAATGAAGAGTTTGCCTATTTAAGGCAAAAATTTCACAAAATAAGTGAAGCCAAGATGAAAGACGGAATTTTCATTGGTCCTCAAATTAACTCAACTATTTGAAGACCAAGACTTTAGTAACAAATTAAATTCTAGAGAATGAAGAGCCTGGAAGGCATTTGAAAATGACTGCAGAAACTTCATGGCAATGAAAAAGAGGAAAATACAGTGAATTTGTGCAGGAGCCAATATCATTGTACAGTGCTACTGGGGTGTAGCATGTCATTGAAGCTTCATTTTCTGCATTCCCATTTGGATTTTTTCCCTGAAAACATGGAAAACATCTCCGATGAACATGGTGGAAGGTTTCATCAGGACATTTCCCAAACTGAGTAGAGGTGTAGTGGAAAATGGAGTCCAGGTATGTTGGCTGACTACTGCTGCAGTCTTATAAGGGAGACATAAACTGGCGAAAATAAGAGGCAAACGATGACGAAGTGAGTGTTTAATGAATTTTTTTCTTGTTAGGATACTGTATAGAGACATTGTTCATTATTTGATACTGTATATTTTAATTAGAAACCAACATATTACTTTTTTATTACAAACATAGTTTTTTAATTTAATCCCCTGTCCCTTAACACTGATGGGTGATAGGGCAATTTGGTTGTTATATTTGGGTTCAGCAATGTGACAACCTTTAGATTTTTTCTTTTTTTGCTGACCAGTATAATCTAAAGAGCAGTATGTGCTATTTTTAAAGGAAGTGTGCATAACTTTCATCCGCGTGGATCAATAATAATTCTACTTTTTTAAAAAAGCTATATTGATATTATATAAAATAGTTGTATTTGTTGACCATTTTTTTTATTTCTCTATAATTATTTCACTGTTGAATTGTTTTACTGTTTTCTAATATAACATGTTTAATTACATTAAAGCATAGTGTTGGAGAATTAAAATGGAACATTTTACTGTCTTACAGGTGGTGTGAAAAGTAAAAGGCAGCAGAACTGCTCAATTCAAAGGTGGGTGGGTTGGCAGGTGGGTGGGTTGGCAGGTGGGTGTGGAAGTTGGGGGACAGTATGGTTACAAACACTGAAATATCAGCCTGGCAGATGTCTGCTTTTTCATTAGATGCCTTCATATCTGTATGCTAATTGAGATCTGTATTCTAGTATAGAACAAGGAATTCTTGAGTTTTGTTTTATAT
>Ga0123353_10015618_pt1 | contig 11047 bp, 8 predicted proteins | sample TergutLab28metaG_3_FD_92763 | JGI IMG/M metagenome (GOLD analysis project Ga0123353, IMG submission 92763) | Labiotermes labralis P3 segment gut microbial communities from Petit-Saut dam, French Guiana - Lab288 P3 | ecosystem: Host-associated > Arthropoda: Insects > Digestive system > Gut ... | reverse complement strand
GCTCTTCGGATTCCGGCAAAATCACCGGAACGCTCCCATTTCGGGAAATGATGCGCATCGGACAGTCGTTCACACAAGTGTCGCATTGGGTACACTTGTTTTCGGTAACGGTAAAATGGAGTTTGGTCATGGTCGATCCTCTTTTCGTTATTTCTTATGCCCGATCGTCTGTCCGGCGATGGGTTCGTGTTGGTCGGTGAGTTGGAGCAATTTTTGCAATTCCTCCTTTTTGATGCTCGTTCGCACGACGCAGCCGAGTCCCTTGGACGCACAGGCGAGGTAAACGTTCTGGACTGCACAGCCGCATGAAATGTACGCTCCGGTGCCGGTGTTTTTGGACAGGTCAACGACATAGATCAGGTTGATCGGTGCAACGTAAACGTAATCCTGCATTCCGGCGGCGGTGCGGTGATCGCCTTTGGCCTTCAGACTCAGCTTGTTGGCTTTGGCGTCATAAAGGTACGCCCCTTCCTTGAGAATGACATAAACGGAAAGTTCCTGCTGGTTCGTGGCGCTGGGGACGACGCGGCGGTCTTCGCGATTGAATCCGTAAGCGGCCCAAAGCAGGTCGGAAAGCGATTGAAGATCAATCGGCGTGTCGGCGGGGGTTTTGTACGATTCCCGCTCGTTGATGGCGTCGAAGACGGGTTTGCCTCCGGTTCGTTGCGGTGCGGGGAGGTTAATGTCTTGTGCAAAAACGTTCGTAGCGAGACAAATCAACAAGGCGGTCAGCAGAAATGTTTTCATGGTCGGCTTTCTGAAAAAAGGTTAAGTGAGATAGGGCTTTCGTCAAATATTAAGCCGTTTTTTGTTCCAAACCGAAAACGGAATAAAAGCCGGAATGGAGCGTAGCGTAATGACGGGATTTTCCGGTGAAGGATCGGTTGACGCATCCCGTCATTGCGCTACGCTCCATTCCGGCTTTTATTTTTCTGGCGAAAGCCTGGACTCAATTCCATATATTTTACATAGACAAACGAATCATTGCCAGTACCCGATCCGCTTTTTTCAGTCCAGGTAATACGGTCGTACCAATTTGCATGTTCTTCGGAAAAATGTCTTGCTTTTTTGCTACAGGCGTTACCACCCTATCGAAGAAAAAAATATTTTTTGCTTGCACCGGGAATCATCGATTTTTTTCAACTCTCCTTGCCGATATGTTTGACGTGTGGCGCGCTGGTGTTCTGATTAACAGTCATTTCAACAGAGCGAAGCTGCTTTCTCAGGGATGGCATTATTGTTTTGCAGGATGCTTTTTTTTCATCACCTCACTGGGATTGTCCGTTGACAAGGATGGACGGTGAGGGCACTTTTCAGGTGATGCAAGGCAATACAATGAGACTATTACCATCCCTTTGTACGCGAAAAGGATACGGTGTTCCCGTTCGGAAAACCGGAAATCTGTGTTTGACAGCCGTATCATTTTTCGTCATTTCCCTTTCGGGCTTATATGCCCAGGACCTCGACATGCGTTATCAGCCGATTTCCCCGCTGGGCAACGTCGGTGAAATCAAACTCCCCGAGGATAAAATCGAAGTTTCCGGCAGTACGGACATTCTCGTCCCGTCGCTGAACGGGGTGATCTTTGTCGATAACCAGTCGATGGTGCGTTCCCCCGCGCCCGATGCCGTCGGAGTCGTTATCGAAGGCGCGGACCTCGGATTCCTCCGGGGCGGCAGTTTCGATCGCGTCGTCGAAAATCATCTCCGCCGTCCGGTCAGTATCGCGTCGCTCAACGCCCTCGCGCGGGATGTGATTCAGTATTACAAAAACAACGGGCGGCCGGTCGTGGACGTCAGCATTCCCGAGCAGGACATCACCAACGGTGTCGTGTATGTCGTCGTCACCGAAGCCCGACTCGGGCGGGTGTATTTTGAAGGAAACCGCTATTTCAGTTCTAGCGTTCTGGGGCGATACAACACGCTGGCTCGCGGGCAACACCTGACCGAACGTCAGATGCTCGAAGAGCTGCGCTGGTACAACGACAGTCCCTTCCGGCGGGTCAACGTCGAACTGCGGCCGGGGCAGAACTTCGGCGAAACCGACGTCGTTTACAAAGTCAAAGACCGCCTGCCGTGGCAGTTTTACACCGGCTATGACGACACGGGCACAAGGGCGACCAGTCTGGAACGCCTTTCCTTCGGTGCGATCTGGGGCAACGCCTTCGGATGCAACCACACGCTGTCGTACCAATTGACCGCCAGCCCCAATTTCGAGGACACCGTCGCCCATTCGGCGGTTTACACCGTGCCGCGCTACAACCAGGACAAGTTCATCGCCTACGGCAGTTACGCCACCAACTCCCCAGACTTTGAATACTACAATCAGGACGGTTATTATTACGAAATGGGGTTCCTCTACGACAAAAAGCTGAAAACCCGGTACCTGAGCGACGACAAGTGGTACGATCACCGCGTTAATGCGGGCTTTCAATTCAAGGAAATCACCAACACGCTGGACTTCGGTTTCTTCAGTTTCGGGAACGATCCCGCCCAGGTGGCCAACATCGCCCTGGGCTACAACGCTCGGCTGTTCGACAAATACGGCCTTTGGTCGCTGGGAGCCAACCTTTACATCAGTCCCGGAGATTTTTCGAAAGGCAACTCCGACGACGTCATGCAGCAATACCGCTGGGGGGCCGACAGCCAATACACCTACGCTCGGATTCGGCTTGAACGCTACCGCGATCTTGGAAGCCGCAGCAACAACAATTGGAAGCTCTACCTCAAGGGCGAAGGCCAGGCGGCGTCCGCCAATCTGTTCACGACCGAGCAGCTCGGCATGGGCGGCACGAACAGCGTGCGCGGTTACGATTCCTACCAATTGAACTTCGACAACGCCCTGCTCTTCACCGTCGAGTTGCAGACGCCGCCGAAATCGCTCGGCCTGTCGCGATGTTTTCGCACGCAAGAGCAGGACATGTTCCAGGCGGTCGTGTTCTATGATCACGGCATGGGCTGGAACAACCATGCTTCCCCCTACGTTTATGATTACAAGCACGAATCCATGAACAGCATCGGGGCGGGGTTGCGTTACAGTTTGAATCCGTATTTCCAGATCAAGTTCGATTACGGCTGGCAGCTCAACCGGGACATTCCGAACAACCACGGCTCCGGCCGGCCGCACCTCAGCCTCGTGTTCTCGCGCTGAGACGGTGAGTGGTGAGTGGCGTGTTGTGAGTTTTCTTTCTCGCTGTTCGCTAACATAACCTCGTAACTCACCACTCGCAACTTGTAACTCGTAAAACGAAATTACGTATTTAATTGGAGTAATCACAAATGAGCAAAAAATGCAGAGGCGAGTTACATGTTGTGAGTGGTGAGTTGCGAGTTGTGAGCGTCGGGTGCCGGAAAATCCACAACATCAGCCCCTATCTCCTATTCCCTATCCCCTCACTCTGCGCTTTACTCTTTGCGCTTTGCACTTTGCTCTTTGTACTTGACGACGCTGCCGTTGCGCAGCAGATTCCGCGCGTCGGTGGCACCGGTACGCGGGTAACACAGCAAACGACGGAAGATTCCGGGAGCAGGCTTCGGACTTCAGACTCCGGGCTTCAGGAAGATACATCGAATGTCAACTCTGAAGCCCGAAGTCCGAAGCCTGAAGTCCCTCCGGAATCCGACATCTCGCGCGCTTTGGAGCTTTATCAGCGAGGCGATTTCGGTGCGGCCAAGACCATGCTCGAAGACATCTGCAAAAAGGACCCGAAACTGCCGCCACCGGGGATTTTTCTGGTGCAATTTGCCGCCGCGTCGCAACAGGAGGAACGGATTCGCTACTGGCTCGACGAGGCGGCGTGGAATCACCCCGACGATCCGGAAGCATTTTCACTATTGGCCGAGTTCGCCTTGAATGACGGCCGGATTGCCGAGGCCAAACTCCTGGTCGAGAAGGCCGTTGCATTGCTTAGAAGCCTTGCAAACAACGAAAACCGCCGCAAATCCATTGAAGCCTCCGCCAATTCGGTCCAGGGCAAACTTTATCAGACGCGGGGAGATTGGAGCAAGGCACGCTCGTATTTTGAGAAGCTGATAGAAAATGATCCGGACAATCTTGACATCCTTGCCCGGCTGGGATTTGTCGCAACACATCAGGGCAAATACGACGAAGCGATTGCGTTTTATCAAAAAGCCGTTGACCAAGGCGCGAAGATTCCGGTACCCAAACTGATTGTTTCGCAAATCGCCGATCAACTGGGCAAAACGGAAATTGCCGACAAGTTTTTCAACGAGGTCGTCAAGACGACGGACATCGATCCCGAGTCGATCCGCATCGCCGTGCAAATCCAGCTCCGGCGCGGTAATATCAGTGAGGCGGAAAAGTTTCTCCAGCAGGCCATCAAGGCGGAACCGAACAATCCCGACAACCTGGCGATTGCTGGCACGATTGATCTGTTCAAAAAGAACTGGTCCGCCGCCGAAAAACGCTTTCAGGACGCGATTCTGATCAACCCGGACAGTTATGCCGCCGCTCAGGGACTTGCCCTGGCATTGGTCGAGCAGGACGACGCGTTGAAAAAAGACCGGGCTTTGACCTACGCGAAAATCAACGTGCAACGCTCCGGGGAAACCCCCGACTCGGTGGCGACGCTGGCCTGGGTGTTCTTCAAATCCGGCAAGCAGATCGAGGCGGAATTTCTGGTCAACAGGGTCATGCAGACCGGCGAATTGACGCCGCTTTCGGCGTATTACTTTGCGGAAATCACTGCCAAGTCGGGGCAAACGGACAAAGCCGTTCTTTTTGCGAAAATCGCAACCGGTTCCGGTGTTGGCTTTATGAAGAAAGCCGAAGCGGAAGCACTGCTGAAGCGGCTTGAAAGTGCGGAGAACAAGACAACCACCCCGCCGACCACCGCAACGGAAATAAAAACGGAACCTGAACAAACAACGGCAACGGAAAAGACTCCCGCACCCATTCGCATTCCCGGAACACGGAATTAAAAGCAACAAGTGGTGAGAGTTTCTCCCCACTCACCACTCGTCACTCACCACTCAATCAAAACCGCTTGGTCACACCGGCGAGAAGCGTATCGGCGAAACTGGTGTTGGTGACAACGCCCTGTCCGTAGAGTGATTCGAACGTCCCGGTCTTTTCGTTTTGGAATGCGTGTGTCCAAGCCAGGTGTGCGTCAATGGATTTCGGCAATGTGACCGTGCATCCGAGTCCCAAAACGTGCTGCATGAACAAAGGCGATGCGACGTTGGCATACTGACTTTCCGACGGAATCGGGTTCGTGTTGTAACAGTAACCGGCGCGAACTCTCAAGCGTTCGAAGACTTTGCGTTCCACGCCGACGGAAACGGCCGTAACGCTGTCCCACCCGAGGCCGATAACGACGTCGTTGCCGTCCATGATGTCGCGAAATCCCTTGGTGTGCCCGTAATCCATGTAACGGATGTCCACTCCGATGATCGTGTCCCTGATGCCGCTGTACGAAACGCCCCAACCGAGGATCATCGGCAGGTCGATGGCAAGCTCGGTATCCATTGCCCTACCACCGGGCTGTGTTCCGGTGAATTGCATGGAATCCGTCCATACGGGACTTTTGAACGTGAAACCGGCCTTCCAATTGTTTTGGAAATCGTAATAAACCCCGATATTAAAGCCGCCACCCCAGGTGTAACGCGTTCCGTAATTCTGCATCGGAGTTGCTACCGGCAACCCAAACGGCATGGGGTTGATCTGCAGGGACGCAAGCCCGATCACCGGTGAGAACCCCAAAGCCAGACGGTCGGTTACCTTGTAGGAAACCGTCGGCAGGATTTCAAATATCTGGACGTTCGACGCGCGCGCCTCGCCTTTCAGGATCGGATTATTCAAGGGACTGCCGGAGCTGGGGTAAAGGGCCGCCGCACCACCGACACCGGCAATGGCCAAACCGTATGTCAATCGCGAGTGCGGACAATTACGATAAACCATCGACATGGTTGGGGCCGGAATTTGCCCGGCTTCACTGTCGGCCGTTCCCGGAAAAAACAACGGGTTGCCCGGAATATCCGACGTGACGGTCGAATGCGGTATGATAACTCCCAAATCGAAACCGATCTGGCACTCTTTCAGCCCGGCGATGGACGCGGGGTTGGCGTAAATGGCACCGGCGGCATCAAGCGGCGTGGCGATGGCCGTTCCTGCCATCGAATCGTTGACCGCACCGATTCCGCGAAGCAATATCCCCTGTGCTTGGACGAGTTCGGTAGCGGAGAAAAACAATAATGAACTTAACAACAGTAATTTTGACACTCGAAGCATGATGATTCCCTTCATTACACTTGCACATTTCACCATTCGGTTTTGACGAGACTTTCCAAAAAACGATCCTTATCGTCTTTCTTGTTATTTCGGTCACAAAGAGTTTGTTTTATCAATGAAAAATCCAACTTCCACTCCAAAAAACGAGTCGTGAAATCACAAACCGCATAATCCATACCAACAACCACGTCAAAATGCGATACGGTAGTACAGTACAAGAGAGTTATTCTTCTTGAATGGCGTTCACATCCAATTCCCGAATCGCCGGACCGATGTGGCTGATAAGTGTCGATGCAGTCATGGATTCCAGTGGAATATTTGAAATGGTGAATGCAAGATCAGATGTACGTCCATGCAGATAAACACCAAGTTTGGCGGCGGCAAGAGGCGACAACCGTTGTCCGACCAACGAGGCGATCATTCCGGAAAGCACATCGCCGCTTCCCGCAGTCGCCATGCCGGGGTTGCCGCTCGTGTTGACAAACACCTGTTCACCATCCGTCACGACGGTTTCAAAACCTTTTAATATGAGAATGACACCGGCATTGTTTCCTTGTACTGACCGGACGTTCAGTTGCGTCATAAAATTGCGGGCAGCGGTGATGCGCTCCTGTACTGGAACGTTACTGCACAGCCGTGCAAATTCACCGGGATGCGGTGTGAGAATCCGCCAAGTTCCACTTGCCGCAACTTCCGCGAACGATTCGGCCATGTGTTCAAACGAATAAGAGGCCAGAGCGTTCAAACCGTCGGCATCAATGAGCATTGGCTTTTTGACTTCGCGGTGCAGTCGCATGACCAGGGCGTCAAGTCCCGCCGAACGTCCCAAACCGGGACCGATCACAATGACATCCGCTTCTTCGGCCAGTGACATGAGCTGTGGAAATGCGTTGAGCGAAATTTTACCCGAACGGTTTTCCGGCAGTGCGACGGTCATCAGTTCCGGCATGGACGACGCCACTATCGGCAACGAACGTTCCGGTACAGCCAGTCGCACCAACCCCGACCCGGTGACCAGTGCCGCGCGACCAGCCATCGCAATCGCACCGCTCATGCCGAACGACCCGCCGATCAGCAACACGCGACCATAATCCCCCTTGTGCGAATCGCGTTTGCGCTCTTGAAAGTGCAGTTTGACCGGAGTTCCGGTATGCGGAACGTTTTGTGCCGTCAAATACGCGATTTTGTTGTCTGTCATGGTGATGTGTTATCCGCTACCGTCATGTAAGGCGATTGATCGGGTGGGATCAATGGTCAAGAATGGATCAATACGGTGGATAATAACCGGAAAACACCGGACTTTGTGTTTGGTTGTTCCAGTTTCCGGTCATCGGAAATGCGGAATTGGATGACGGAGGCGTTGGTGACTGCTCTGCGGAATCATGTCTTTCCGCAAGCGGATTGATCGGCGATGGCATTCCGGGCGATGCCAAACCAGGCGATTGTGTCACGGGATACAATGTTCCAGGTTGCATTGGACCTGGCGGAATAGCACTCGGTTGTGAATCCGAATAATTTGGATACCAAGCGATTTCCCGGTGATTCTGCTGGTAGGGAACAGGGATTGTTTGCATCCCGCCGGTCGGGGCGGTTGCCATCGGTCGTTGTCCCGTTGCCGCGAAACCTTGAGGTGGTCGATTGTCCTGCGGCTGTTGCGGGTAGTTCTCATAAGCCCGCTGTAGTGGCATAGGTTGTTGCGGCATTGGGATATCGGAATATTGACCGGGGTATTGACCGGAATATTGACCCGATTGTACGGCGGGGTTCATTATACCATTATTGTTTGCGCCATAATATGCACCGTTATTTTGTGCCGGAGGATATTGAGGCTGATTGGAATAGGAAATATTCGGAATCATGACCGGTTGCTGTTGTTGCGGATAGGATTGAACCGGTTGCTGAACGGCATATTGATGCGGATATTGATACTGTTGTACTGGTACCTGTTGCGGAGTGACATTTTGTCGAACGACACTTTGTTGTCCAGCACTTTGTTGTCCAGCACTTTGTTGTCCAGCACTTTGTTGTCCGGTGCTTTGTTGTCCGGCAAAATGTTGCTGATGTATTTGAACAGGCTGTTGTTGCGAAGGATAAGCGGTCTGCGAGGGTTGATAGGGTGGTGTTTGTGATGCGCCGGGGGATTGTGCCGCCATCGTTGGGACGCGTTGTTGTTCGAATCGTGTTGATACTGAAACATCGTCATTGGGAAGGCCGTCATTTGGAAACCTGGCAGCCAATTGCTGTTGCTTGGTATGGGATTCACGGGCCTTGCCCATGGCCAGCGTAGCTTTGTCAAATTCGGAATGATCCGTATAGATACGCGCCATTTCTTCATAGGCTCCCTGTTCGCCGAGTGCCTGTTTCAGGTAACGCAGACCGGCCTGGTACTGCTTTTGTTGCGCCATGGTGCGTCCCAGCATGATCTGAAATCGGCGATCATTCGGGGCGATCTGGAGAGCCTGAAGAAAAATGGATTCAGCGCGGTGATATTCCTTTTGCATATAAAGGTTTTGGCCGTACAACCCATGCACTTCAACGTTATTCGGGTCCAGCTTGATCGCTTCATCAAAATACCGGTTACTTGCCATGAAATCGCTTTTTTCGAAGGCTATTCGCCCGAGTTGGTAATTCGCCACAGCAAGGGAAGCTTTGTCTTCAGAACGTTGATTCTTTTCAAGATAATCCTTGTAACGTTCTTCCGCCAGTGTGTGATTACCCGATTGCCAGGCTTTCCCGGCTTCGTTAATTGTGGACGCGTCAAACGTAGTCGTGTCAACCACGGAGTCCGGTTTTTCTTTTCTGAAAGGATTCCCCGCGGATCGAACCCATGAATCAAGATTTGAACACCCCGCAGAAGAAATGGTGGTGACGGCAAACAATAATAGAGAGATATTCCCAAGTTTTCTCATGATTCAACCGCATTCCATGCAATTGGGTCTGATGACATTCCACCCTTGATTTGGTTCGCGCGACTGTACATTTCACAACGAAAAAAATCAACTTGTTCGTTTCTATCGGTGAAAACTTTCAGTAGGGTCAAGACGAAATCACCCGTCACTGCGATTTGGAAGAACATACCGTTTATAGGAATTAAATCACATGTACGGAATGACACAATCAGGCAATGATGGATCCGATTAATACCGCACAAAAAAAGATTGGCAGGACGGTCACGACGTGACCGTCGCTGTATTGACTATCTTTGCTCTCGAAAAGTCAGATAAGCGAACAGTCCGATGATGACTGACGAAACGACAAAAGCGATGTCCATCATTGGATTAATACGCGCAAACGGAACTTTAAGAATTAAATCAAGAAAAAAAATCAGGAATATTACCGCAGAAACAATCAGTGCGAAAAGACAAAGAACTTTGGCCATAGAATTTCTCCCTGGTACACCAGAGACACACAATATTCCCATATCAAATGCTTACTTCAGCATCTGAACCCACTATAAGTAACATTATTCAAAAATCATCCACACATCATACAATCGTGACTGTACAAATGGGCGAAATATAAAAAACATAAGAACAGTATAACTTGGTATGACTTGGAACACCACACCTATTTTAAAATTTTCCTCTATTTTAATCATCTTGCTTTAAAAATTCGGAAACAGTGTTCCAAGTCCAACATCTCTGATTCTGTTCAATTCTTCTTAACTTATGAATGTACCTTCGCTTGAGATACCACTGAGCGATTTTTCAGGAAGAGACAGCATTGAAATCGTTTTATGCACAGGAAACATAATTGTAAATGCCGTTCCTTTGCCCACTGTGCTGTTAACGCGGATTTTACCCGAATGAGCCTCAACGATTGTGCGGCAGGTTGCCAATCCCAATCCGGTACCACCTTTTCCGCTGGTATCGGGACCGATTTTTGTCGTGTAAAACGAATCGAAAATATGCCGCAATTTCTCTTGAGGAATTCCTGTACCATTATCACGAACTTGAATGGTCACAAAGTTATTGACGGGATCAAAGTCCATTTTGATATGGAGTTTACCTCCATTGGGCATTGCCTGACGCGCATTAATTAACAAGTTGAGCAGAATTTGCTGAATTTGATTCCCGTCGGCCAATATTTCTGGAACATCATTCAACTCTTTTTTAATCGAAATCCGATATTTGTTCATTTCCTTTTCCAGGAGCATTAGTGCATCTTCAATGACCGGCCTAAGTTGTGTCGGTTCAAATCCTGATTTGCGATTTCTCGCCATACCGAGAATGGTTCCTGTCACTTTGGCCGCCCGACTGGCGGCAAGAAGAATTTTGTCAAATGATTTTGTACGTGTTTCATCATCCGTATGCCGCAAACCTAGTTTGGCATAATTGATAATCGTCATCAAAATATTATTGAACTCGTGCGTGATTGTGCCGGTTAATTCACCGATCGCCGTCAATTTCTGGGTCTGCAACAGTTGCTCCTGAAGTCGGGCAATCATTTGTTCTGCATTTTCACGATCCCATTGGTCAGACATAGTGCCAAAATTTCCAAAAAATTGATAAATCGTCCACAAAAATCCATTTATGTTACAGCAGACAACGATACTATAACAGTTATATCGACTATTCAAAATACGGAATTTCAGTAAAATTGATTTTTGATTGAAAAAAGTTTGTAACCGTTCCCATGCTGAGTTTCTTGCAGAAACACAGAGAGTGCTGAGATTTTATGTTTAGCCCCAAACCATCAAGCAAAGAAACTAAGGGATGAGAAAGGGTGGTGGCACGTAGTACAAAGATAATCAATTGCACTTCATGAAAACAGGCGATATTTCTCTTTGTGTCCTTTG
>Ga0123353_10015617_pt1 | contig 11047 bp, 9 predicted proteins | sample TergutLab28metaG_3_FD_92763 | JGI IMG/M metagenome (GOLD analysis project Ga0123353, IMG submission 92763) | Labiotermes labralis P3 segment gut microbial communities from Petit-Saut dam, French Guiana - Lab288 P3 | ecosystem: Host-associated > Arthropoda: Insects > Digestive system > Gut ... | reverse complement strand
GCGCTGTCAATACGCGACAGACATTTGCCGCACCCAGTCCCCGGGCTATGAAGAAGTCCTGCCCAACCATTTCGTTTCCTGCCATAATGTGAGAGAAATTAATGACCTGTAGCAATAATCCCGGAAATAAACAACGCTGAGTCCAGCGCAATGATATAGAAAGGAGGCATGCACAATGGCTATCAGCAGTATAGACAACGACCTGTGCACCGGCTGCGGGATTTGCGTCAATTCTTGTGAATACGATGTGCTCCGCATGGAAGGGGATCCGGGGAGACCTGTGATCGCCTATCCTGACGACTGCACCGTGTGCAGCAGGTGCCAGAAAGACTGCCCTGTAAAAGCGATACAAATCGTTCCCGGCATTCACGTCCCGATCACGTCATTTTTCGGATTCTAGTCGTGATTGAGCGTCAGCAATTATTGAAAAGGAGGGCAAGTAAAAATCGTGGTCAATCCGAAAGATATAATAATTGAGACCGACGTTCTTGTGATTGGCGCCGGTTGGGCGGGTTTTTTTGCGGCTATAAAGGCCCGGGAAAGCGGCGCGTCAGTAACGCTTGTCGACAAAGGATACGCCAGCAGATCCGGCGCCAGTTCGAGAAATGACGGACATATGACCGTATTCAACGAAGAATGGGGCGGAAAGCTGGAATCCTGGCACGAGCAGACCGCAGTGACCGGAGAATATTTAAACAATCCTACCTGGACAGAGATCACCTGTCTGGAGTCATACGAGAGATATCTTGATATCCTCTCATGGGGCATTGCGCCGCCGAGAGATAAGAACGGCGAAATGCTTCATCCCTTTGAAATCAGATATCCCGGCGGAATAGACGCCGTTTGGCTCGGATGGGGATACGATACCATGCCGTTTGTCAGAAAGTACGCGCTCAAAATCGGCGTAAACATCGCGGACCGTGTGCTTATCACGGACCTGCTCAAGCAGGATGATAAGATATGCGGAGCTGTGGGGGTAGGGACTCAGACCGGCGATTTCCATGTTTTCAAAGCAAAATCCACAATATTGTGTACAGGCACAAGCTGTTTTAAAACTCAGGCGCCTGCGTCGCGCAGCAGCAAAGCTTCGTTCGACGGAGAAGCTATGGCATACCGCGCCGGAGGCGAGATCAGCGGCATGGAGTTTTCCGTTATGGCCCGATGGAAGCCGTATGTCGGGGAGTTTCCACCGGATGCTCCCGTGTTCCCGCGTGAGGGCAGAAAAATCAACCATGTATATTCAAAGCATGTCAGTTGGCTTTACGCATACCGCTGCCCGCTCATGCTGCTGGGGAACTATATAGATTCAGACGGCCACGGAGCCGGTCCGTTCCATCCGTACAGCCTGATGACAGTACATGAAGGTAAAGGTCCGATGCTTCTCGATGTGGAATCTGCAACTGATGAGGAAATAGAGCATGCGCTGATGCTGTATCCGCCGGATTATGAGCGTTTCAAGATGGTCGACACGGATCCTGTCGGACGCGATCTATACAGCGGTGATTTTGATATGGCGGAATCTTTTATGGGGCGTCATATGGGCGGTTCCGGCGGCGTGACCTCAACGGACTATGACGGCGGCACTTCGCTGCCGGGTCTTTTCGGCGCAGGCGACGCCTATCACTCCGCGGCTAGCGGCAGCGTATATCCAAACGGAGGCACAGGAATTCGCGTCGCAACGGTATCCGGCGCCCGTGCAGGGCGCGCCGCAGCGGAATACGCAAAGGATAGGGATATTAACGCGATCGACGAGCAGCAAATCGCGAAGCTTCGCGATTACGCGCTGGGTCCGATCATGCGAAAGGGTGGTTTTGACCCCGTGTGGGCCTCCGATCAAATCAGCAGCCTTGTCATACCTTATTATGTCTTCGGCGTACGCAGCGGCGAACGTTTGAAAGCCGCTTTGACGATGCTTGAGTTCCTCGAGGGTCATGTAGCACCTTTGCTTTACGCCAGAGATCCTCATGAGCTTGCAGTGGCGCACGAGACGAGAAACAGAGTATTGGGCGCAAAAATGATTGCTGCCAGCTCCCTCTTCAGAGAGGAGAGCCGCGGTCTGCAGTACCGGGAGGACTTCCCGAGCAGAGACGACGAGCACTGGCACTGTCATGTAAAAATCAACCGTGAAAACGGACAGTTTACGTTGTCCAAAATGCCTGTCGGTCACTGGTGGCCTGATCATGCATCAAAACCATATCTTGAAAAATATCCGAAAAGATATCGAGGAGAGGTTATCCCTGAATGAAAGGCGGATTATTAAAATGAAGGATGAGCGAAAAGAAATCGTTATAGAAACCGACGTCCTTGTGATCGGCGGCGGCTGGGCGGGATTTTTCGCGGCGGTTAAAGCCAAAGAGGACGGAGCGAACGTTACGCTTGTTGAAAAGGGCTATGCAAGCAGAGCCGGCGCAAGTTCGATGAACGACGGCCACTTTACGGTATACAACCCGGATTGGGGGCATAAGCTGAGCGGGTGGATGGCTCAGCACGCAATATTTGGCGAATATATGAACAACCCCGAATGGACGGAAACGACTTGCCTTGAATCATACGACCGTCTGCAGGACGTCCTGTCGTGGGGAGTCGTACCGCCAAGAGATAAGAACGGCGATCTCGCACGTCCGTTCAAGCTCAGATATCCCGAAGGAATCGAGGCTATCTGGATCGGCTGGGGATTCGATACTATGCCGTTTGTCAGGAAAAATGCAATAAAAGCTGGTGTGCATATAATAGACCGTGTACAGATCACAGATCTTATAAAAAAAGACGGTGTCATATGCGGCGCCGTGGGCTTCGGCGCCCAAACCGGCGATTTCCATGTCTTTAAGGCAAAAGCGACAGTTCTTTGCACAGGCAGCAGCGGCTTTAAAATGCAAGCTCACGCGGGAGCCGGCAGTACTTCCTCATTTGACGGTGAGTCTATGGTATACCGCGCAGGTGGCGAGATCAGCGGGATGGAGTTTTCCTGCATGGGACGCTGGAGACCGTTTGCCGGAGAGTTCCCGCCGGATTCGCGGGTTTCTCCGAGGGAAGGCAGGAAAATTGACGACTCGTACAAGAAAAACATTAACTGGCTCAGCGGAGGCCCCGTTCTGCTGCTCGGCAACTATATTGATTCCGACGGGCATGGCGAGGGCTCGTTCCACCCGTTTAGCGTGATAACAGTGCATGAAGGCAAAGGGCCGATGCTTCTTGATACAGAGTTTGCTACTCAGGAAGAGATCGATCATGCCGTACTGCTGTATCCTCCCAGATATGAGCGCTTCAACGCGGTTGGCGTCGATCCCACCGCGCGCGCGCTGTTCAGTGGCAACTTCGATATGGCGGAGGCGTTTATGGGCCGACATCTGGGCGGCGGAGGCGGAGTAACCTCTACGGATTTGCACGGCGGAACCTCGCTGCCCGGTCTCTTCAGCGCCGGCGACGTCTACCATTCCGGAGTATGCGGCAGCGTATACGCAAACGGAGGCACAGGGATCAGAGTCGCGACTGTCTCCGGAGCGCGCGCCGGGCACGCCGCAGCAGAATACGCAGCTGCGGGCAGCTTCGTCACGGCTGATGATAAGGGGATTGCCGGGTTGCGCGAATACGCGCTCGGTCCTATAGAGCGCAAGGGCGGCTTTGACCCGGCATGGGTCTCGGACCAGGTCAGCGGCGTTATCCTTCCTTATTACGTTTTCGGCGTACGCAGCGGCGAGCGTCTCAAGGCCGCCCTGACTATGCTTGATTTCCTCGACGGGCATGTCGCGCCGATGATCTACGCGACTGATCCACATGAGCTCGCCGAGGCGCACAGAGCCAGAAACAGGATCCTGGGCGCGAAAATGATGGTCGCCAGCGCCCTGTTCAGGGAGGAGAGCCGCGGTCTGCAGTACCGCGAGGATTTCCCGAACAGAGACGACGAGAACTGGCACTGTCACGTTAAGATAACTCAAGACGACGGCAGCTTCGCACTGTCCAAAATGCCGATCGATAGCTGGTGGACCGAATATAAGTCAAAGCCTTATCTTGAGAAGTATCCGAACAGATTTCGCGGCGAGGTCATCCCTGAATAGTATAAGCAAAAGATAGATTTAGTTACGGGAAAGGATGAGCAATCATGATCAATCAATTGGATGATATCCAAAGCATACTTCTTATGGGCGCCGGTCCCAGCAGCGTCGCGCCTTCAACCTATCATGCACTGTCCAGGAACACGCTCGGTCACCTCGATCCTTATTTTATTAGTATAATGGACGAGTTAAAGGCGAATCTCCGGATCCTGTTCGGAACACAAAATGAACTGACCGTTCCTCTGTCGGGGACGGGTTCGCTGGGCATGGAGGCTGCCTTTGTCAACATGGTCGAACATGGCGACAAGGTCCTCGTACTGCAAAACGGCGTGTTTGGCAAGCGGATGGTTGACGTTGCGGGCCGCCTGGGCGCAAACGTCACCGAGTTGGCGTTCGATTTTGGAAAACCGGTGGATGTGGGCGCCGTCAGGGAGCAGTTGAACAAAGAGAGCTATAAAATAGTCGCGGTGGTTTATGCGGAGACGTCAACGGGCGTTAAAAACCCGGTAAAGGAGATCGGCAATCTGCTCAAGGGCAGCGATACGTTTTATCTTGTAGATACCGTTACCGCTATCGGCGGAATTCCGCTGGAAGTCGACGCATGGGGCGTTGATATATGCTACGCCGGTTCTCAAAAGTGTTTATCCTGTCCTCCGGGCGCTTCGCCAATCACATATTCGGACCGCGCAGTACAGGCTATAAGGGATCGAAAATCGAAGGTTCCAAACTGGTATCTGGATATGACGCTTCTCACGCAGTATTGGGGAGGTAATACACGCGTATATCACCACACGCCGCCAATAAATATGATGTATGCACTGTATCAGGCTGTTTACAGTATTATTGAAGAGGGACCGGAGAAAGTGTTCGCGCGGCATGTTCAGGCGCACGAACATCTTGTCGCCGGACTCAAGGATATGGGCTGGAACATGCTGGTGGATGAGAAGTTCCGGCTTCCGATGCTAAACGCAGTATCGGTGCCCGACGGCGTTAACGAAGCAGGTATGCGTTCGAGACTGCTAAACGAGTTCCGGATCGAAATAAGTTCCGGTCTTGGAGAGCTAGCGGGCAAAATTGTACGCATCGGCCTTATGGGCTACAACGCTAAGCTGGAGTATGTTGACAGGTTGCTGAACGCCATGAAGGCTATTCTTTCATAGCGCGCTCCCGCAACTATTCAAACTTACGTCCGATGACGTAAACACGGGGGATTGCGCTCCCCACACTTGCAATCCGCAGATAACAGGCATTTTCTTTGAGTAAGCAACCGTGGAGAACTATTTATTATATTGTATCAGGCAGAAGGAAATGCGGGGAAGTCAATGATGAATTCCCCGCATTTTGCATTTGTTTTAGTTTTTGAATAGTATTTTTCCGTCAGTCCATTTTGGTATCAACATACCGACGCTGACGCCAAGCGCAGTGTTATCAGAAATTACGCCTATGCCGACAATCGATTTTAGATCCTTCCTATATTCCGCGCGATATCATACGCCGATCCGGTCGCTGCGGTGATGTTGGACGGCATGACGCAGTCCCCAAGCATATAAAACTCCGGCGCGCTGAAATTCAACGCTATCGCATCTTCACGGCGCGGTTCCTGGCCGACTGCATAGACGACTGTTTCCGCCGGGAAGAACTTCTCGCCCGCCTGTGTTTGGCATAGCAGGCCGTCCGGCTTAATCTCTTTTGCGCTTGTTTCCGTGAAAACCTCTATCCCGCGGCTCTTCAGCTCGACTTTTAGACCTTGCATGTGCAGGAAATTGCCTCCGTCGTTGGCTTTGTCCGCCATCTCCACTACCACGACGCTCCTGCCGTTCATTGCCAGATATACACCCAGTTCGAGCCCGACGAGACCGGCTCCGATGATGACGACACTGCTGCCGGTCTTCCCTGGATCAATATAGGCGTCCTGAGCCTCGAGCACATTATCTCCGTCTATCCCGGGGATATCAGGCTTGATTGGACGAGAACCTGTTGCCGCTATGATCGCGTCAGGCTTAAGCTCTTCGGCGAGTTCAGGCGTAAGAGTCGTGTTCATAAGGATTTCCACTTCCGCCCGGGCGAGCCTGCGTTTCTGAGTCTCGATATACACATCGAGCTTCTTCTTAAACGGTACATTTTTCTCGCACTTTATTGCTCCGCCGAGTTCACCGCTTTCTTCAAACAGCGTAACCGTGTGCCCGTATCCGGCGCAGCTCAGCGCGGCTTGCATCCCGCCGATACCGCCCCCGGCGACAAGCACTCTCTTCTTGTTATTCACTTTCGCGTCGTAAAAGAGCGTGTCCCCCAAGTACCCGTTTTCAGGGTTGAACGCGCAATATGCCACGCTCTGCGCGACTTCCATGGAGAAGCAGGATAAACATCTCATGCACGGAGTGATATCGTCTTCTTTGCCAGTGCGCATCTTTATCGGCAAATCAGGGTCGGCGATCAGGCTTCTTGCCATCTCAACAATGTCGGCCTGGCCTGAAGCGACTATTTCCTCCAGCATCTCAGGATCGCCTAACCCGCCTATCGTGGCGACCGGCGTTTTTACGTGCTTTTTTATCTCGGCTGCGAGGCAGACATTATACCCCTCGGGGAGAAACATGCGCGGATGCGTTACGGAAAAGACCTCCGCGATTTCATGGTTGCCGGCGGAAACATGTATAAGGTCGGCGTGTCCGTCCAACTGCTTCGCGTAGGCAATGCCTTCCTCAAGACCGTACCCGCCGTCGTAGCGCTCGCTACCACTGATCCGCACCTCAACAGGCATGTTCGGACCAACCGCTCGATGTATCGCGTCGCATATGGCAACAGTCAGCCGCGCGCGGTTTTCGATGTCAGGTCCTCCCCATTTGTCTTTCCGCGTATTGATGAGCGGGGAGAGAAACTGCTGAGGCAACCAGCCGTGCCCCGCATGGATAAGGACCATGCCAAACCCGCATTTTTTAGCTGTAACAGCAGCTTCAGCATATTTCGCGATCGTGTTCTCGATTTGTTCCTCCGACATCTCGTCGACCATTCTTCCGTCAACTTCGCACGTCACGGGTCCGAACGCAACGCCGCGCTCCCGAATATCGCGGTTTGCGTACATACCGGCGTGGAAGAGTTCCGCCGTCGGTACCGCCCCGTAACGGGCTACTGTCGTAGCGACCCTCGCCAGAGGTTTCTGAACTTCGTAAATCGTTCCGCGGTGCGTGAAGCCGCGTCCATATTCTCCGTCGACAGCAAGTTCGCCTGTGCAGACCGACGCAGCTCCGCCCATCGCTTTCCTGCCGTAATAGTATGCGGCGCCAAGAAGCTCCATACTATCAGCTGACGCGATGAGGTGGCCTGTCGGCGCGGCAAAGATTCTGTTCCGGAATATCGTACCTGCGAGCTGAATGGGCTCAAACACATGCTTATACTTGAACGTAGCCATATTGACATCATCCTTTCTCTTTTACTGATTATTGATTTTATGGCAACAATAGCACATTCCACATTGTTTTTCAAGGAAATTACGCCAGTAATACGCTGTGCCGTCTATTGACATTCATACTGTATTTTGCAATAATGATATGCATATTAGACGGTCTGAAAACCGGGACTTTATGGAAAGGAGCGTATCCATGGCAATCAACAGTTTCGACTATGACCTGTGCACAGGTTGCGGCAAGTGCGTCAACGCTTGCTGGCACGATGTAATTCGTATGGACAAGGAGCACAATAAGCCTGTAATCGTATATAAAGATGAATGCGTTATGTGCAATATGTGCTACAAAGACTGTCCGGAAAAAGCGGTGAACCTCGGTCCGGGAGTGACCATCCCGATCACTTCGTTTTATGGTTATTAATTAACCCGGCGGCGCAGAAAAAATTTTAAGGAGGCCAGACAAATGGAGACAAAACCTAAAACAATAGTCATGGAGTCAGATATTCTTGTAATTGGCGCTGGCTGGGCAGGTTTCTTCGCGGCTATCAAAGCCAGGGAAACCGGAGCAAACGTGATCATGGTGGACAAAGGCTACGCAAGCCGGACCGGATCAAGCTCGGCGAACGACGGCCATTTTACGGTTTTCAATGAAGATTGGGGCGCAAAGCTTGACGCATGGATGCTGCAGCATTCAGAACTCGGCGAGTACATGAATAACCCGGCCTGGACTGAGCAATCCTGCCGGGAATCGTACGAGCGTTTCAAAGACGTCATATCGTGGGGCATAGTACCGCCGACAGACAAAGACGGCAATCTTGTCCATCCTTTCGGAAAGCCAAGATATGAGAATGGCGTCGATGCAATTTGGATCGGCTGGGGCGATACAACAATGCCGTTTGTCAGAAAACACGCCTTGAGTATCGGCGTGAATATCATAGACCGCGTTCATGTGACCGATCTTCTAAAAAACGACGGCATAGTAAACGGCGCCGTTGGTTTCAGCACACAAACAGCGGATTTCTACGTTTTCAAGGCCAACGCTACCGTACTCGCTACCGGAAGCAGCTCATTTAAAACGCAGCTCCCCGCCGCCCTGGGAAATAAGGCGTCTTTCGACGGCGAGGCTATGGCATATCGAGCAGGTGCGGCTGTCAGCGGGATGGAGTTCGCCACAATGTCGCGGTGGAAGCCATATGTCGGCGAGTTCCCAGAAGGCGCCCCGATACACTCACGCGAGGGCAGGGAAATCAACGACTGTTATTCAAAGAACGTCAACTGGGTCTTCGGCGGCCCGACACTTCTGGCGGGAGATTATACCGACTCCGACGGCAAAGGGCGCGGGTTCATACATCCTTACGGTCTCATGGCGGTGCATGAAGGAAAGGGACCGCTGCTGCAGGATCTGGGTCATATATCGGAAGAGGAGATGCAGCACGCTCTAATGCTCTATGAGCCTGATTATAAGCGCTATGCAGCCGCAGGCATCGATCCGACGGAGCGCGGCTTATTCAGCGGCGCGTATACAATGGCCGAGGTTTTCATGGGCCGGCATATGGGCGGTTCAGGCGGCGTATCCGCAACAGATATGGACGGCGGGACGACAGTGCCCGGTCTCTTTGGCGCGGGTGATTCTTATCACTCGGGAGTGAGCGGCGCAGTATATCCAAGCGGAGGCACCGGTCTCCGGGTTGCAATGACCACCGGCGCCCGCGCGGGTCTCGCGGCATTAAAATTTGCCGGTGAGAGGGCGGCTCATGACGCCGTCACAGACAGCGAGCTCGAAAAATTGCGCCAGTATGCTCTCGGCCCGCTCGAACGCAACGGCGGATTTGATCCCGATTGGATATCGTCACAGACCACAAACGTGATCGTCCCTTATTACATTTTCGGCGTCAGGCGCGGCGACCGTTTGCAAGCCGCCCTGACATTGCTGGAGTTCCTGGACAACCATGTCGCGCCTCAGGCTTATGCTACTGACGCTCATCATTTGAGCATGGTGCATGATGGCAGAAGCCAGATCATCGGAGCCAAAATGATGGTCGCCGCCGCTTTGTTCAGGCAGGAGAGCCGCGGACTTCAGTTCCGCGAGGACTTCCCGTACAGGGATGATGAAAACTGGCTGTGCCATGTAATCATCGAGCAGAAGGACGGCAAGCTGTCTTTGTCCAAAAAACCAATAAAAGACTGGTGGCCTCAGCTTGAATCGAAGACCTATCTCGAAAAATATCCAAACAGATACCGCGGCGAAGTAATTCCCAAATAAACGCCGCACGGCGCGCCTCGGCTTTTCCGCGGCGCGCCGGTGCTGTTCCCTTTCAATTACACGTTTTGCATTATAGATAGACTCTTCGACTATTCTCTTGATCTTCGAGTACAGGCGTTTAATCTACTTGCATTTATCGGCGTAATCGCGGAGCTCGGGATCGGTATAGCCGCGATTGTATTAAATGATAAAATCGCAACTGCCTTATGCACTTTTCCGACGCAGTACTATTAGTTGTCCTGCTGTGCATCGCCGAAAAAAAGAAGTGCTATCGTCTTAGCAGTTGGATATTTATTGTCATATTATTCTTCATATTTTTCCGGTGTTGTTTTTCTATTGCGTCTGTTACAAGAGCGGGGTAGCCTGCTCATTTATGATTGCTTTCGTTTTTACGAGCACTGCTACGCCGTTTGCTGTAACCAGTTCGTCGGTGAACAGTTTCCATTCGCCGGCGATGGCGTTGTCCGCCGCACTTCCGCCAAAAAACGGAACGCGGCCAATGACATTTGTGATACCCATAAGAAAGAATTCTTCTTCGCCCGGCGAGGTGACCATATAGAAATAATCCGGCGAGGAAGCCTTTCCCGCCTTTTTTATTGCCTCACGTGCCACCTTTTCGCCAGTGCCCACAGGGCAGTCACCCCTATCGGCGCAGGCGACGCCTACTGAAAATCCGTCGCCTTAAAACGTCATGACACCGGCGAAGTAATCTCCGCTGACATATCCCTGCGGTGTAATGATGCCGGTAAATGATGTGTTTCCGACAATAGCAGTCTCAGGCATTTCACTTTTCATGCTCCTGATGAGTTCCGTTTGGTCATAGTTTACGCTGGAGTATAGAAACGCAAGTGATTATTTCTAATCTTTAATGACCCGCCCGCCCCCCGATCCTTGTACCACTATCAAAGTTAGGAGATATAATATAGAATGGTACAAAGGAGTCGAGATGCATGGCGAAGAAGCAAAGAAACCATGAGCGACAAGATAATTCGTATGCTCCGCAACGAGGTACAGCAAAGCCCAAAGATGTAGCTTTTTTGTAAAGATGGTAAAAAGCCCTTGACTAACGGCTCCTGATTCGTAGATCATTCAGCACTCTCGAACAGACTAAGCATCCGCAGGCAGAAACACCGAAGCCTTGAACAAATCATCGGTAAGCGTCTTAAGCCCCGCCGCTTTTTGAACAAGGACATCCAGGTACTCCGGGGTTTTGTCGCTGTCGAGGCCTTCGTTTTTTAGCAGGTCTGTGTATGTTATGAGTGACGTCAGCGGTGTTCGGATATCATGTGAGACATTGGTTATGAGTTCGGTTTTTAGCCGCTCGCTCTTCAT
>Ga0123353_10015615_pt1 | contig 11047 bp, 10 predicted proteins | sample TergutLab28metaG_3_FD_92763 | JGI IMG/M metagenome (GOLD analysis project Ga0123353, IMG submission 92763) | Labiotermes labralis P3 segment gut microbial communities from Petit-Saut dam, French Guiana - Lab288 P3 | ecosystem: Host-associated > Arthropoda: Insects > Digestive system > Gut ... | reverse complement strand
GCGCATCAACGACCTCACCGGGCACCTGAAGGTGCACAAGAAGGACCACCACTCCCGCCGCGGCCTGCTGATGATGGTCGGCCACCGGCGCAACCTGCTGACGTATCTGCAGAACAACGACATCGAGCGTTACCGTTCGCTCATCGCGCGCCTGGGCATCCGCAAGTAAAGGTTGGGCATCAGGAGGCAGGGGTCAGGTTGAAGCTCCTGCCTCCTTCTTACGGATTTGAGGGAGAATCGTTTTAGCGGTAAATCGAGCACCTGCGGTGCGGCGCCGTCGCTTCGCTGTGTTCTGCCCGAGCCTCAGCGCTTCGCTGGTGTTGGATTTATTGCTAAACCCTTCTCCTTTGATCAAAATATAAAAATCAAAAGGAGAGCAACATGTTTTTCAAGGACTACAAGCAATTCGAAACCGAAATCGGCGGACGGCCGTTTGTCGTGGAAATCGGCAAGATGGCGCAGCTGGCCGGGGGCGCGTGCCTGGTGCGCTACGGCGAGACCAACATCCTGTGCACCGCCACCATGAGCGCCAAACCCCGCGACGGCATCGACTACTTCCCCTTAAGCGTGGACTTCGAGGAAAAGCTCTACTCCGTGGGGAAGATCCCCGGCTCCTTCCAGCGGCGGGAGGGCCGCCCCAGCGAGAAGGCCGTGCTGGCCGGCCGCGTGATTGACCGCCCCATCCGCCCGCTGTTCCCCAAGGACATGCGCAACGACGTGGGCGTGGTGGCCACCGTGATGAGCGTGGACCAGGACTGCCCCCCTGACATGGTGGCCATGCTGGGTGTCTCCATCGCGCTGAGCATCTCGGAGATTCCCTGGCGCGGGCCCGTGGCGGGCGTGACCGTGGGCCTGGTGGACGGCGAGTACGTCATCAACCCCACCGCCGGGCAGCGCGAAAGCAGCCGCATGAGCCTGGTGGTGTCCTCCACCGCGGACCTGGTGGCCATGATCGAGGCCGGGGCCAGCGAGGTGAGCAACGACGAGATGTTCGAGGCTATCATGTTCGGCCATAAGGAAAACCAGCGCCTGGTGGCGTTCATCGCGGGCATCGCCGCCGAGTGCGGCAAAGGGAAGATCGACTTCCCCTCCAACGACCCGCCCGAGGAGATGTACGAGGCCATCAAGGCCTTCGCCATCGAGGATATACGCGCGGCCCTTGACACCGACGACAAGCGCGTGCGCGACGAGCGGCTCAAGCCCGTGTACGAAAAGGCGCACGCCGAGTTCGATGAAAAGTACCCCGAGCTGTTAGAGAAAATCGAGGACTGCCTGTACAAGACGCAGAAGTACGTGGTGCGGCGCTGGCTGCTGGACGACAACAAGCGCGTGGACGGCCGCGGCATCGACGAGATTCGGCCCCTCAACGCTGAGGTGGACCTTCTCGACAGGGTGCACGGCTCGGGTATGTTCACCCGGGGGCAGACCCAGGTGCTCACCGCCACGACGCTGGGCCCCATGAGCATGGAGCAGAACCTCGACGGCATCGACGAGGAGGAAAGCAAGCGCTATATCCACCACTACAACTTCCCGAGCTTTTCCGTGAGCGAAACCAGGCCCTCGCGCGGGCCGGGCCGCCGGGAAATCGGCCACGGCGCGCTCGCCGAGCGCGCGCTCCTGCCGGTGATCCCCGCCGTGGAGGAATTCCCCTACGCCATCCGCCTGGTCAGCGAAGTCATCAGTTCGAATGGCTCCACCTCTCAGGGCGCGATCTGCGCATCGACATTATCGCTCATGGCCGCCGGCGTGCCGATCAAAGCGCCTGTAGCAGGTATTAGCTGCGGCTTGATCACCGAAGGCGAGCGCTTCATGACGATGGTGGACATCCAGGGCCTGGAGGATTTCTTCGGCGACATGGATTTCAAGGTCGCGGGCACCCACGCGGGCATCACCGCGATTCAAATGGACCTCAAGATCGACGGCCTGACCCCGGCGATCATCCGCGAAGCTTTGGAGAAAACCCTCAAGGCGCGCGTGTATATTCTGGACGACATCATGCTCGAGGCCATCGCGGAGCCCAGGCCCGAGCTATCTAAATGGGCGCCGAAGATGCTCACGACGACCATCCCGGTGGACAAAATCAGCGAGGTCATCGGCAAGCAGGGCAAGGTCATCCAGAAGATCTGCGCCGAATGCAACTGCAAGATCGACGTGGAGGAGGACGGCAAAATCTTTATCTGTTCCACGGATATCGACGACGCCAGGCGCGCGCTGTTCATGGTGGAAACCATTGCCAACGACCCGGAAATCGGCGCGATATACAAGGGCGTGGTCACCCGGCTCATGGAATTCGGCGCGTTTGTGGAGATTGCCCCCGGCAAGGAGGGCCTCGTGCACATCAGCCGCCTGGACATCCGGCGCACCGAGCGCGTGGAGGACGTGGTGAATGTCGGCGACGAAGTCATTGTGAAAGTACAGGAAATTGACGATCAGGGCCGCCTCAATCTCTCAAGGCGAGACGCGCTCATCGAAGTGGAAGGCCTTGTGCCCGAAAACACCATTTCGGACGCCCCGCGGCGCCCCCCGCCCCGCAGGGACGGCAGGCCCGGCGGCGGCAGGCCCCCGAATAGGAGATAGGGGTTAGGAGCCAGGAGTTAGGAGGATACGTTGCATGAAAAAAATAATCCTGATTGTGGTTGGCATTGTTGTCTTAATTGCAGCGTGTGTCGCGGTTACCTGGGTGATTTTTGTACCCGCAAAAACTTCCAAGCCGATCAACATGGAAGATATCACCGTGAGCAAGGAGGTATTCATCAAAGGCGATACCGTGAAAGCCGAATACCTTGTGTTGAGCGGCATAAAAGACAAAAGACTCCAGAATAAACTCAACGAGCTGCTGCATAGCTTCTATGTGGGACAATGGGTGGCGCAAGAAGAGCCCGATCTTGCCGTTTATGAAAGCAAAGCAAACTTCACGATCGTTGGCAATTTGCTCAGCGCGCGCCGGGTGCTGCAAACCATTGGTCCCGGACGAAGCGCCGCGGACCAGAGAAGTGAATTCAGCACCCAGACGCTCCAATTGACTGACGGCGAGATTTTCACCTTCCCCCTCACGGCCACGCAGCTGCGGATGGCTGTCGCAAATAATATATTCCGGCAGGCGGTGCCCACTGTCCATGACAGAGAACTGCCGTCAAAGCTCATCGCTTCTTTGGAGGAAGAATTCATCCCGCCATATTACCTGATAGAAAGCGGCGTGGGGCTGTATGTGAATCACGTGGGGCCGCTCGAAAACGAATACGCGCTCTTTAAGGCCAATTATGCCAGCCTGCCCGCGTTCGAAATTCCCGGCAGGGATTAACCGCGCACCAGCGCCCTGAACCGGCGCGAAGCATAGCAACCCGCCATACTGTCATTGTAAAGCAATTAATTCAATACAACATGATGGCGAGACATCGAAAAACCCGCACCGGTTCTTCCGTGCGGGTTTCCGCTATGCCTGCTTTCATGCGGCAAAACTGCATCATGCTAGTTTTTGGAAGTTTAGCAGGGCATCCATGAGAGTATCCGATTTAGCGTGTTAAATTATTGTTCCGATTATTCCCTTGATCAAATTGATAAATTCCCAGTTGATGGCGAACCCACTTATCCTCACTAAAATTCCCTCGCTTTTATCCTGGAAAGCGGTTGACGAACCCGCAATCGTAGTGTAATATGGTGAAGCGGTAAAAACAACAGCGCGATAAACGCGTGGGGATTTAGAAAGCAATAGAGTAGTGAAAGGAAGAAATACCCATGACCAACAGAAGAAAAGAGAAAGCCAAGTGGTTGATTGCGCTGCTGCTTTGCGCGAGCTGCCTGCTGCTCTGTATAACCTTGCTGGCGCCAACGGTAGCCGAGGGAAGCGACGGGTCGGAAATCACCTATGTTGCGGTGAGCGGCATGAAGAACGTGTACGAGCGCAAGGTCAACGGCGCGTCCGGAAGCCCCAGAGTATTCGTATATACCACATCGTCAACCGTGGATGACCGTTTTGCAATTCCGCTGTACACCAGGGACGACAAATATTTCATTGCATTTCCGAACGTGGAAGTTCTCTTTTACCAAGTGAAGGCTGATGGCACGCTGGATACCTCGTATTATTATTACGGTTCCAGCATTGGCACGGCGGTATTTAAGCAGGAAAGTGAAAACAGTATCTACCAATTCAAGGCCGTGACCGGTAGGAAAAATATTTACGAGCGGTTAACAAGCACAGGCACATCTATTAATCCAAAGCAATACGTCTATTCCTCCTCCGAAAACCCGCTGGTAGTGATGAGGCCCACAGAAGTCTTTCCGAAGGGCGATGCCTATTACCTCTCGCTTGATGGCGGCGGCACTATCTGTTACGTCGCAGTCAACGCCGCGGACGGCACCCTGGACTGCAACAACGTGATTTCAAAATTGGGTCAAACGGACGAAAAGGTGCTTTTCCCGAAGAGCCCAACGACTACAACCACCACAACCACGACCACCACGACCACTACGACGACAACAAGCTCCACATCGGCGGCGGCCCCCGCGGATACCTATACGGCCATGGCCGGCATGAAGAACGTGTACGAGGTCAAGAAGGCCAACGGCGACTCCTATGCGCCCAAGAAATTCATCTATTCCTCCTCGTCCACCCCTGCGCAGGTATATAACATACCGGCGCTTGAAAAAGACGGCAAGTTTTATATTGCCATCCCGCAGGCGGAAACCGTTTATTACCAAGTGAAGACAGACGGCACGCTGGAAACCGCTTTCCATTATATGGCAGGCCCGGACAACATTTTCGGCACGGCGGACGATGTTCTGGCAACGGGCAATGCGGCAGGCACAAAGAAATACCAGCCGGTGGCCGGCAAGAAGAACATCTACGAAGCGCTGACAGACACGGGTGTTCCCCAGGAGCCGAAAAAGTACGTCTATTCCTCCTCCGAGAAGCCGCAAGAGGTCCTGCTGATCGATTTGCATGTTAAAAATCCCTTCTACATCAGGCTGATGAATGATGTTTATATCATGGTGAACGAAACCGACGGCACCTTGGACTGCAACAACGTGATATCCGCCGGCCCCGATAAGCTCTTCAATACCGCCGACGACGTGGTGCTCTTCCCCAAGCCCGCCGTGAAAAAATATGAGGCGGTCATGGGCTACAAGAACTTATTCGAGGTCATGGACGCCAACGGCCAGCCGAAGAACCCCAAGGAATATGTTTACAGCACCAAGGCCGACCCCGCGCAGGACACCGCCCTCAAGCCGGCTTATCTTAAAAACAACATCTTCTACACGGAGCTCCCCGGTCTTCCCACGGTCTTTTTGGCCGTCAAGGCGGACGGTTCGCTGAATGAGGAAGACGCCATCTGGGCCGGGCTGGATAATATCTTTGGCACAGCGGACGACATCCGGATCGTCAAGCGCGAGGACGGCAACTTCTACTACGAGATTTCCCCCGGCGTTTGGCAGATCATCCCAAGGCCGGGCAACACTGTGGAACCCACCGACGCGGCGCCCTCAACCACCACCAATCCCTTCTTCAATACCGATGGCGGCAAAGATACCTTCCCCGATACCGGAAAGCGCCCCCAAATCGGTTTGATCATCAGCCTGGCGCTGCTCCTGGCCGGATGCGTTTACTTCGGCTACCGCTTTTTCCGCAGGGAAAACGCGTATAGCTAACCTTGCTTTCTTCCGTCCGATTATGGACTCTCCCCTTCAACCCCGCTCCTAATCCCCTGGGAGCGGGGCTTCCCCTTTTTTGCAGGCAGGAATCAGGAGTGTTTATTTCCGGTTGATTGCCTGAAGAAACGTATCCCGCCAATCGCGAGGGACGCGGCCGCGCCCCCAAGCGCCGCGATTTGCGCCGCATGAAGCACTTTCGCTGTTTTGGCGAGCCTCTGAGATGTCAACAGGGCTTTCGTGATGTCTTGTATGGGTTCCATGAAAAAATCCTCCTAAGTTTTTGAGATATTTAATTGCGCTGCGCGCAAGGGAGTCATCTTCAAATGATTGGCTTGCGCTCATGCCGCGCGGGCACCTAAGATTTCCACTACGGTCCCTCTCGCCCTGCCGCCTTCATTTTGGCCGTTAATGTCTCGCGAAAGGCAATATACCTTCATAATGAGTTGGATTTAGTCGCGGCACAGCTTAACGCCATGCGCGATGGCGGGGATGGTCTCCCCCTGCAGGGGCGACGAGGCCGAAAGCAGCGCGCCGGTACCGACGAAGAGCACGTTGTTCAACTCCCCCGACGCCATACGGGGCAACACGTCCGCGCATAAGGCCATGGCGGAGCATCCCGCGCCCGAGCCGCCCATGCCCGCCTCCTGCTCCCCGGGGCTGTAGATACGCATGCCGCCGTCCTGGTGAATCCCGGAAAGATGCAGGCTTGCTTCCTTTTGCGCGAGCTCCAGCAGCAGCGCGGAGCCGATGGCCCCCAGATCCCCCGTGAAAATGCAGTCGTAGTCGCCAGGCGCAGTCCGCGTGGCGTCTAAGAACCGTTTGATGGTATCCCAGGCGGCGGGGGCCATGGCGGCGCCCATTTCGTTGGCGTCCGTGACGCCCAAATCGACGACCCGGCCGAAAATGACGTGGGATATGCTCACCTGGTGCTTGTCCTGCGCCTCGCCCAGGATGACCGCGCCCGCCGCCGTGGCCGTGCGCTGCGCCGTGGGCGGCGGCTGCCCGCCATATTCCAGAGGGAAGCGGAATGTCTTTTCCGCCGCGCAAAAGTGCGAGGAGGCGCAGGCGCTGACCTTGCCCAATCCCCCGCCCGCGGCCATCAGAGCGCCCATGGCCAGTGCCTGCGCGAACGTGGCGCAGGCGCTGTACAGCCCGGCGTAGGGGTGCCGCGCGTCCCGCATGGAAAAGTTGGATGCGCTGCACTGGTTGAGCAAATCGCCGCCCAGATGCAGGTCAATCGCGTTCGGCCCGCAGTTCGCGGCCTGCAGGGCGTGGCGCATCGCAGCCTGCTGCAGGCGGCTTTCCGCCATCTCCCAGCATTTTTCGTCCATTTCGGCATGCGGAAAGACTTCCGCGAGCTTCGGCCCCAGCGGGCCCTCGCTTTCCATCCTGCCGCCCACCGCGGCCTGCCCCAAAATCGAAGGGCGGGCGGTCAGCTCTATCACGCCCGGCGCCAGCCGCAGATTTTCCCTATGCGTTATCATATAATGCGCTCCTTCATCTAAAAATCAAGTGAAAAACTCCATAAATCGTGCAAACGGCCGTGCCATACACCAGTACCGGCCCCGCGAGCTTGAACATATTCGCCCCGACGCCCAGCACAAGCCCTTCGTTGCGGTACTCCATGGCCTCGGACACGATGGAATTCGCGAAGCCCGTGATGGGCACGGCGGTGCCGGCGCCCGCGTGCTTGCCCAGCTTGTCGAACAGGCCGGCTGCCGTAAAAATCGCGGCCAGCAAAATCAGCGAGCAGGGCACCATCAGCTTGATTTGCTCCTGCGTGCAGCCCAGCGCTTTGTATAGCAGCGCAAGCCCCTGCCCGAACGCGCAGATGGCCCCGCCCACCAAAAAGCTCATCACCCAGTTCTTTGGATGCGGGCTGTTGGGCGAGGCCTTTTTTTTCATATGCTCGTATTGCTCCGGAGACGTTTTCATGGGATTCCCCTTTCGATGGATTCCCCGATAGTATGCCCGCACTGGCGTCAAATATCAACGGCTGATGTTTCCATCAGCCGTCTGTTATTTTGATGAATAATTCTTTAGCCCGTATAAAATCCCCTTGCAGCCACAGCCAGCCGAACAGCGCCTCCACGGCGGTGGCCTTCGCGTAGTCCTCCCGGGATTGGCGCGGGGGCGTGTGCCCGGGCTTGGCGTTTTTTCCCCGCCGCAGGATATCCGCCTCTTTCTCCGTCAGAAGCGGCAGCAGTTTTTCATATAACTGCGCTTGCGCCCTGCAATTCACCTGCTCCTTCGCGGCAAGATGTAATTTACCAGGCGGGCGGTTGGCCTCCCGCAGGAGCTCCTCCCGCACAAGCAGGTCAAAAACGGTATCCCCTAAAAAGGCCAGCGCCAAGGGGGAGAAGTGGTTGGGGTCCATAAGCCTCCGGAATGCAAAAATTACAAATTACAAATTGCAGTGTACAAATATAATTGATTTGTACATTGTAATTTGTACATTGTACATTCTATCTCACGTATTCGAACATAAAGTCATAGACGCACACCGTGTCGCCTTCCTGGATGCCCTTGGCCTCCAGTTGCTCCAGAATCCCGCTGGATTGCAGCACCCGCTGGAAGTATTGCAGCGACTCGTAGTCGTCGATGTCCGTGCGGCGTAAAATCCGCAGCAGCCACGGCGCCTCAATGATATAAACGCCTTCAACCTCTTCAATAAAAAAGTTGTCGCCTTCTTTTGGGGCGAAATAATCGTCGGGCAGCGCCTGCGCCTCAAAGCGCTTGATGGGCGGCAGCTGCGCGAGCTTGCGCGCAACGGCTTGTATCACTTCTTGTGTGCCCTCGGTGATGGGCGCGCACATCTCAAGATACTCATAGCCCAGCCCCGTGATATATTCCCGCAAACGGGCAAGCTGTTCGGGCGTCGCCAGGTCGATCTTGTTGGCGGCGACGATCTGCGGGCGTTCGCTCAGCTCCGGCAGGTAGGAGCGCAGCTCCCGGTTGATCGTCTCGAAATCCTCAATGGGGTCGCGGCCCTCGCTGCCCGCGGCGTCCAGGATGTGCAATAACATACGGCATCTTTCCACGTGCCGCAAAAAGGCGTGGCCGAGCCCCACGCCCTCGCTGGCGCCCTCGATCAGCCCTGGGATATCCGCGATGACAAACGCGCTGCCCATGCCAAGCGTCACCACGCCGAGCACGGGCGTGATGGTCGTGAAGTGGTAGTCGCCCACGATGGGCCTGGCCTGGCTCACCACGGAAAGGAACGAGGATTTCCCCACGTTCGGGAAGCCCAGCAGGCCGACGTCAGCCAGGAGCTTGAGCTCCAGCCGCACCTCGAAGCGCTCGCCGGGCGTGCCGGGCTTGGCGAAGCGCGGGGCCTGCCTGGTGGGCGTGGCAAAATGGACGTTGCCCCAGCCGCCACGCCCGCCCTTTGCCAGCAGCACCGGCTCGTCGCCGGAAATATCGGCCATCACGCGCCCGGTTTCGGCGTCCTTCACCAGGCAGCCGCGGGGCACGCGCAGGATGAGGTCCTCGCCTTTTTTGCCGCTGCGCCGATTGGACTCCCCGTTCGCACCCCTTTGCGCGGTGTATTTTCGTTTGTACCGGAAGTCCGAAAGGGTCGAAAGCTGGTCGCTGGCCTGCAGGAGCACGCTGCCGCCGTGGCCGCCGTCCCCGCCTGAGGGCCCGCCGGAGGCCACGTATTTTTCCCGATGAAAGGCCACGCAGCCGTCGCCCCCGTCGCCTGCGGCCAGTGTGATTTTCGCGATGTCAACAAACATGGCTGTCCTTTATGCCGCTTACTTAAAAATACCAACGATTCCGTTGATCATGCCGTTCCAGCTTTTGATGACGGAAATCCAGATGCTTTGCAGGAACGCTTCCGCCGGGTTCAGCGTATCGGGGTGGCGGTATTTGCTTTCTTGGATAAACTGGAGCGCTATGATGTAGCCCTGTTGCGGGTCGTCGCCCAGCTGGAATTCGCCCTCGTAGATGCCCACGCCCATGTGCGTGAACTCCTCGTGCAGGAGATTCGTGCGATCCTGCGCGTTGTCCATCCACGCGGCCACCACTTCCGCCGGGGTATCGTATCCGGCGGCGAGGGTTTCGCCCGCGGCGCTGTATTTGACCACCTTGTTTTCCTTCAGCACTGTGTGCCAGATCTTGCCGTTGGGGCGCATGTGCTCGACGATGTCAAACTTGGCGGCGCTTTCGTTCGCGCGCACCTTGGCCGCGGCGTGCAGGCCCGTTTTGGTCGTTTTCAGCGCGGGCAGGTCCTCGGCCGCCCGCTCGGCGTTCACCAGCCGCACGATTTCATCGGCGAACTCGGCGGCGGTACAGGACGGACAGGACGCGTTTGCTTGTCTTCATGGGATTACCTCCAAATTATATAAATAAAAAAATAATTATAAAAACAATCGCAGGCACCAGGTCAATAAGCGGAAGGGAAGCGACAGAATCTGCAGAACGCCGAAGAAAATATCCCGGAACGAGATGGGCGGCTTCCGGACAAATTCCTGGGACCAGTAAAGAACGCCGTCCTTTTCGTAAATGCCCACGCCGATGTGCGTGAAGCGTTTGTCCATGATATTTTCCCTGTGGCCCGGGGAAGCCATCCAGTCCTGCATCACATGCGCGGCGGTCTTGTATCCATACGCGATGTTCTCGCCCGCAACCGTGTAGCGGACGTTGTATTCCTCCAGCACCGTGTGCCATGGCCGGCCGTCTGGACGCTCATGTTTGCTGTTAAAGCGCAGGGGGAGCTCCGTGGCGCGTTTTTTTGCCGCCTTATGGAGGTTGCTGTAGTCGCTTTTCAGCGCGGAAAGGCCCTCCTTGGCCCGCTCCTCGTTCACAAGGCGCACCACCTCATTGGCCGCCCCGGCGGGAATGGCGGCTCCAGCAGGTAACGCAAAGGTCAGCAGCAGCGAAACCGCCGCAAGAATAGCCGCCGCCTGGATGAACAGGCGTCTTTTCATGAAATCAGCCCCCTGTATCACAGATGATTCACGTTATAGTATATCACAAGATTGTCCGGAGCGCAAGCATTTAGGCGGCTGTGCCGCAATATTTTTTCGCAATGCTAGATATTCCGTCCGATTTGCATGGATATATTTGCCGCCCGCACCGAATGGGTGATGGCCCCGATGGAAATCATATCCACGCCGGTTTCGGCGACTTCCTGGATATTTTCATTTGTGATATCCCCGGAAGCCTCCAGAAGAACCCGCCTGCCCGGGTCGAGGGCTCTCACATATTCTACGGCTTCCTGCATTTGGCCTGGCGTCATGTTGTCCAGCATGACCACATCGGCGCCGGCATGATAGGCCTCGCGCACTTCATCTAAATTACGGGTTTCCACCTCGATTTTCACCATGTGCCCCGCTTTGGCGCGTACGGTTTGCACGGCTGACGAACTGCTCCCGCAGGCGTCGATGTGGTTATC
>Ga0123353_10015614_pt1 | contig 11048 bp, 9 predicted proteins | sample TergutLab28metaG_3_FD_92763 | JGI IMG/M metagenome (GOLD analysis project Ga0123353, IMG submission 92763) | Labiotermes labralis P3 segment gut microbial communities from Petit-Saut dam, French Guiana - Lab288 P3 | ecosystem: Host-associated > Arthropoda: Insects > Digestive system > Gut ... | reverse complement strand
GTAGCAGACAGACTGTCAGGGCAAGGTACAGTCGGGATGTGGTACCTGGTCATTTAAAAGTATACCTTGAATACTGGTGTTGGGGTTTGGGCACGTGCTCCAACATGTGTGCTTCCATGAATGTTGCCAGTAACATAAGCCCAAGCCCAAAAAACCCAAACAATCACTATTTTAAAGCGATGTTTACCGGGGATATCTGATGCTACTGAACAAGCCATGTACAAAGCCCAGAACAATCACGCCTCATGCCACAAGCATGAACAGTCTAGTCACGCATTACAGTAGATAAGAGCCATAAAAATCAGTGGCGAATAGGACCGCAGTGAAGCAAATGCAGGTCCAAGTAGTCAATCATAAATTTTGAATCTTTATTCAACAAAAAGCCTAGGTTCAGAAGAAAATACGCCTGTAGCAGGCCAAGAGTTACTCTTCGATTATAAAATCAGCCTTACCTCATCCACAAGCTCTGCTATTTTGTTCCTCACAGCCCCCTCATCGGGTTCCACTTCAACCCTATCCAACATGTTTCCAGGTTCAAGTTCAGGTTGTCTCACTACCTGACGGACTGGGGTTCCCTTCGCAGTCTGATATCAGAAAAACACATATGCATTTTAGTCTGCATTTGAAACAAAACTGGACACAATGTACAAAAAATGACAATGACACAGAATTATAAACACATACTGCATAATTTCAGCAAATCTTTTGGTGAATACACTACTGCCACCAAACTAATAACAATATCATAACAGCAGTTCGGAAAGTGTCACTGATTAGAGAGAATAACTGAAAATATCTGTGGTAATATGATGGAAAAAGAATCCCAAAACTGCAATACACTTCCTACACCTTGTAACTCCATACAACACAATAACAATTCAACTTTATGATGTATCAAAAATATACTTCCAACAAGCTCATGTCACTCTTAACAAACAAACAAACCAATGAAGTTCTTCTTGAGAAGCTGTTTGTTTTTCAGCTAGCCAAGAAATTCCCCCAGTTTTATAGAACCCGAAATTTCATTAGCATGTTCACTACACACCACCACTTGTCTCTGTCCTAACCCAGATAAATCCAGTCCATACCTTCGTGTACTACTTCTGCAAGATCTATTTTAATGTTATCCCCACAACTAAGTCTACATCTTCCAAGTGATCAGATCTCCCCACCAAAACTTGATATGAAATTTCTCCACCATACGCGCCACATCCGTATGAAGATTAGTTACCCAGCACCCACTACCTAACAAACAGACTACACACATCCAATACACAACACAACAGAAACTGTAACCTTAAGAGGACAGCAATGAACGTATAAACGTGACACCGAGGAGCATTCATGCAACCACTGTTGCAAAGGAAAAGCTGTATTACATATTCTGAGTGTGTTTGTAGCCTTAGGTATCCAGCATGCAATGCACATGCGTTATATTGTCATCTGTATTTTGGGGGGGTTATTACTTTTCTCTTCATCCTATATATCACTGCAAAATGATGATGGATATATCAAGAAAGAGAATTAAAATGTGTGTTTTGATTTTCTCTACACTTTCATTTGAAATATTTCTCATTCTAAGAAGTGAGCAAGATATGATAAAGAATGTACATCATTCTTCATGCAAAGTCCTCGTAATTCTTGTCAGACTTTAATGCAAATGAAACTGTCTGACATACTTTTGAAAAATACTCAAATATCAAACATTATGAAAATCCATCCAGCGGAAGCAGAGTTTTTTACATGCAGACAAACAGACAAACACGACAAAGTTGCTTGTTGCAACTTGTAAACACACCTAAAACCTGTCAGTGACATCCCGTCAATATTACATTAAACATACAGACCACCACAGATCCCAAATGACAGCATCTTTTTTAAAATAAATAAATAAATAAAAAAAACTGCTGCATGACATGAAATGTTCAGTTTTTGATTTTGTTGTTTAAATATTATAATTTCCATATTCTTATCCAGCAAATTCTGCACTTGCCCCCAACACCAACAGCTCAGATCAGTGTATGGACACATGAGACCAATGAGTTTGATTCCTTCTATTAAATTGTGGGTGCTGGCACCTCAGCACATTCACTGGATCCAACAACAATAATATACCTTCCCCATAACCTTCACAGCACAGATTTATACAGGAGGCTGCTGACCTACCACTTGTAAACACCTAAGCAGTGAATAAGCCATAGAAGCAGGTCAATCCTAGATTAAGGTGATCTAAAGTATGTACACATAAATAATGGTAAATAAAACATTTAAAGCTAATAACTAATAAATTACAGAACATAGAGCTGGATTGAAACAGAAGAAACTTTATACTGCTTATCTTACTGGGGGCTCCAATATAATAAGACTGCAAATGGTGTATCCCGTGATGTAGCAGGATGCCCTTTACTATCAAACAATGTAATTTGGTTTCAAGGTACACGTATCAATGTGACAGCATACATGCACAAAAAAGAAGTATGGTTTTCGGTACACAGATTTTCACAAAACAGAAAAATGCACAACAGCATTGCACGCTGGTCTCTTATACCATACTTCACCCAAATTGAACTAGAAATGTGCAAGATACATACATAAATTCATTCACGTCCCTAACTAAAGTACAGCTTTCACAGCATGCATTCGCACAAAGCTAATATATGCCTTTAGATTTTTCCAGCATTAAATTTTATCCAAATTGTATGAAAAACACAGAAAATATGGGCAAAATTCCACTCAAACCTTTAGGCATGGCTGTTACTATAGCATGCTTCATGGGACTCATCACTCATCAGGGGGCACTGTATGAAGATCTGTACCAAATTTCATACAGATCAATAAAGAAATAAGGTACGTATGGGTAGAAATTCATTCATACCCTTAAGTATGTCACTGAGCCGATCTTCATTAAACTTGCACTCACTTGACAGCTTTTAGTAAAGAACTCCTATACCAAATTTAATCAAAATCCTCTACATATTTTAGTTACTGATGCTGTATCACTCACAAACATGGTCTTCACACAAGGTATTTTCTCTGTTTTCATTGTGTAATTGGCACCCACAACACACATAATCATCTCATTTCTGATAAATAGTCTTCCCTTATTTCACAGTGAAGCTGTAAAATATGGCCACTAAACCTACCATATTCTGCTGCCGACGATAGAAGCTGACAGTGTGCATCAGTGGAACCTGTTCATTGCCTTCAACAACAAATGTAGGAATGTGCCTATCATCCCTTGCCCCCGAGTCACGCTCCACTTCAGGAACTGATGGACCTTTGGAATACTGAAAACTGTGTGACTGAGAAGTAGCTGGGGTAGAATAAAGATGTTTCTTTGCTTTGTCACTGCAACCTCTCTGTCGGAAGAAAGAAAATGGTTTGTGTTACCCAACGATAATATTGTAACAGTTTCAGTTGGTAGCCAAATTTATGGAATAATTTTCTGAACATTTCTGAACATGCATAAAAGTGCAGCATTTCACTCATATCCAACCAAACTACAAACAAAAGATGCTGTTGTTCTAGGAGAAGGTACCCAAACTCTGACAGTAAAAACACAGTACAGGACAAGTACATTTGCCTCCCAACATCCTCTGCCATATGACTGTGTCATTTGTTGAGTCATTCCTGATATTTCAAAAGACTGGAGAGCGTTCATCTTCACAGCAACACAGTCCAATATCTGCTTGACCATGAAGGTGAAGGCATTACAATCCTTCAAAAGCCCAAAACTCCCTACCCAAAAATTTTATCAAAGAATTAAAACTTCAGTAACAATGCCATGAGAACCTTAAATCTAGCATCAACATCTTCATATTTTGATACTTAAAAATCACATAATAATTTATGGTGTTTTACAGTACAAAAACAATAACCCCATAAAGCAGTATTTACTGAGAAGCTAACAGATGCTGAACTAGTCATGGAATTTGACCCTTTGTAATCACAGCAAAGGTGCATTGTCATACTCACAGGAAAACTCCACTGGTGACATTTAAATATCGGTGCCCAACAGGACTAAAATGCAAATATAATATTTTATATTGTACACAATACTGCCTTCCAATTACAAGAACAAAATATGCAGTCTAAACGCAACTATTTCTTTTGCAAGGAAATCAGCTGCATGTTACAGCAAAACTATACAGGCATCAGGTTGACTAAGAAAACAAAAAGGAAAATTTCAAGACTGCATGTGTTTCAGATTTCAGCTGTAAATTTTGCCTATTCCCCCCATCAATCAACCTCATGATAGCTATATAGTTTAGCCAAAACATGTAGCTGATTTCCTTGAATAATGCACAGTTGTGTCCAGAACGAATATTTTGTACTTCTAATTGTACTGTAAACACAATGTGGCTGAATCATCTTAAGAATAAACAATAGCCACAGCTTCCGTTGAGACCAAGTAGAAAGTCACACATGAATTATACAGAAGCTGGATCTGATGCATAACTTAAAATGAGCAGAACTGCTCTTGTGTACTTGTGGAGACTGATGGTTGTCCTTCGTTTTCTTAGCCGGTGAAGGTGATGCCTCTGAATCAGAGTCTGTGCCCAGTGCTTCATCCAAGAAGTCATCCATGTCGTCCAGCACGGCAGACTCATCGTCACTGGTACCAGAAGAGGATGCCTGTCCTTGCTTTATAACATTGGCTGGCCCATGTATACCTGCTGCCTTCAGAATTTCACGTCCAAAGCTTGAATTGCCCACATTCTCATTACTAGAATCCATATCAGAAATGCTGAAATAAAGAGTATTCTTAAGACTCTGTCATGTGCACAGAACACAGGCATTCACCAACAGTGAAGATTATAACTTACACTTTAAAATCAATGTGACTTAACACAAATTTGTGAAATTAATTTCATTTGTGAAGATATAAAAATGAATTAAATTATTCATCTAAAACATACAAAATATCAATATTTTATGGGTGTTATTTGGTGATGATGATGATGTCAACTGCTGCAATTATACAGTGCCAGTGACAGGTGATTGAATGTGGAGCACTGGTGACATGATAATGACAGGGACAAATCAAAGAACAGCAAAATTCTTTCATCCATCATCTAAAAATCCAGAAATCCTGATAATCCAGCATTTAGGAGAGCAGCCCTAAGACCGGAGTTTTGCCGGCCGTAACTTTTTAGCAAGCATGTTGATTCCCTGATTCTATCTTGGGTTATCTGTATGTCATGCTGCTAACACAACCTTTCTCTCCACACAAGATAAATTGGTATTGTCCCAAATCCTGGTGGCTCCACAAGCAACTAGCATATCCCACAATTTTCTTTTGGTGTTACTGTGAATTTTATTTCTACTGCGTAAAAAGCAGCATATGTTACTATTTGTTCAAGCTATTACAATGGCTTCAAAGGAACCAAAGATAAGTCAACAAGATACTGTTGGCAAGAAGAGATATGTAACTTTAACATACCACAGAAACTTCAAATAATTTGGAGGTTTGAAAGTGGAGAAAATCAACAAGAGGTTATGATTTCATACAGGATTGGATCATCAAATATCTATGATACAAAGAAAAAGAAGGACCACTTATGATCTTTTATGGCATCAAGTGAGAGTGTGAAGGACTCTCTACTACTCTGATCAGTTGTGCAGCCCAAGTACCATAGCAGTAACAAAAAATACCTGTATAAACTTAAGTCAGCATAGGTACTAGCCGATAATACAGAATATCTGACAATCCAGCACCTCTTCAGTCCCATGCATGCTAAATAAACAGAATTTTACAGTACATTGAGAGAAGCCTGTCACTGTGTCATTTTATCCACCACAAATCTATCATAAAGTTGCCTGGGGAAAAATCCATTTCATTGTGGTGAGAAGCAAGTGACCACCAGCCTGAACCATGACAAGGCCAGAAATAGAATTAATACCAGTGCAGTGACTATAAAAGTAATAACAATTTCAAGTTATGCAACCACTCTTGGGAAGGCAACCACTGTGTCATGCAGGAGATGTCCCAATTAAAAAAATGTTCTGACCTATATTTGCACTATGATTAAATCGTGGCAATAGAAATCAAATTCCACCTGTCATCTGGCATCAAACTCTCCGTCTCCGTTGTTGCTTCAATATCGGACAGGCATGGATAGAGACAACCAGGTTTAGGTGGGCTGACCTTGATTCGTTTCATATCTGTCAGTCCTACATACTGCTGAAGATCCCCAGCTGAAAAATTGTAACATCACATGTGCTGTACATCTTGACTGAACATCTCATTCAGTACAAGGAACTCAAAAGTCAAACAGCACAAACAATAAAACAAACCCAACCTTCGTGCCTCTCGTCTGGAGAAGACGACTTTCGAACATTTGAGCGTTCTGGTGGTGACTGCTTCAAAGGTGACATGTGAGAATCTCTGCTTGTCTTTGAGGGTGAAAACCGAGAGACACTTTCATTTGTCTGTGTTGGCAATAAATTTGTGAGCGCTGGTAACGGAGGAGGAATGGGAGGTCCAGACGAGTCCTGTTAACAACAACACTGCTACATCCAACATACAGCATAATGCATTAAACGCTGCTGTTTCTGGCTTTGCCAATGCAGAAACAGAAATAGGCTGCATAAAATGCTATGGGTATAAAATAAGACTGCAAACACTGCACTGCATCAGCACACAAACTTTACCAAGGCTTTCTTTATCTTCAAAATACCATACAATTTCACAGTATGCACATAAACGTAACTGCATTTATGCCCATACGAAAAGTACAGCTTTCTCTGCACTAATTTTCATAAAACTCACAAATGCTCCACAGCATCATGTGCAGCACTTGTACATTAGACTTCAATGAGCTGATTGGCATGAAATGCGCACAATTCCATTCAGTTTCTGTGAAAATTGTCTCTACAAAATTTTGTAAAAACCGGACCAAAAATGCTGAAAATCGACACAAATTTCATAGCACTTAGAGAAAGAATGACAATTTCCTTCACATTTTCTCTCAAAACTTTGCACACTTTTCTCCTCTAAACCAAACACACAACAGGCATCTGCCATCTCATCCCCTTGACTAACATTTGATAAGCAATACATATCATGAAGCTCCTTATTATGTTCAGCAAAAGTGGAAATAAGCAGAGAACACACAGTTCCAATTTAAAAACACTATGTATCATGTACATTTATACCTGATGTGTATACTTTTAATATTGTAATGTCACTAAACAATTATTATTTGCATCTTAATAACCTTATCCATGCAATATTCAAGACAGAAGTAATATGTTACCTGTTCCCTGTGAGTATCCGGTACAGCAGTCCTGTTGCTTGCACTGTTCACTGATGAGGTACACTGTTTGTTCTTGTTCCAACGGTTCAATAGCATTTCTATCTCCTTTTGACGTTCTGACTGCATGCTTTTAACATTGGTCTTATCTGCCGCAATAGCATTGCCATGTTCGAACATCTGAGCCAAGGCCTTACTGGATCGTGTTGGCAAGCCTGGAAATTTACTTCACATGAGTTGTGAGGTTCTTACAACATTCAATATTAAGACCAGTCTTCTGGGATGTGGCATCATGTGAAGGGTGGTCAAGAAGTCACTGTACCCATAATTCATCATGTGAATCTCTAAGTGAATGGCATGTGCCATGTAGTTAACCACAGTTTGCAGCTTGCATAGACTGATGTTAACAATGCTGCCACACTTCACCTTAGAGTTCACAGCTGCCACAGCAAAAAGAATGACAGTTCTCTTATTTCATAATACAGTCAACAAAAAGTGGCAGATCACAGGTTCAATTTGACAAGAACAGAATCCAAGAAAAATGTTTGCTTACAAGAAATTGTAAGACATTCACACAAAGATGGAGACCAGTCCTCATAAATCTTATGACGTTTGCCAAACGTGATACTTTCCTTGGTTCTGCATTCACAACCACAAAACTGAATATAAAGTTAACCCTCACACAATAACAAATTTTTATAATCTTACATAGCCAGATGACGTAGCACATATTCACTTTTGTAACTGGTTGCTTCACTATGTGCACAGGTTTCACTGTGCTCTATGTGCACAGCCAATCACTAACCCAATCCCTTTTTCAACAAAATGTGTAATTAAATGTGTATGTGAATGCCACATTAAATCCTTTCTTAAACCAACTAACAGCCAAAGAAAGACAATACTGACATTTCCAGCACTAGGTTTTTACAAACTGACATTCTGTATTAATTATATACATATATAGAAGGCATATCTCTGACATGTTTCGGTACAGCTGTACCATCTTCAGGGAGAATGCCTTCCATATATGTATATAATTAATAATGTGCATTTACTTGTAGTTGGGAAATAAACTGAGTACATTGACCTGAAAATGCAAGGAGTGGACAACTTTAAAATAATCTATATAATGTTACAACAGAATAATCAGCACATGTCCTTGATTTCCCCACTCTCCGGTGATTTGACAGCATGACTTGTATGCGTTGGGGAATGTGATGGGAAACGTGTGCAAGAAGAAATTTTGTACACACATAGCTCTCCAGAACAGTGCACAGTAAACATGTAGAAATATAAATTGCTATATCTGAGCACATCACAGAACACATTTAACTTTATTCATGTCTCTAACTATTTACATATCTTCTTCCCCTTCATCAGCCCGGATAATCAAGATTCTACTGCAGTACAGTAAAAATTTCTACCTGCTACATGACATCACACCTCAGGGCACACTTACAGAAATTGCACACTATTTGTTTAAGTCCCAAACACAAAGGTCAATGGACAGTATTTCAAACCCAGTCTTGTAAAATAACATTCATACCTTCAGCAGAATCTGGTGATAAAGTGGCTACTTCTGCAACATTCGATCCATTTGCCTGTTTCACTACACAACCACTTCCCTGTCCAGATGGTGAGATTTTCTTGGGATTATTGTCAGTTGTCACGGACCCCTGCAACTGTGTCACTATGCTGGCCACTGTCTTCTTTGCTCTGACAGGAGACAGAACTTTGTTTGACAAGTTTCTTTGTCCATCATTATGACCTGCAAGATATTTGGCTGGCACAGGCATTGAGAACGCAGCCTTCGGAATCAAAGCTTGACCATCCTTGCGTTCAAACATTGCGCGTCTTTCTGACAAAGGCAGCTCAGCCGGGTCTTTTCCAGTCTTCTTTGTTGGACTTGATTCAAACAGAGCAGCCTTGTGAAGTACAGAGCCAGTTTTTGGAGACGAATCTCCCCGGTGAGGACTACCAACACGAAGACCCATCTGTGGCACATTTGGTATACGTGGACTGCCAGTTGATTTCAAAAGAACGCTTCTTTTATCCGGTGAACAGCTTAACTTGCTGCTCGAGCTGCTATGAAGGCTCTTCATTCCCATCACTGGAGTTTGAGGGCTCTATAGTGACAGAAATCAGTCAAATAGGTCACTATCTTACACTTTACTTTAAAGGGTTAGCCGATTTGAGTGACAACTGCAACAAGTAAAGAGAACATATGCACCTGAAGTGGAATTTTGACTGTAAAAAGCAAGAAATTTGAGATGACATTGGAGGTTCTGACAGTGATGCTGCTGGAGATTCAATATTCTGGAACGTGACGCAGTATCGGGATACCTTTAAAATTTTCAGAACTACTGCCCAGTTACACAGTTACGTACCAGAAGACATGTATGTTCAAGAAATGTGAGTCTGTGTACTCATCTTTTCGTCAGTGTTGTAGGGGCCTGATTGCTTGTTAATTGCAGTCCCTGACAGACACTGTGCATAGCTGCAGTCAGAACAGCATGGCCACTGCTAGTGTTCTCCTGAGAACAGCTCAGCAGTGCAATACCACTTTCAAAAACATTTACCATTCAAAGAAAATTCATAGCTTCATTCATTGTGAATCCTTTTGAAATGGACAGAAAACACTTGTTGGCATGGGTGCATTTCTTCCATTCTTCACCTCTTCACCAAAAACTAGCAAGTATTCAGGCCACTACTCTACATTACAGATCAAAGTGCAAACAGCAGACTCTTCTCGCAAGCAGACTATCAAAGACCAAAAGCCACAACAATTCTGTACATGAAATATTAAGACCCTGGTCTTCTGGCATGTGAGGCCACAGCATGCAGATGGTTATGTTGGTAGGACATGAGAACAGCAACAGCTGATAGGACACACACAGCATGTGTCTTGCTTCCATTAAATTGTATCCAAGAATGATAGCAGTGTTCAGAATCCTCAGTTTCCTGCCATATCTCCCCTATAGCCTTTTCCACTCTCTTGATACACACGAAGGGCAGCACCATGAGGACTACAGGTCTTTCTTAAGCCTGAGCCCATAGTATCACCCAGTGGTGAGTTGTGTAAGTTAAGTACCATATTCTCAAGGACTAATGTCTTCTAGCATGTACCGTCATGTTGTGTGAAAAGTTCCCAGCATTTCAACCAAACTGCCTTCATCTTCAGAGTCAAGCAGTCTGGACCCTGCAGATGAAGGCACTAAGACCATATGAAACGTCAGCAAACGCTCACTCAACAAGTATCACATCCCAGAAGATTTGAATTATCAGCAACACTCTTGTGAGAATCCCAAATGCTGAAGCCATATTCTTGTTGGCAGGGGGGCATGCAGTTCATAATGGATATGTTGGTGTTTGTTACACTCTGTCACCATCCCATCCCCAAACATCACACCACTCTTACACCATTCACCACTTCCAGATCGTCACATCTCACGTGAATACGAATTGTGAATAAACATCACATCCATTAGAACGGTCCAGGTGATTATGTCCACTAGCATTTTAATGTTACTGGAAAGATGAATTGACACATGTGAAAATGCAAATAAACATTAAAACCACAAAAACAAACAATATATTAAATGACTGGAAGGAAGTATTATGCCATGCAGCACAAAATCAATCAACAAAGGTTAATGAAAGAAAACAATTATCTTGAAATTGGTGATCATGAGAGGATGCATACCCAAACACAATGACTCTAAAGTACAATTAAATTGGTTAGCAACCAAAATAATGACATACAGAAAGCTCCTTCTGCCATGTTACCTACTT
>Ga0123353_10015609_pt1 | contig 11049 bp, 11 predicted proteins | sample TergutLab28metaG_3_FD_92763 | JGI IMG/M metagenome (GOLD analysis project Ga0123353, IMG submission 92763) | Labiotermes labralis P3 segment gut microbial communities from Petit-Saut dam, French Guiana - Lab288 P3 | ecosystem: Host-associated > Arthropoda: Insects > Digestive system > Gut ... | reverse complement strand
CCTCTCTCAAGTTTTTTCACTTTGTGGTGAACTTTCACTATGGTAAGGCGATCGATGTCCTCCGGCCTCTCTACCTTCTTCGGATACGGCAGACCTGCCTTTTCGAGGATCCAGTAATAGTCACGTTCGCCGCCCCTCTCCTCCGACCGGAGCAGATTCCTACTGCCTACGATGGGAACTTCGAACTCATCCTCCACCGCGTCTATGCCGCAGTACGAGACGAACGACCTGTTGGGTACGAAGAGAACGTTATCATCCATCAGGCGCCGCTGGTTCTCCGGTCTCAAGACGTGGTTGAACTTGTCGATCAGCACAGGCTCGTCGACCACACCTCTCACGACGTTACCGCTTTCATCACGCTGGGTCCTGAAATATTTGGCGAACGTCTTGTCTCTCCCCTTCTCTGAAACGGCGACCGTCCTGAACCCCTCCGATACCGCACCGTCGCATGTGTCCAATGCCGAATGTGATGCCACGACGCCGATCTTCGCCTTCTTCAGGTCGTATCTCTTCAGGTTCGCAAGGATCCGTTCTCTCTCTATCATGTCATTCCTCTTACTCCCCCCAAGGGATAGAGGGTTAATAGAACTTTTCAGCCCGGCGGGATGCCGACAGCGACATATCCCGTACTGCGTTCGTCACGGAGGGCGAGAGATGGGAGACGGTGCGCACAACGGACAGGCGGGCAAGAGGAAGGTGACGGACACGATAGAGAAGGTATACTGCGAGATCGCGCGTCCCAACGAGAGATGAATGAAAGCCATCGGTAATAAGGAGAGATGGTAGCCTCGCGCAGATTCGAACTGCGGTCGCAAGATCCAGAGTCTCGCATGATTGACCACTACACTACGAGGCTATGGGACCGCCTAACACGCTCCCCTTTTTAATAATTTTCCTATTGGGAGGCTAATGGGAGATCATCACTTTGCCAAATTTTGAAATGATCGATCTCATCTGAAACGGCACCTTTAGGGCTTTTTGAGATGTCAAAACAACGCAAAGCCACGTAGATATTAGAAGAACCGGCTTCTATAAAAGAAAGGGATCGATGATCTCCCATTAGCCGCAAAACGGTGCTGTGCCCCTCTTTCGAAAGAAGTATGTATCTTTCAGTAAACCCTATCTTTTATTAACTCACAGCCCCCTCTCAGAGGGAGGTGTACGATGGGCGAATGCAAAGTTACTGTGGATGCCGGCGTCTGTAAGATGATCACGGCGATACACGCGAAGACGAACGAGGACGGCGAGGTCGTTCTGGACATACAGAGCGACTGCGGTAATGTGCTGAGATTGTCATGGGGACTGAAACCGGTGTTCGCGTTCTGCGTGGTCGAGGAGAAGATGAACAAGACCGACGTTTACATCCAGTCGAGCGAGGAGATACCGCATGCCGCATGTCCCGTCCCATCCGCTATAATCAAAGCGATAGAGGTGGCTGGCGACCTGGGTCTGAAAAGGGACGTGACGATAAAGATCGAATGACCTGTTCCGGGTGGCAGATAGAAATACAGCGTCCGTGTTCATATGTCGATGTCATCAGAGAGACCGCTCCCGATAGTGGGCAAAGTTAACTCACAGGATCTTACCGTATCGTGGGCGTCCGATCCTGGCACGGCGGACGAGAATACGGACCGGATTTGCGTACTGACGATGGCCAACGGTCAGGTAAGATTGACAATGCAGTCGGCCACGCTCAACCTCAAGGGAATGCGACTCACCAAAGGGCACATATGCGTCTTTGCGATATTCGAACCGTTCGACGGTGACGTGTCCGCGGCCGACAAGGCATCGGAGACGTTCATGAACAACATAATGAAACATGACATCACCAAGAAGCCGGCGAAGGACGCGCTCAGAAAATGCCTGGATGCCGTCGATAAGGCACTTCGCAAGAGCGGCGGAGGTACGATGTACAGGGCGTCCATATCGGCATTCGCCGCAAAGGACCTCACCGCATGCTGCGTGAACGGCGGACGCATGTTCATACTGCAGAACGACGGTAACATCATACGGTTCACGTCCGATGAGACGGGAACGCTGTCCGTCGGGACGGCATGGAAGAACATGATGATGGTGTCCTCAGGCTATCCGATCGCGGACGGGGAACTAAAGAATGATATGACATCGCCCATCGGCGATGTAGCGGCGAAAAGGGAGATGGGATCGCTCCCGTCATCCTCGTCCATAATAAGGGCGCAGCGCGTCTGAGATCAAAGGGACGCTTCGATCTCCCTGTATATCTGGGCTATGTCGCCTTTACCGTCGATGTTCACCAATTTGCCCTTCTTCGAGTAGTACTCGATGAGCGGGAACGTGTTGTCCCTGTAGACCTTCAGTCTGTTACGGACGGTCTCCTCGGTGTCATCGGACCTGTGGTACAGACCGGAACCGCATTTGTCGCACACGCCGTCCTTCATCGGCGGCTTGTGGATGAGATGATACACAACGTTACACTCCGGACAGGAGCGCCTGCTGCTCATTCTTCTGACAAGCTCCTCATCGTCCACGTCGAGATTGATGACATGGTCGATGTCCACGAACTCGCTGAGCGCGTCCGCCTGCTGCACCGTCCTGGGAAAACCGTCGAGGACGAACCCTTCCTTCAGGGACATGATCTTCTCTTTCATGAGGCCGATCACCACATCGTCCGGGACCAGAGCTCCTTTATCCATGAACTCCTTGGCCATAAGGCCCATCTCCGTCTTGTCGCGAACGGCCTCTCTGAGCATGTCTCCGGTGGAGAGCCTGATGAGCCCAAGGTCGTCATTAAGCTTCTCTGCCTGCGTACCCTTACCCGATCCCGGAGGACCGAGAAGAATTATTCTAAATCGCATAGAGGCCAATAATACCTTCCTATTTATGAAGTTGTCTCTTTTCTTTAAAGGGATTTGCGCGGTTTTTCAGAGTTAACGATAGATATATTTTATATTCTAGTGCGCAATGTTACTGAAAGGTGTAACGTAATGGACAAGAGGACGATAGAGAGGATTGAGAAGGCCGTAGGCAAGGAAGGCTACTCCGTAAAGACCGCGGACAGGTACACGTACGGGTTCGACGCATCCATATTTCACTATTCACCGGACATGGTAATACAGCCGAGGACCACCGAACAGGTCTCCGAGGTAATGAAGATCGCCAATGACGAGAAGATACCCGTCGTCCCGAGAGGCGCGGGCACCGGACTGTGCGGTTCCGCCGTCCCGATCAAGGGCGGCATCGTTCTTGACATGAGCAGGATGAACAAGGTCAAAGAGGTCAGCGTGGGCGACATGTGGTGCATCGTCGAAGCAGGTTGTGTCTACAACGACATAAACGTGGCACTAGGGAAATACGGGTTCCAGTTCCCATGTTCACCGGGAAGCGCGGAGGCTGCCCAGATAGGTGGTATGGTGGCTCTGAACGCATCCGGCATGAAAGCGGTGAAGTACGGCGCGACGCGTGATTTCGTACTCGGTCTGACATTCGTCAAAGCTAACGGGGAGATCGTCCAATGCGGAACGAAGACGATCAAGGATTCATCAGGATACCAGCTGGCGAGACTGCTCGTCGGCAGCGAGGGGACGCTTGGCGTCATAACCGAGATAGTCCTGAAGATGGCCACCAAGCCAAAGGCGTCAGCATCCGTTCTGGCGGCGTTCGATTCGCCGGATGCCGCAGGAAGGTGCGTTGCAGCGATAATTGCGAAACCATTGATACCTGCGTCGTGCGAACTGATGGACCGCGTGAGCATTGAAGCAGTGAACACCGCTCTGAAGAACCCGCTCCCGGATTGTCAGGCGTTGTGCATAATAGAGGTGGACGGCGAGCCGGAGATAGTAGAGAAGGAATTGGCGATGGTCGAAGAGATAGCCAGAAGCGTCGGTGCGACGCAGGTCACCGCAACCAAGGACAAGGCACAGATACAGAAGTGGGCCAACGCCCGCGGTTCCGTTATGGTCGCGCTCAGTTCACTTAAACCAGGTTACTCGTCGGTGTCGCTGGCTGATGATATGATAGTCCCCGTCTCGAAGATACCGGACGCGGTGAAAGCGTACCAGCAGATAGCTGACAAGTACAACGTCGTGGTCGCGACGTACGGACATGCGGCGGACGGCAACCTTCACACGAAGATGCTCTTGAACCCGTTGCTCGCGGACGAGTGGGTAAGGGGAGAGAAAGCCGTGAACGAGATATTCGACGCAACGGTCGCGCTCGGAGGCTCCGTCACCGGTGAGCACGGGATAGGTATCGCCAAGGCACCCGACTTCCAGAAGGAGAGGGTAACGGCACTGTCGACGATCAAGGAGATCAAGAAGGCGATGGACCCGAACAACATACTCAACCCCGGTAAGATAGAGCAGTGGGAAGGTTCGATACTGACCAATCTGAGATATCCCTGTCCTGAGTATATGTGATCACCAGAACAGAACTATGGCGATCAGCGCCACAGCGACCGCCAGCATGACCAGATATACCGGAACGCTCCATTTGTAGACCTTGGAGCCGTCGAACGGTGTTATCGGCAGCATGTTGAATATCGCGAAGAATGCGTTTATAGTGGCCATTATCCAGAATACAGTCGAGGCGAGACCGGTCGTCATCAGTGCAGCTATGAGCGCGGCCGCCCCCAGCAGCAGGTTCGTCGCCGGACCGGCGGCACTGATGATGCCGTTCATCCGTTTGTCTATCTGCCCTCTTATGTAGACGACACCGGGTGCCGCGAATATTATGCCGAGGAACGACATCACGAGCGCGAACATCAGGCCGATGGGGAACATGCGGTACTCCGCCCATGCGCCGTATCTCTGCGCCACGAACTTGTGCGCAAGCTCATGGGCAACGAAACTCATGCAGACGACGAACGCCGACATACAGAGAAGTACGACCATACCGAGTTCGCTGCCGCGAACGTGGAACATGACCGCGAACGCGACCGACAGAACGAGAACGGATACGGCAATGTCCCTTAACTCAAGGGCACTGTACCTTCCGCCCGTCACAGGGTTTATCGTTCTCATGTGTCAGCCTCGGTGCGTGATTCACTTCAACATAATAAAACCAACCTACAAATATCGAGACCTGTATGGCAAACCGTGAACCGGAGGAATGTTTCGCATGGAAAGACCGTACAGAGATGGTGCGACACATGCGGGACGCTGGTATTGGGTGAACGATGTTCATCATGTTCGTCCGATCCGCGCACATTCGAGATAAACAGCCCCGGCGACATACGGCCGTGCATGGACGGCGGTATCGAGACGATAAGATCGCTTTTCACGGAGAACTTCGGCACATCACCGCTTACCGACGGAATGATGTTTCTCAACAAGGTCTCCGGGGAGGATCGAACGGACGAGGTGATAGCCGGCGGACATGTCGTCGCTCTTTTGAGATACGACATCAGACGCAGCAGGATGGTAATGGAACTGAGACAGGCTGGTGCAGAACTAATATGCCAGACCGCAAAAAAGAACACAGTCACGCTTGGAAGCGTGTCCGGACATCTGAAGGGAAAGAACATCTCCGGTGATGATGTAACGGATGTGACCGGCGAGTTCAGCGAAGGGGACCCGCTGATAATACGGAAAGGGAACAAGACCGGCCACGGTATAGCGCTGACGGACAGCGTGAATGTAAAAATATCAGAGAAGGCGGTAAAGATACGCGACCTCGCCTCACCCGCAGGGATACCGTTCACAGCATCGGACCGGGCGACGTTCGTCGCCTCCAACACCGAATATCTGAAGACAATGGAATCCAAGGCGGCCAGTGACATACGGTCGTACATTAAAGGAAAAAAGGAGAAGGTGACGGTATCCTTCTCCGGAGGTAAGGATTCCCTCGCCGCGCTCGGTGTGACGCTCAGGGCGACGGATCTTAAGGATATCATATTCGTGAACACGGGGATAGAATTTCCGGAGACCGTCGAATACGTCAGAAAGTTCTCCGAAACGTATTCAATGAGACTTCACGAGGCTGATGCAGGGAACGCATTCTGGGATAACGTCGACACCTTCGGACCGCCTGCGAAGGACTTCAGATGGTGCTGCAAGGTGTGCAAGCTCGGACCTATAACCGAACTTATTTCAGAAAGATTCCCGAAAGGGACGATAACAGTCGAAGGTAACAGAGCACTTGAGTCGTTCGCACGCTCCGGCATAGGCTTCGTGTCCAAGAACCCGTTCGTTCCAAATCAGACAACACTCAACCCGATAAGGGGATGGACGGCGGCCGATGTATGGGGATACATATGGTGGAAACGTCTCCCGTACAATCCGCTGTACGAGAACGACATGGAGAGGATCGGGTGCTACCTGTGTGCATCCTGTCTTGCCAGCGAATGGGATACGACCAAGGGGACGCATCCCGATATGCATCGCAGATGGGAATCATATCTGGAACGTTACGCGGAAACGCACGGACTACCGGCCGAGTATGTGAGAATGGGCTTCTGGAGATGGAAGGTGCTGCCGCCGAAGATGGTGAAGCTCGCTGACGAAATGGATCTGAGGACGGAACCGAAGGCAGGCACCGGGATGAGCATAAAGATGCTGAAGGGCGCAAGCCCGTGCGCCGCCGGCGGTTATTCGATGGAAGCGATCGTATCGATACCGAGAACGCGCGACCTCTCATGCGTGGAGGACGCACTGAGGACGGCGGGCGATGTGAGATATTCGGAGGAGTTCGAGATCGCGCTGCTCAGGACGAAGTACGGCACGGCCAAGATATTCGGCGGCGGTCAGGTGTCGGTAACGGCCCGTAACGCGGCGGATGCTGAACGATTGTTCGAAAGGTCTGTAAAAGCGCTGCTGAGGTCGCAGATGTGCACATCGTGCGGAATCTGCGCGAAGGCGTGCCCGCGCAGAGCGATAACGATAAAGGACGGTCTCAGGGTGGATAAGGAAAGATGCACATCGTGCGGCAGATGCGAAAGGTCATGCATGGTCATCCATTATTACGATAAGATGATGTGACATGCTGAGAAACAGTTATTAACCGACCCTACTTACTCGGAATATGGATTCGAACATGATCATCTCCGCGGTCATCGGGTTCGGCGCGGTCTTCGCGCTGATCTACCTGGTGCTTCGGAAGTATACTTACCCGGCGGTGGAACAGCCGTTCTTCAGCGACCCCACGTTCTTCAAGCTGCTGACGTTGGGTCTCGTGGCCGGTACCGGTATATTGGTTGCGTACACCTTCTTCCAGGCGGCGTGGTCCATGATAATAGTCGCGATACTGTTCGCGCTGCTGTTCGAACTCGTGAAACTCATTGTTCTGAATCTGAAAAGATTCCACGGTAAGTCCGATACGCTGTTCTACGGTTTCGGGCTCGGCGTCGGGATAGGCGGGGCGTTCGCGTTCGGTTTCGTGTTCTACGCATCATCCGCGGTGTCCCCCGTCGTAGAGGGATCGAGTATCATGATGTGGGTCCTGTTCGCGCTGATATCGATCCAGACGGTCGTGCTTAACTCGGCAACCGGCATGACGGTGGGCGAAGGCATAGCAAGGAAAAGACCATTCGAGTTCCTGATACAGGCGCTGATAATAAGCGTGTCATACCAGCTGCTGATGTCACAGGTATGGGCCAATCACTCGAGTACGCTGTTCTACCTGTTCCTGATACTCGCGTTCCTTCTGTCCGTCGGGTATTTCTATCACATCGTCTACGTCAAACTGCCGAAAGTGATAAGAGAGGTCCTGAGGACCGAGGGCAAGAGCAGAAAGGACATACCGCAGTGACTCACACCGCTTTGTACGTCCCGTGATGCAGTTCGATGACGATGTCGCATGATACCATTTGTTTCAGCAGCCGCTCCCCGTCGTCGGGGAACAGCTCGTTCACGTCCTTTTCCGAGAACTCGCCCCTGATGCGCGTGAGGCCGTTCGCGAGGACCGTGAGCTTCGCAACCACACCGGATGTGCGTTCGTATTCGTAGACCAGTGTGGACAGCGGGTCAGGGTCGTCGCCCTTCTTCCTCTGTTCGGGATATTTGGACGATGATGCTTCGCCGATGGCGTTCCTGACGGCGTTCTGGTCTTTATCGCGGAAAAGGACGGCCATCTTGTCGATCACATCGGTCCTGCCGCAGTACGGACACGATGACGTTTCACTATGAAGGTCGGCGATCCGAGGACGTTGACATTCGGTGCAGAGGACCATTCCATACATTTTATCCGTATCTCGTGAACACAAGCGCAGCGACGCACGCACCGTACATCCCTTTGGACACTGTCATCTCCTCCGCGGCGTATCTAATCTCGTTCAACTCAACGCATCTCGCGGCGGCGATCTCGTTCATCTTCTCATTCAACGACAGGATCAGTTCGTCCTTCCCGGCGCGCATACGGCCCTCGGCCACATAACCGCCCTTCCCGTCCTTCCTGAGGGCGTACGCGATCCCGGCGCTTATAGTCCCGTCGTCCGCGCGCATCTGCGCCAGGACACAGTGCGTTACCGCACCCATCGGGATATCGGAGACGCCGACCTCTTTGGATCCTTCAGGTATGACGGACGACACGGCGACCAGATTCTGCTCCCCTATCCCCATTTTGATCAGCGCCCTGTCGAACGCGTTCAGATCGGACACCTCGCTCACAGCTGATGCGGAGGTGACGAAGAATTCGATCGGGACGAGGTACATGTTCGTGCCATGGCGGTCGAGGATAAAACACTTGCCTTCGGACATCTGTGCAACAGTGCATCAAGTCATTCTTTTCATCCCGCGCTCGACCAGCGGGAACGTCGCGAATACCATCACTATCTGAACGATCGCCACCAGTACAAGGACCGCTAACGTCACCGTGAACATGAGCCAGACGGCCATTCCGGCGATGACGGAGATGACCCCGGCGGTGAACATAAGTTTTCCCGAGTACCGCTGAGAGAAATCCCACAGCTTCTGGTCGCTCATGGACCTCTTCGTCCTGTACCCGTACAACGCGTTGATCTTCTTCGGCGGACGCTTATAGAGAATAAGACCGAATATCGCGAAACAGGCACCGATGGTAAGGACCAGGACCAGATAGAGGGTCTCCATCTCCTCCATCGTGTCACCCGTACAGGAAGTCCTTGTTCTTTACGTTCCCAAGCGTCCCCGTCTGCTGTATGCCCATCCGTCTCTCAGCCTCCTCGGCCTCCTTGTACAGCGGTTCAGGGTCGATCTTCAGTTCGGGGAGCATCCTCGCCAGCGGTTCCATCAGTTTGGCGGCGCCTCTGGGGTCAGGCAGATCCACCCTGGCCGGGGCGAGTATCGCAAGCACGTCCATGCCACGCATCGCACCCTCATACAGCATAACACCTGACGTTCCTCTTACGAGACTGTCCTCCAATCCCTCTATAGAGTATCTCTGCATTATCTCGTTGGCGGCGGGGGTCGACCCGACGCCGAGTATCCGTGACTCTTCGGGATCGAATTGCGGTATTCCCTCGAGGCATATCACCGTCTTCACGTTGTTCTTCTGGAACCAGTCCATGAACGTGACCGCCAGCTGGTGGTGCTGCTCGATCTTGGGCATGAACTCCGATGTGACGACGATGAGGCCGTCGCAGTTCATACCGCTGTCCACGTCGCAGTTGCGGTCGCCGGCGTACACCCTCACCGGAGGAAGCGGCACGCCACCCTGAATAACAGCATACGGCGGGAACTCCGATGAGCTTATACCTCCTATTATCTCGAGTTCCAGCGTCCTCGCCAGGAAATTGGCGGCGATGGAACTCGCGAGCCCTACACTCGGAAAGCCCAGGATCGCTATGGTGTTGTTCCATCGGACGTCCTTGTACTCGTGCACGGTGAATGTCATATCATCTGGTGTATGATGCAACAATGCTATTAATCCATCGAACGTTACCGTTGTCGTGGACAAGATATCATTGGAACACACGAACAACGGTATACCGGTTGTCACGGAGAGTATAGAGGGAACGATAAGCGCCGGGTTCTTGGTGGCCGTGCGCACCGGGTCGAGAGATGAGGGAAAGAGTATAGGAGGGATATCCCATCTGCTGGAGCACGTGGTCTTCAGGGGCACTGACAACAGAACGTCGCTGCAGATATCCAAGGAGATGGAGGGCGCCGGAGGGGAGATGAACGCCTTCACATCCAAAGAGATGACTGCGTTCTACGGGATAACGCTGAAAGATACGTCGAACATAGCGAAAGAATTGGTGGCGGACATATGCACATCTCCGCTGATATCCGGGAATGACGTGGAACTGGAGAAGAAGATAGTCCTCCAGGAGATAAGCATGTGGGAGAACGATCCCGAATCGTACATTCACAAACTGTTCGCGGAGACGCTCTGGAAAGGTCATGAACTATCGCAGAACGAGGCGGGTGAGGTGGACGTGGTATCAGCGCTCACGCACCTCGATCTGAGGGAATATTTCGAGGAACGGTACAGACATCCGAACATCGCGGTGATCGCATGCGGGGCCGTGGACCCCGCAGATGTGAAGGAATGGGCGGAGAGAAGCTTCGGAAGTACATCCGCAGGAATGAGAACGGTCAGGGTGGCGCCCGTCAGGACCGGGTCGGCGTACAAGCTGTTCCCCAGAAAAGAGGATCACACGTACACCGGGATGGGATTTCACGCATATCCCGCGGACCATGAGGACAGGGCTGCGCTGCGCCTTCTGACGGCGATGCTCGGAGCGGGCATGAGCTCAAGGTTGTTCCAAGGTGTGAGAGAGGAGAAAGCACTCGTGTACTCGATATACGGGATGATAGACCAGAACTCGGACGCGGGATCGATGGCCGTGTACATGTCGTCGACCGAGGATAACGTCATGAAGGCGATAACGACAACCGCCGAAATACTAAAGGAGATAAGGGACGACGGTCTCCGTCAAGGTGAACTGGACCGGGCAAGGAACCTGATAAAGGGGGCGACGGTAAGGAAGATGGAATCCACCGACAGCAGACTTTACCGTCTCACGAAATCGTTCATGCTGACCGGAAAGGCGGAACCGTTCATGAACGATCTCGACGCGCTGGATCATGTGTCCGAGGAGGACGTGATGAGGACAGCGGCGGATGTTATATCCTCAAAGAGACTGAACATAGCCGT
>Ga0123353_10015608_pt1 | contig 11049 bp, 2 predicted proteins | sample TergutLab28metaG_3_FD_92763 | JGI IMG/M metagenome (GOLD analysis project Ga0123353, IMG submission 92763) | Labiotermes labralis P3 segment gut microbial communities from Petit-Saut dam, French Guiana - Lab288 P3 | ecosystem: Host-associated > Arthropoda: Insects > Digestive system > Gut ... | reverse complement strand
TTCAGGAACTCTCGGATTTGTGCCCCTCAGATATTCATCCAGATTACTCCAATCGTCGCCGTCTGCGTCTTCCGCCGATTCGTCCTTGTGAACCGGGTCAAAACCGTATTCTACTTCCCAGCCGTCAGGTAATCCGTCTCCGTCCGTATCAGGATTTCTCGGATTTGTGCCGAGTTGGTACTCTTCCAGGTTGGTCAATCCATCTTTGTCAGTGTCTATAGCCGCGTCGCTCGGGTCAAGCGGGTCAAGACCGTAAAATACTTCCCAACCGTCTGGCATGAGGTCACCGTCTGAATCCCAATTCAACGGATCTGTGCCTATCCTTATTTCTTCCGCGTTCGTAAGGCCGTCCCCGTCAGCATCGCCTGCTGCAAGAGCGTATATGAACGTTATGACCGGTTGGTCTGCCGTTCTGCCGGCAGGGATAGTTGCCTCGACCGAGTAGGTATAGGTCAGGGGTGGTGTATTACTCACTGTCATGAATGGAGAGAACAGAGGTCTAAGACCCAACAGCTCTTGGGCTACCGTCCTCGGCGGGACAGGCGTCACTCGTGAGAAGTCGCCCATGTACCATCCGACAGCGACATAATCGGTTATAGACGGTGCGGAACCAATATATTCTTCCGACTTCAAAGACAGCTTTCGGGTTTGGGGCATTAATTCCGTCCCATCTGTCGTTTTGTATCTTTCAGTGACATATTGTTCGCTGTCAGGCGTCTTACCGTCGGACGCAAAGTCATACAGGAAGTTTACATCCGCGCCTCCGGGCGTATTCAGCGTCACAGGAACTATATGATTACCTGCAACCGGTGAGTTAAATATCCACTTCGCGGGCGGCACGCCGTCAATAGTGCCGCGATCATTGAGGCCGAAGTTGGTTCCACCAGTGTCATTCAGGCTCAAATACACCTTACCGTCCAAACCTATATAGACCGTCGTCACTAACCCTGCTGGATCGAGGCGCAAACGCAAGGTAGTGGCAGGAATAAGAGTGGTAGTGCTTCCATCCGCCTTTACGCCCGTCCAGTTCAGATGGACAGGTATCATATTGTAGGCGGGAATCCCGTCTCCGTTGGGGTCCGGAGCGTAGTAATATACGATGTGGCAATAGTCATTGTTTGCCAGCCAAGCCCCGTCTCTGGATACCGTCACACAATTATACTGAGGCGCTCTCGGATCTGTCGGGGGAGTGCCGTAGATGATCTTATCTATTTCCGACAGATCAACGGGGGTTACTGTGTCTTCCCATTCGTCCGCGAGTATAATACGATAGCCCACCGCCACAAAGCCTGGTACATCGGTCTGGCTGGTGGTTCGCGTATAGTCCGTAAGCTCCGGTTTTAAGAGCCTGTAAGTTGGGGGCTTGAGTGGATCGCCGGTATTTCCAGTATTTAGACCATTCACGTCGTACAGAACGTACTCTTCCCACACGCGCATACCGACCCCTAGACTGTTGTAGAGGATATAAAGCTTCAGGCCGCCCGCAAGAGGCCAATAACCATCGTCGTCATTATGTATATTCCCAATTGCAAGCGAAGGGTCAAATTCGGACCAGTCCGCCAACGCTTTGTATTGCACTTGACCATATGATGAGCTTTCATAAGCTTTACTTATATATATGCCCTCCCATCCTTGTATGTTAGCAAGGTTTACGGGTCCTGTCGCTATATACCATCCAACTGGGTGCATTTCCAAAGGATCTGGTGTGGCTTCCGGCAATTCTATAATCTCAGGAAGGAACACGCCCCTCTGGCTCTTGAAGTTAGTTACGCTGAAATAATTGCCTGCGTCAACGGGCGCGTCAAAGTTTTCGTATTCGTCTGTATATACGATTCCCCCCGTGTTCACCTTTTCGGCCCGTAAGGTCTTCCACTTGTCTGGGTCTCGCTGGTACTGCACTGTGTAGTAGCTGGGATTCTGTGATCCGCCTGACGGAAAAACGTCACAGTAATTGTTGGCCAAAAATACATCATCCATAGTGAGTGTTTTCGGCTCATTAATAGGGCTGCCATCCGGCGCCGTCCATTTATAAGCGTTTTCGAACTGAGAAAGTCCCGCGACCGATACATCGTCGTGCGGGATCCCGGTCGAAAGAAGAGTATCAGAAGAAAGTACGGCCGTACCGTCAAGGTCGTACGGTATGCCGGGTCTGTTACCTACCGTCGTTGCTGCCCTGGCGTAGGGAGCCAGGATTCTCGTACCCTCCATATGCTGCACGTTAATGGGATATGGCGTGAAAACATTCTTGATATCCGTATATACGATCGTGGTATGAGACACGAAGACGGATGGATCGGATGTATCGGATGTAAATGTGACCTTGAACCAATACCGTCCGTTTTTATCGGCAGGGACAGTACCGGTTGCTGTCAATACATCGTCGTCAAACCCGCCGTTATTGATCGTGCCTTTATCATTTGTGGGAGCACTGGAGAAGCGTGATTCAAACGTAGATGTACTAGCGGTCGGATTAATCACGCTTTCGCGGAACCATTCCAATTCGGAAATACTACCGGTCTTTACGGGATCATCGGGATGAATGATGATCGCCGCATCAATCCGGATATCACCTGTATTTCCGGCCAACACGCGCGTGTTTTGAGAAGGCGGGGTCACAGTTAACCCTGTGCTGTTTTCGCCTGTACCCTCAGTATGGTACATATAATACGCGGTCAAAACCGTCACATCGTTTATGGTATACGTGGTGTTCTTTTGTGTGCTTGTCTTGGCCGGATCTGCCGATCCGTCCTGGAAAAAGCCCGCGTTTTCAGTGGTGTCGCTCGTTGCCCACTGCTTGAAAACCTCACCGGACGTGCTTATTTCTTTTTTGAAACCTTTAAAATAAATGCCGTCGCCACTTACCGTACCTCCCGGCAATGCCTGCAAATCCAGCGAATAGTAGTCCAGCTCTATTGCATAGTCATTATTGGCCGCGATATTATTGACTACTACGCTCTTACCTGTATCATGAGCGACACCGCCGATGAACTCATAAACCTTGTAATTTCCACTCGGGACCGCGTAGAATTGAATACTGCTGTTGCCGCTATGTGTGGGCGGACTTATAAATGTTATGCCATCCGTGCTTAGTCTGAGATCTTTTTCAAATTGCACTGTCGTATACGGATTCCCGTTTTTATTAACATTCAACGTAACGATTGAAGGATCGAAGTTTGCGGTCACTGTAGCGTTGCCGGCGCCGACTTTATACCTTGCCGCAAGCAAATCTGTACTGCCGATGAATGAGCCCGGTTCTGTCGAGGTCCAGTTTACAAACTTCCAGCCGGAGTTCGCGGTAGCCGTCAGATTCCTTTCCTCTTCAAAATACCATTGACCGGTCCCGCTCGCCGTCGCCGTACCCGGCGTGAAACCGGTAGTAGGAGGAGCAGGATTCGAGGCTACAGCAACAGTGACGTTATACGCGTTTCGCGTGAAGTTCGCCGTGAGCGTTGCCGCACCGGACGTCCCATTACCTGCGTACGGAGCGTCCCCCTCAAGAGGCGTGAACGTCGCAGTGTTTCCGACGCCCGTGCCGGTAAGTGTACCCGGGGCCGCCGGAAGCTTTGTCCAACCCGTAAAGGTCCATCCGGGATTTGCCACGGCTGACAGGTTGTAAGACGTTCCGGTTCTTAAGGGAGAATTATTCCACGCCGTGATATTTCCGGCAGCAGTCGTCGGTACATTATAGCTAGGGGTAGCATCATGCTGTACCGTTGTGATATTCGCGTAGGCGTCCACGAACAACGCCGTCAGCGTAGCGTTACCATCCCCGACCCTTAGGGATGTGGGGTTCGAAGTCGATGTGCCCAGAGTTCCGGGTCCGGCCAGGACCCAATTCTTGAATTTAAACTCTGTGCTGCCCGACACGAATGGGGTCGCGGTAATATTGTTTATTAATTCGCCGAAATTCCGTGTGCCAGAAGAGAGAGGAGCCACCGTCCCGCCGCCGACGGCCGGGTTCGAGTTCGGGTTTTGGATACTGACCGTAGCCGTCATCGGCACGACATGCCCAACGTCCGCGAAATTCGCGCTGTATTCGACATAGAACCCGGCTATCAACCCCCCGTTATCATAATGAACTTCATGATAAGGTAAGTCGTTCCATCCCATTAATGGAACCGTTGTTCCCGTCAACCTGTAGGCAAATTGTAAAAAAGCCTCCAAGGAAGGGTCACCGGCAGGCCCTCGATTAGCGCCGTCCGGCTGACTGCTTGACTGTATCAAACCAGTGTATGCAGGGTATTTTTCCAGGGTTTTCGCATTACTGAAAAAATTAAAAACACCGGGAACCGAACGATCAGTTACGGCGTCGTATCTACGGGTGCTGAAAAACACTGTACCGACTTCGTCTTCAGGCCCGCAGGCCCAGTACCAGTCGGATCCTCCTGCTATCGATACGTCATAGTCAGTAATAGAAGTAGAAATATTTGACTGGTTAAGTATACGCTGCCCGTTGCTAAATCGCGCGGCAGTTCCGCCAAGCCATCCGGGCTCCTTTGCAATTGAATTGAATACGAACAGGTGCTCTTCAAGGCTGGTCAAGGTAGCAAGATAACCCTTTAAGTTTGGATCGTTATTGTAAGTCATACCCTTTGCTAAATTATATGCCTGCAACCAAGTAATCCTTGCGTCGCCGCTTGGCATAGGATAGTACTCATAATAATGCACCCTGCCTTTCGTATCGAACCAGCGAGCGATAGTATCTGTGTCGATCAGCACGTCGATTCGGGGACCTCCCGACGGTAAGACACCGGGAGTGACTAATGTGAAATTGGTCGTGGATGCGGCGAAAAAGCTAAATAGGTCTGATACTTTGCCGTACAAGGCAGGATCAGAAATCGCGATATACGTGCTCGTTATACCTCCGACGGTCGGGCTTGTCACGCTTGTTGTAAAAGCCCAGCCCGTTTGCGGTGCATAATTGAATTTCATTAGAGAGGGGTAGGAAATGTTAATGGACTTGTATCCGGGCTTGCCCTCCGGCGGCGCACTTATATTTACATTTTTTATTCTCCAGGTGAATGATCCGTTAGAGTCACTGACAATATCAAAAGTGATCCCGCCTGCCGCCAAAGGCATTATTGAGATATTTTCGCTTACCACGACTTCGATCGTGGGCAGGACTGCATTCTCGTCAACGGTGTCATCGTTTGAAAGGTCGGGCACCGCCTCGAAGAGCCAGACGTTCGGGATGTTTCCGTCGTAGGGCACAGCCTGCATGCCGGTCCCGTTCATCCAGTCGTCATATCCGAGGCACTTCCACTCCAAAATCGGAACGGAATAAGCGTATTCTTCTCCGCCTTCGACCGTCGCTCTTATCTCGGCCGGGAAAGGTATACCCGTGACCGGCGTGCCAAGATCCACTACGATGTAGTTCGTGTCGGGATCGTGCGGGGCACTGTACGGGTATGGGTCAAACTCTATGATATGGACAGGCAAATCTGCCGACGTCGTGCTAAATCCTGTTTGCGGTCCGGTGTACATGCTGGACTGCCCGGACGGCAATATTGTTACTACGATGGTCGGCACACCCTGGAGGCTCGTCCATCCGGATTCGTTGAACGCTGCGTAGAAATTGTATGCCGCGGGTTTTACAGGATCGTAGTTCATACATAACCACGTGACGCCGACTTCCCTTTCTACCAGTGTTGGAGCGCCGGAAACCTGATCCTCCGGTCCCGCAACAAATACTTTCACCGAATCCGGCAAAAGCGAGATCGCCTTTTCATAGCTCGTTCCGAACGGTACGGAGATCTCCTTTTGGTATTCACCATAAGACTGTATGATCTTATCAGTCCCCTGCAGCTGCGAAGCAAAAGCCCCTATCGGCAGTACCGATAACAGCAATGCGATCCCCAGTATTAAAGTAATGGGTAACTTGCCGCGTTTTCGCCGCGTATATATATATTTGATTTTCAATTTATGTACTCCTCCCCTGACATAAACTTTTTATTATCTGTATTTAAATAGTGAGCATTAACTCTTATTACATATAGTAGTAGTAAAGTTAATGCTCTTAGTAGTATTATTTTATGGTATTTGATAAATATGCTACTCTAAATTGGTAAAAAAAGCAAGTAGATTTTTACATAGAATTATACAGGCTTCCCTTAATACGGTAATCCCTTATCATTCCTTGCGCTGTGGCTTTTTCGCTAGGTTTCGAGCTCCTCATTTTCTTTTTTCTTAAGATTCATGATATGGATAAAACCGCACACGATCACCACTCCACAGCATACCCCGAAGATGAACTTTGACATAATGGCGTCCCCCTTTGTTTAATCATATCATACTCCGACCTGCTTTAATATCTTCAGATTATGTGGGAAACCCGCCGGAACCTGAATTCCGGCGGGTTTCCCCTCTTGCCCCCTGGTCGGAGTGGTGAGATTCGAACTCACGGCCCTCTGACCCCCAGTCAGATACGCTAACCAAACTGCGCTACACCCCGACGGCGAGCTTAATTATACACCAATTTTATTGAATTGGTCTATCATTAGTGACTTCGTCAGGAAGGGACGCTTTCGCGGATCCGCCGCCTGCTATATATGCCGAACATGACGAGCGTAAGGACGGCGGCGACGAGAGTCGCGATAGCGGCGGCGCCGAGCGGCGAGATCGCGCTTAGTGAAAACGGAAACCTTGAGGAAGGCGCGCTTTCTCCGTCTGTGCTTGCGCCGCCGAGGTCAGGATCGTCTCCGCCAGAGTCCACCGCCGGCTCATAGGGCTCGACGGCAGGCGCTTCCTCTTCGTCCGTTATTTCGTCCAAGGCTGTTGTTTCTTCCCCTGTGACCGTGCCCGGGCGCGCCCATACGGCTTCGTAGTGCGTCAGTTGGAGATATGTCTCCTCGCCGCGGTAAACGACATACGCCGTATAGTTATTCGGGATGCCGTCCTCGTCCAAGCCTTTTGGCTCGTACCTTACCTCGGCGAGCACGAGCTCGCCCCTTGCGTCCGCGCCCGGGCCGCGGCCGTTCGTATCGGAATACGCCTTGACCCGCGGCAGCCTGTCGACGTCGTTGTCCGGCAGGTTTTTGATCGTTTCCGCGCGGTCGACCTGACGCTTGCCCGCGCCATATATAGGCGTCAGCTTCACGCCGGGCGGCGCCTGCGCCGCTTCCTCAGGCGTATATATGGTCTTTTCCTCTGCCGCGTAAGCGCACGAAGGAATCGTCGCCATGGCGGCCATTATGGTCAAAAGCACTATCAGTATCAGCCTTCTGTCGTAAAAAAACATCATCTTCTCCTCTCTAAGTATCTTGCCGGCGGGCCTTCACGCGGGCATCTATCGTCACGCGGCCGAGCACAAGGAGCCCGATCGACGCGGAAAGCAGCAAAAGCAGCAGCAATAGCAGTGGATAATCGTCAAAGGTCCTCGCGGACACCCCGCCCGTAAACTCGTCTCTATACGCGAACGTGCCGATCTCTCTCGTGACGACTGCGTCCTGATCGTAATCCCTTAGCGTCATGTTTCTGGCGATACGCGCCGATACGGACGAGACGATGTCGACGTCCTCCATGGCCCTCACCGCTGATACGAGATATGACGCGGGCTTCAGCTCGTAGCCCGGATCCGCGGCGCCGGGAGAGTAGAAAAGCGTCCCAGCTATCGGCGTCCAGTCGACGACGTCGCCATTGATACCGGTCGTGTAATTGTCTTTGATACCCGGGAACTCCGCAGGCGGCATGCCTGCGAACATAAGGGGATCGGGCAGCATAAGCTCGCTTATCGCATTTGAAGGCAGCTTGAGGTCCGCGCCCGATATGGTGCGGTGCTCGCCGTTGAGCGAAACGCTCGAGTAGTTTTTCGACGTGAAGCCGACCTCGACCCTGCCGTATTCATAACGCAGGTGCGTCAGGTACTCGCCCTCTTCAAGCCCGAAATCCTCCAGCGTGAAGTGATAGCGCCGGTCTGCCTTGAGCCCCTGCGCGAGCAGCCTGAGCCCCGTATTCGGGTACGCGGCCACCCTGTCCGGGTTTTCCGGATTTTCCGGGTTTGAGTCCATCGCGCTCACCTCTGAATAAGTCTCTTTCGGGTCTGTTCTATTTGTCGCGTACCAAAGGTTCCACAGCCCGTCGAAATCGCCCCAGACCACAGGCGTCCAAAGTTCTTCGACGAATATTTTTCTGTGCACGGCGTTTTCGAGCGGATCGTCGACCACGAACTCATCTGCCCAGGTCGAGGAAGTACTGCGGAAATCGACGTCGTAGCGGTAGCGTTCGTCCGCCTCTCCGACATTGTTGAATCCCGCCTGGCCCGGCAACGATACGAACGCGGCGGACGTCCTTTTGATCGTGTCCTTGTCGACTTCGACCGACACGATCAGCAAAAGACTCTTATGTATATTTGTGAGATCCCATGTATGCCATTCGAACGGGTCCGTGTGCTCGCGCGGCCTTATCGTAAAATCCATATCTTCTATGAATATATAGCCCTCGGGGGCGTCTGTTTCCCTGAGCACGTATTCTCCCGGGAGCAGGTCTTCGATACAGCCCCACCCTTCTTCGTCGGTCACGATAGTCCCCGCCAGTTCGCCTTTCTTCCATATTGTTTCGCCGGTGTTGATACAGGCGATATCCTCTCGCGCGGCAACCTCAAAGACCACGCCCGTAAGCGGCTCTTCAATGGCGCCGTCATCACCCGGCTTTCTGCCGGTCTTTCTTATTTCCGCCTTGCCGAGCTGCCATGTGTCGAGCAGTGAGAAAGGTTTCACGATGATCGCCCTCTCCTGATAATACGGGCTGCTCATGTCTTGCCCGGCCCCTTCGGGCGGCCTCAGGTCGATCACGTTATCGTCCACGTATTTATATCCGGATATGGGTTTGCCGTTGATCCATGTCTTATAGCTTTCGTCTATATCGGCTTCTTTTAGCAGGTAGATCCCGAGATAAAGGTTTTTGAACCAGGCGTTTCCGTCTTTGTTTGTATTGGCAGAAGCGACGAGTTCGCCTTTCATATATACGACTTGCCCGTGCCCGTCGAGTGAGAGGATGTCCTCCGCCGCGTAGAGCTCAAATACCGCTCCCGGCATCGGCGCTGTACCTTCCTCATAAGGCAGCTCGCGCTCTTTATGGATATTGATCCTGCCCTTTTGCTGCTCGTTGTATTGGATGAGCTCGAGTACGAAGTCGTCGTAGCCGTCCACGTCGATATCGAAATCGATGACTCTGTGCGCCTCACCCGCGTCGAAAACGATACCGACGTCCGGCTGCGGCGCCGGTTTCACAGACCAGTAATACCCGCCCCTATCGACGGCCTCGTGATATGAAAGGACGTAGCCCAAAGGCGCCTCTACCTCGTAGAGTTTGTAGCTGCCTGCCGTGAGCTTTCGCGGCAATATCAGGACCCCGTCAGAACCGACCCGGAAGGGGTTCTCGGCGGTCCCCCAGCGCACCGCGCCGCTGCCCGCAGGCACGACCATCTCGACCCACTTTCCTTCCGTGCCGTCAGGCCCTATATGCCTGATCATGTAAGCGGCGTCCTTTCCTATGACGATCCTGCCGGTCTCGGCGTCTTTTTTCCACAGCCTTATCGAAAACGTGTCGCTGTCGGCCTGCAGTCTCCATCCCTGTTCGGGGCGCTCATAATTGTATATGCCGTCTCCGTCGTATACGTCGCCGCCGTCTTCCCATATATTTACGATAAAGGGCTTGACGCGTTCGACGCCCGGCGGCACGAAAGTTTCAAAGACTATATATTCACCGTAAGGGAATTCCGGGAAGACTACCTCGCCGTCCTTCGGTTTTCCGGCATTGCCGTATTCTCCGTAGCCCAGCTCCGGGACCAGGCCCGCGCCCGAGTAGAAGACAGGGCTCTCTTTATAGTCGATCCTTGCCCTTTTGAGCTCCGGGTACAGACCGAAATCGTACCGTCCTGTAAATATGTTTCCTTCGCGTTCGTACCAGTCCTTGCCCGGACTTTCGCTGATGGGGTACACATAGTCCGGGTCATAGAAAAAGTCGATAAAGTCCTGTTTGTCCCAGCCGCCCGGTCCCCGCCGCGGCATCTTGACGTCCGGATCCGTTTGCGCGGCTTTTTCGATGACGGCTATCAGGTCGTCTATATAGTATACGGAAAACCCGGCGCCGTTTAGGTTCAGCATCTCGGTTTCGTTGCCGTCCGTCCTGATCTTTCTCAGGAGAAAGCCCCTCTTTTTCACTGTTTCTTTCGCATTTACCTCGATTCGTATGCCGGCGGGGTTTTGCGCCGCGCCGTAGTCATAGGCGTCGGCCTCGTATTTCCTTGCCTGCCCCGTGCCGGGAAGTGGGACGCCGTTTATGTCAAGCTCCGCGGTTTCAGGATCGATGTCGAGCAGATACCCCTTGGACGGCACGAGCTCCTGGATATAGTATTTGGCCGGATAGATGCGCTTGTCCTGCCGCTCGAACGCGGGCAGGTATAACGGAAAATCGTCCGTCCCGTAATTGGTCACCGTATTGCTGTTGCTCCACATGAGATCGGCTGAGTTCTCAAACACGACTTTGCCGTCTTCGCCCGTAATGCCTATACAGACGAGCTCGTCCGCGTCGTGGAATCTCCCCGAAGGATCGGTGACGGCTTCAGCGTAATAAAGGCCGTAATATGCTCCCGCAAGAGTCGCGCCTCCCTGCGGGCGCGCGGCGCCTGACCCGGCGTCCGCGCTGTCCCGCTTCCTGAGCTCTATCCTCACGTTTAGCAAGTTGTTCAATATGTAATAACTCGCGTCCGTTTTGTCGTTCAGCTCTCCCGCAGCCTTTTTGATATCGGTCGTGTTGTCACTCAGGCCGCCGCCTGTCGCGAGGTCGTATTTTCCGCGCAGGCTGAACTCAAAGACGACAGGGTCGCGGTAACCGTACGGGATCGTGGTTTCCGCGATCCTGAACAGGCCGCCGTTCGAAGTGGTTTCGGTGAGCAATGCAGTCCGGTATATCCGCCTTTCTGGGTCGTACGCTACGTCTCCGGGGACGTCTGTGAAAGCGCCGCCGTCCCACTGCTGAATTCTGAATACGGCGCCCTCAAGAAGATAAATATCGCCGTAGTCGGGCAGCCAACCGGCGTCCAGTTTGGTG
>Ga0123353_10015607_pt1 | contig 11049 bp, 6 predicted proteins | sample TergutLab28metaG_3_FD_92763 | JGI IMG/M metagenome (GOLD analysis project Ga0123353, IMG submission 92763) | Labiotermes labralis P3 segment gut microbial communities from Petit-Saut dam, French Guiana - Lab288 P3 | ecosystem: Host-associated > Arthropoda: Insects > Digestive system > Gut ... | reverse complement strand
TGTGCAACTGAAACTCTAAATATTGACGTAGTATTCACCAAAATTGAAAAGTTGTCTTATCACAGAAGTAGCTTTCAGAATTCCTGTTGACGACAGATCATGCCCTGCAATTGCAACAGCCGCAACGTAGCTCTCTTCATTACGACATCATTTTGAAATCTGTGACGGCCAAAACGATCTTTTAGCAGAAAACAGATGGTAGTCTCTCGGTGCTGGGACGGCGCTGTACGCCGGATGTTGAAGATTTCCCACCGGAAGGGCTGCAGTAGTAGTCGAGTGGCGTTGGCTCAGTGCGGCCGATTGTTGTCGTGCAGAAGCAGTACGCTTTTCGAAAATAGCCCACGGCGTTTTTTATGGTTGCTCTTAAGAGTAGCAGTGCCACGAAGTATGAATTTTCATTTACTGTTGTTCCCTGATACATGAAGTCTGTTGCCAACACACCTTTGTGGTCCGAACATACGGTGGCCATACTTGTGCCAGCAGAAGTCACAACATGTAAATTCTTCGATCTCCGGGACCGAAGACGTTCCCACCCCCATGCTTGCACTTTTCGTCTCCGGGGTATCGTGATAAACGCATATCTCGTCTGTAGTTAGAATGCAATCGAGAACTGCATGGCAGGAATGTGACGGCACAAAATATCCTGAGTCTAGTTTTTTTCCTATGATGAACATTAGTAAGAAATTTCTTTATTCTATTAAAATACAAATTTTTTTCAATCGGCAAATGAATACATTTTAATAGAGCACGACAATTTGCATGTTCAATTACACATGTACAGTGATTTGTATTTTGAGTTGCTTAAGTAATGACGACTGAAACTACTTAAGACTTAACTTAATTACCGTATCGCGAAGTTCAAGACAAGATATATTTGAAGGACGAAGAGAGATTACGGCCTCACACTCTCACAGACTAATGTTTGTAGCGGAAATAAGGATTATTTTACGGAAGTTATGGATCTAAATTTAGAGCGTTATTACTTAACGTTCCCCTCTAAACGATTAACTAATTGACATAAATACTTAATAAACATATTCATATGTTCAGGTATTCAGAAACGAAGGACCATGGCCCATACGAGGCACATTGCAGTGTGTAAGAACCTACCGTGTGGTTGAAAGGAAAGATATCTTCCAGGGTGTTGGTGGTTTGGGTACAAGGTAAGTGGAATTACAGATTACAGCCAGTTAATACGAAAGCAATGTCTTGATAAGATAGTGGAACTTAATAACAAAATATACAAAGGCTGTGTAATTAGCTGCCCCTTTAGTTAGGGTTTTCATTAACACAATTAAAACTATTTATATTTGAGGCAGTGTTTAAATCTATTTCCAAGCAGCGAAGCCTATAGTCCTTCTTATAGTTCAGAAATTGGCCACTTTTTGTGGAACGCGTGTTTCACAAATTATGTAAGATCACGTGACTGATCTGTGTAATATATTCAGCAGACTTAATCCACTCCGAACCCCCGTACTCCTTTAAGACATGTACATTTTAATACCATCAATCCATCTCTTCCTAGGAAGATATGTACATTTTAGTACCATCAATCCATCTCTTACTAGGTCTTAAAATTAAGAGAAACTCTTCATTACACGTTGGAATTACACGTAACTGGGCAGCACTCAACAATCGCCAAGGTTAGATAACGAAATATTGTCGGATTAATATGTTCGATGTCGCCTATATTAATCATATATATAATATTTTAAAGAAATCAAACAAATATATTTGGATTAATGAATATAATTTGATTACATAGTTGTTACTGACATGTTTCGTTCCCCTATGTGGCCATCGTCGCAATTGTGAGAACAAGAATACAAATTCTACACATTTTAATTGTATTTTTATTCTCACCTCCCTGAACATGGCTAACATAAGTGGCCAACATATGTCGGTGATTATTGTATAATAAAATTACATTCATACTGTCGGCCGTCTACAAACGATTAGTCAATACGATGTATGTCCATCCGCTCGTACCCTTCAAAAATGGAGGATATTTCCTCCATCTGCGAACAGAACTGGTTACATAGCAAGATAATGATCGGTCCAAATAAAATGCATTTTATTGTATACGGCACGAAGTTTGTCGTGATGGTTCACGCAGAATGTTCTTTAGGAAAATTAGTAACCATCCGTCAGATCACGTTTCATCATAACTACGAGAAATTAAAGTCCAAATATTCATACGGAATTTATCCACTGAGCCTTAGTAGATGTAACATAAGAAGGGATATGTTTACGTTCTTTACATTACGACGAAGCCGGCATCTCATGTTGTACTGCGTCGAATTGCAAAATGCACCCGCAATCTAGACAATAATATTGGATTGTTATTAAAATGTATTTGAAATAATAGAATATACACACATCGACCCGATACATATGGCCAATTGGAATTTATGGTAGAGACGCGGTTTCTTTAACACGGTAATGTAACATTTTCGCCTACATGGGATTATTTCGTGTATCCCTTACAATACTAATTACAAATCTGTATTAATATTATCTATCAAACAACAGCCACGTATATCACTCTCAAGTTTTGGATTCCATTATTTCATTCTTTTGCACCAATGCAATGAAACGTTCATCACAGACGAGGCCTAAAACGTAACAGCTGTGCTGTAAGAGGAACGTCCGCTCTCACTCAGACAGACACCACAATAATTACACTTGATACACTTCCTTACAGTCAGGGCGAAGAGTGGCACAAGTTCAGGTCGAAGGTGAATCAAATTATGATGCAACCTCGGTCAACCAAGCTCTATGTGGGGCCTATAGACACCGTTGCCAGCGACTTCATCAAGAGGTAAGTTGCACGTCATTGTGTGACACGCTGTATTTATCCAGTAACCTGGCACAGATGTAAGTTTCTTCTTGCAGCATATCAGTTCACAGCTGTGACGTAGCAGCGTCCTTTATGGTATAGTGAGACATCCACACCGCACTGTTGCCAGAAAGTACGGTGGAGACGGTGGGCAAGTTCTGTAGTATTCATTCATTAACCTGGCACAGATGTAAGTTTCTTCTTGCAGCGTATCAGTTTACATCTGTGACATAGCAGTGTCCTCTATGGTACAGTGAGACATTCCTACAGCACTGTTGACAGAATGTACGGTTGAAACTGGGGCAAATTCTGTGGTAGGAGATCTGAATGTCATTCGGAAGCTCATTTATTTTAATTAACGAAGTAAATATTAATGTCTTAATTACACTGATGTGCGTTTTTTTTAAATTTACAGACAGCATTTATTTTAGTATTTGCTGAAAAAGAAATGATCTGAAGGACAAAGAAAGGGTTCTCCTACTTGTATCTCTTATTTCTCTTCATAAGAGCCGCCACAAAATATCAGCTCTATATAAACTGTCTCACTAAATCACCCTAACACAGTATTATCTTTATTATAGAATAAGACAGATCAGAGATGAGAACTTGGAGATGCCTGCCGATTTCAGCAACGAACTGTGCAAATGGGGACTGGAATGTGAGTATGCAAACAGATGTGGCCGTGAACGTTAGTAACAATTGTAGGCACTATGATTGTGGAGGTTAAGTCACACCCTCGTCCAGAATCTCAGGCAGCTAGCTGTTTTTTCCAAACCAAATTTCGTTCTAAATATTATTTATACTTTAGCTAGTACAGTTATTCAATCTGTAATTTTATCACGAATATTTACGTAGCTTCGTCTTCCTTATGCACATTATACCGTTAAATAAATATCGTTATGTTTCAAGTAATTGCGACTTCATTCATACAGTGTATGATTATATCGTTCATAAAACATATCTATGGTAACATTGCACAAAAGTCAAGATTTCTCAAGTGGTGGATGGAGGTTCAGAAACGTTGCAAACAAACTTCATATGTGTTGGAAATTATAAAATTACCAATAATTTTTAACATATTTTATCGTTGTTTTCTTTAAAGCGCAGGCATTAAAGTTCCTCATTTATTCTCCATTCTTATACGGTGAGCTTCGACTATCAGAAATATATATGAAAGTTACAGCAAATAGAAAGTGGTCCCTCTGCACACCATACAGGCATGGTGTGGAGTAAATGAATAAGTCCCCTCATTCCGATCCTCGATACCAGGTGAAGGGAGTGCCATGTAGCTCCCCAGCGGCTGTTCTGCCAGTGAACGAATTCCACCTACACATTCAGTGTAGAAACAAATTGACTGCCGACCAACATGAATGTTTTTTTACAATCATATAAATTGTGTTGCACCGTCCGGTATGAAACAAGGATTTCTCTTAATTTTCAAACCCAACCCTCGGCACCATAATGCCTCCTGTTCCCTGGTTCACAGAAAAGAGGTATATTAAATAAGAAGCATCGATATTTTTACAAGATTTGCCTGTACAATTTGAATTTATTTAAAATTGAATTATAAATTGTAAATTTCTTTTGCTCACTAGCCTAATGGTAATTATAAATATTTTACTGAAGAACTGGTCCAGTGAAAATGTGCGTTTTCAATCTGATAACATACGTAGTTTAGCTCTTTGTTTAATTGGACAAATGTTACTTCTACTTCAGAAATGTGGATGCCTTTATGCTGGTACGGACGGTATCAAGTAATAAAAGTACAAAGATGGAGAAATATCAGACGGTATGATTTTCGTACCGATTTGAAGAATAATATTTAAACAATAGCTGCAACGTTACTTCATATTCGCATTTTTATATCGGAGTCCAGAAACTCGCCGATAAACTTGTTAGGAAGAAATGAGATCTTTCGCATTTCTAAACGAATTCAATCAATTTCCTGGCTGCCAATCCTCAATGGATGAAGCCAGATATAATTAACTAAACTAATATTCTTTCTTCGGAATTTTTCAATCCTCTAATAAAGTAAAATATCTCTTTGTAAGTAGTATACCACATTAGGTGTTTTCATTTTCCTGAAGACGGAAGTAGAGCTGGTTTCCGAAGAGTAGTAAAAAGGTAAAGCTATCCCATTACAGGTCTGGACAGACTCTGAGGTTTCCAGGAGGTTGAGACTCAAATATGTCAAGACATTTAGGACATAAAGGTGGTAAGGTTGTCAGTCATACCCACCGGCTGCCTTTACACCCCAGGAAATATTTCTGGTACTCATTTCTGTTAGAGGCTCGCTCGACACCAGCGTCATAGTGCGGCCCGAAGGTTCATGCCAATAAAAAATTCCAATGACACCATCGGCAATCGACCCTGCGACCTTCCAGCTTGTAGCTCAGTGTCTCAAGCAACTGCGCCATCGCGTGACCCCGAATAGTAGTGCTTCCTTAAAAATTAACCAATGGGCAAATTCTGAAGATCGCATATTACTTCAGTAAGTCATTCACTATCATCATAGCTTTATCGTGAAAAAAATAATCTACTTTTTGAACACATATAAAATTCACCACGAAAAAAATTTTGTAATAGTCATGGCAGTTTTTTCTGAAGTCTTTCACGTAACTGGTAAATCGCCTTTCTTAAAATGTCTTTTAGAATATTTAAATATTTTGCGCGGTGTAAAATGAAACTATGTTATTCACGAGGCTGCACTGTAAGAAGGAAATGTCAGTTTGTGACTGTGATAGATTGCCAGGCTCCGTAGCAACGGGTGTAAACAGAAAAGGTTGTTAACCATTAACCTTGTCGTAGGCAGTTGTAGCTATTGACCAGGATGGTAACAGTACGATCGGTATGAGATGTAAAAGCTTTATTTCTTCACTACCTGCTGCAGATTTTCTGTTTCAACTGAAACTGGAAGGTCTGCAGCATATATCTTATTCTTGAATGTACTCAGAAATCCATACAAGCGTCTTTTGAGTTGAATCTTATGATTATTACATTTATAAGGAGTTCTGAGGAGCGAAAATCTTTCTTGAAAGGCTAGTGCGTACGTGGCTATTCGAGGGGTGCCACGCAGTTCGCAAAGCCTGAGGACAATTCAAAAAGCCTTATTACAAAATTTTAAAATTTTCCATATCATACCTCAAAATTACCGAATAGTTTATTTTACCCTAATTCCTCTGTATCACCAGGAGTTAACGGTGGTGGCTCTGGCCACCAGTCAGAAAGAAATGGAACAACAGACACCTGAACACAAGACAACTGCGTCCAATCTGATGTTTGTTGTCACTCCTCTACAGTAAAGTTTAGAGTGTTTCGGAGAAATCTTCCTGTTCCGGGAGAAAGCTCCTTAGGTTAAATTGCATGGACATAACAAAAAAATACCTGTATCGGCATTCGAATGGTTACATAGAAAATGGCGACATTAGTTTTAAAAAATGAAATCGCTTATACATTTATTTACTAACAAACACATATAAATAATATCAGGAATTTGTAGTTCGTGTAATTTTAACACAAGTATTTAATGTAAAATTAACATGTGAGTGATTTTAAGACACTGATTGGACAAGGAAACACCTACAAGTATCATAAAAATTTTCCTTTTATTCCCAAGTACTTTACATAGCACATTCGGATCGGTAGGGCTAGGATGGATCTCCAGGAGGTAGGATGTGGGTATGTGGACTGGATTGGGCTGGCCCAGGATAGAGATAGATGGCGGACGCTTGTGAGTGCGGTAATGAACCTCCGGGTTCCGTGAAATGCTGGGAATTTCTTGACTAGCTGCAAACCAGTTAGCTTCTCAGGAAGGACTCTGGACCATGGAGTAAGTAAGTAAGTAAGTAAGTAAGTAAGTAAGTAAGGGCTTTACTCAATTAAGAGCTCAGTGACGGACATGTGAAACACACGGACAACACATCTTTTACAAAGTACAGTGTGTGTTTCCGCAGAGAAGACTGCATTTTCCTCGCTTAATTATTTATGTAACGGTTAGACGTCTGATATAGATATGAATCATCATATCATAAGTTACCCTAGAGAATGTTCTCCGAAGTTTGGTAGATTCCTCCTAAAACACGCTCTATAATTAACTTGAATTTTGGCCTATGTAAATCAAGAATTTCTAAACCATAGGAGAAAATTAACTAATTAATTATAATATATTTCTACTAATCTTCATTCATATTTTACTGGGCATGGACAAGCAGACAAACAAATCATTGCGACTTCCCATTCCCTGACAATGTACCCTAGACGGATTATCAGTTACAGTTCTGCCATTAACTGTCATTAAAGAGAATGCCATCTTAGTTACTAAATAACGTGACAGTTCTTGGTATTTCAACAGCTATTGTGTATATCGCTCTGGATACACGCCTGGGGTGCCTCGACGCGAACCTTGCATCAGATTCGGAGCCTCAGAAGATGATAGACTCTGTTCAAGTACAGTTCGAGTCTTTTCACAAATTGGAATTCGGGATCCCGATTTGGAAATACGTGAGCACACCAAGATGGAGGAAATTTATGAAAGCTTCAGATGTCTTTTTAGAGTGCGTATGATATAAAAGTACATAATTTATTAAATGAACACAAAGATTTACATTCAAAAATCCACTGGATATATCTGTGGATCTTCGTATGTCGAAACTGCACATGCATCTCATTGACAAACGTAGAAAAGTTAAGTTATTTTGAAAGTGTCTGAATGACTTAAAATCAACAGAGCAAAGGTTCATTTTGGCTTAAAATATACACGTTACGTATGTTACATTTGACATTTCACGTACGTAACTTGTCTTGGTAATTATTTGCTGGTGATAGATATCTGTTAACCAGAGACCAGTCGAATTTCCTATACATATATCACATGACACTATACTGAATCTGAGTTAACTGAATCGTTTAGCAGGTAATACAACCAACTCTTCTTAATTTCCGGAGCAACAAAGAACAAAACTAGTATGGAATTGGATTAACTTTTCTGTAGTAAGCAATGCCGTCAACCATCCACTGTGTGTTGTCAATGAAACATTTTCTGAGCATTTTTTCTATTTTACGGGACGGTTATCACGGGGGGGGGGGGGGGGGTCGTCAGTTTGGAGCGGGGGGGGGTGGGGGTGAGAGGTTTTTGAAAGATAAACTGAAACAGATTTGAAAGGAAATGATTGCTGCCTATTGCGGAATTATACTCGAATGAGCTTCTATGTGTAGAGGAATACCACGAAGATTATCAGAACAGCCGTTATTAGGCCGATATTTAAAATTACTACCTCAATCGAACACGAGTTTTCTTTGTGTACTTTGTTTCATAATGACGGTATACAAACATATCTTAAGCCAGCGCAGCTCTTAACTGGATAAACATTCCGCATAAGGGTATGTACGTGTAATACCTCTAAATTTTCATGGTGATTTTATGATTTTGACCCTGCTACTGTCTTTGGGTATTTGATATGTTGCCAAATTTTCGGAGGAATATTCTGCCTCCTTCTACAAGGTCTATTTGAATGGTGTTTTAAGACTCAGTTTACACTTCGATACTGAAGATTTTGACACCATGTTTCTGTGACAGACATGGTATTAGTAAAATATTCAGCTTTCACGTGGTAACAAAAATTCCAGGGTAGAAACAACACACAACGTTTTCCAAGAATTAATAAAATTTGATCCAAATTTCATATTTTTCTAGTTGCATCTGTCGGACTGTAAAGGCCGCTACGAAATAAACTATAGTAACATTTATTTTAGTATTTAACCAACTTGATGCAAAAAATTTGTTTCACAATAAGTTTTATTTCATGCCTCTACAGGTTTCGAGCACATTTGTTCATCATCAGGAGGTCAAAATTGCATTACACAGCCTCTGGTATCATCACACATATAGGTATGATGATACCAGAGGCTGTGTAATGCAATTTGGACCTCCTGATGATGAACAAATATGCTCGAAACATGTAGAGGCATCAAATAAAACTTATTGTGAAACAAAGTTTGTGCATCAAGTTGGTTAATACTGGTATAAATATACTGCGATGCACGGCCAGCAAAACATAAAAAAAATATTGACCTGCTTATAGTAGATCTCAATTACCTAATTTTATTTTAAGCAAGATTTCCTGCTAGACGATATACTGTTCAGACTGGATCTACACCTGTCTCACTTCGTATGCTAGATCTTGTGCAATCTTATAGTTTCATTAATACTTTTCATATCACTGAACAGTATCACATCAAACGACTACACTTACGGTACGCAACATAAAAAGGATTTCTAATTGAACTGATATCCCAGGTAGGGGCTTCAGTACGTAATTAATCATTGAGAGAATTTATACGTCTCACCGTTTAACTCCGTTCAGGTTCTTATTTACTTAAAGACGCTAGTACAACAGTATAGATTGTTTAACGTGGAACGAATGTTGCAGTTGAAAGATGAACTGAAAAGAAACACCAGAATTTTCTGCTGTGGTCTATTGTAGGAAATGAATATAGTGATTTAAAAAATGACTGAGAAAAATAAAAAAATTCCTGAGTGGCTTTACAATTACGTATTCAGACTCGCCATCACTTGAATTTTAATCAATTCTTCTACCTGCTTAAATCACCAAGGTGCTTTCGCACAACCAATTTTTCCGTCAAAAGCAACACATAATGTATATTTTAAGTGTTTCTGTAACCTTAGTTATGCAGCATTCAAATTGCATGGGCAACAATACAGTTTCATCTGTGGCCTGTCTTGCTGTACCATATTATTGCACATTATCTCTTATGCGTCAAAAGTTTCGAAAAAATAAGTTATTGTACATAAATGTGTTTTTTAATTTTCTTCTGAAACTTTTACCCAAGAAGATATTACCATAAATGTACATACGTATTCATGGAAGGTGCCGCTTTTCTCGTCAGATTTTAATTAAAATTGAATTTTCCTGACATATTTTCGAAACATAATTAAATATCAAATTTCATGAAAATCCTTCAAGTGGGAGCCAACGTTTTCCATAAATATCCTTCCCGTGGGAGCCAATTTTTTCCATGAAAATCCTTCCAGTGGGAGTCAATTTGTTCCATAAAAATCCTTCCAGTGGGAGCCATCTTGTTCCATAAAATTCCTTCCAGTGGGAGCCAACTTGTTCCATGAAAATCCTTCCAGTGGAAGCCAACTTGTTCCATGCGAATGGACAGATGGGCGGACAGAAAGACGAACGAACAGTCTTATCATAGCTAGTAGCCGCCTTTCACAATTTTGTGAACGATCGTAAATTTATTTTATCAGCTCCCTCCTCTTTCCCTGCGGTAGGCCGTTGATTCCAAATTAAAGATAGAACTGTTCGTCTAAAAATTATGAATCAGTCATTAGCGGCGAACATGAATGAAAGCAACAATTATAATCCTTTCAAGACTGATACAGCACACAACTTGGTTGCATCTAATTTTTGTCCAGTGCTCCTTGATATACAAACGAGCACAGTTTTATGTTAAAGTTGGCAGGCCTCGACCGTTTATCTCTCTGATAAGAGTACTATTCATACAGCATGAGTATGGAACATAGGTGGAATGATAATGACAGGGAAAAACCGAAATATTTCGAGGAAAGCCTGTGTCTCCGGTGTCAATTTGCTCACCACAAGTCTCACGTAAAAACGCCTGGGGCCGACCAAGACCCTCGCCCAAATAACAGCCAAGAAAGGCCACTTAAGGGGCCGATATACACCTAAGAGTTCGTATTAAATTCAAGTTCATACTTCAGAGAAAATTTATGGTGTAATAATTACAATGACAAACCAGTAAATTATGTTCAAGGAAACAATCAGTTGTAACAAAATTTACCTTAGCGAAAATACTTTATGGAAAAAACTCAAATACTTTTAAAATTTAGGGACACGGTACTTAAACCTATAGATGTCACTGGATTTTAACTATTAACTTAGAACTGGGATTCCATTAATAAATAAGTTTTAAGTTATGACAATTGAGAAGCACTGCTGCGTTTTATAGAGACGATGCTTAGCTATCCTGACAGATTAATGGTGGGTCAACTCAGTCAGTACAAGTCATTGATGGGAGAGTATCTAAATGCAGAGCAGATTTGGTCCTTCCACATCCATAAAACTCACTGTTCACTTATCATATTGTTACTGGAGGCCATGTGCTTTGACATTAAATGTGTACTAAACATAACAAACGTATTTTATGTTAAAATAAAGATG
>Ga0123353_10015604_pt1 | contig 11050 bp, 8 predicted proteins | sample TergutLab28metaG_3_FD_92763 | JGI IMG/M metagenome (GOLD analysis project Ga0123353, IMG submission 92763) | Labiotermes labralis P3 segment gut microbial communities from Petit-Saut dam, French Guiana - Lab288 P3 | ecosystem: Host-associated > Arthropoda: Insects > Digestive system > Gut ... | reverse complement strand
TACTGCATGGCCGCCCTGCCCGCGAATTTCCGCCGGGCGGGGTACTTGGGCAACGAGGAGATCCTGCCCTGGCTGAAGAAATACCCCGATCTCCTCGCGGGCCTGGGCATTATTGACATGAGCGAAAACATGGACCCCGTCTCGAAAGTCGAGGAGTTGCGCGCACAGGGCTTCGAGGGCCTCAAGTGTATCGACCCGGCGCACGATTACTGCGACGAGCGCTATTTCGGCTATTACGAGGCGGCGCAGCGGCTGGGCATGCCCATATTGTTCCACACCGGCTGCGTGATGGCTTGCGACCGCCCGGAGCGGAACATCGATTCCGAGCGTATGCGGCCCTACAAGCTCGACCGCGTCGCCCGGGAATTCCCCGATCTTAAGATCGTCGCAGCGCACCTGGGCTACCCCCACCACGGGGAGGCTCTCGCGCTCATGGCCTGCTACGAGAATTTCTACTGCGACATCACCGGCGGGGGCGGCGGCAAGCGGCACATGGCCTTCCTACGCGCCGCCCTGCGGCCCTATTACGAAGACGGCGCGCCATCGCAGCCCATACTCGACGAAATCCTCGGCAAGTGCCTCTTCGGCACCGACAGCCCGCCCGTATCCGTGTGGCTGGCCAATTCGCAGGCGCTACTAGCGGAATTCGGGGTCGGCGAAGCGGCGCGCGAGAAGTTCTATTGGAGAAACGCGGCGGGGTTGTTCGGATGGGATGTATGATCAGAACGAAACCCGGAACGCCTTCCGATGCATCCCCCACGCGATCAGGTTTAGGCTCGCCAATATCGCCAAATCGATCGGTATGGCCAGCCAGAGGGGCCGCTCCAGGCCCATCACCGCGCCGGTGAGCATCAGATGAAAGATGTAGAGCAGCATAGGGTTCTCCCCCCACCAGCACAGCAGGCCTGGCTGGTGGGGGCGAATTTTTTTCGAGAGCAGGTCGAACGCCAGGTAGGCCCAGCAGGCGATGGCAACGCAGATCAATATATAGGTGATCTGGTTCTCCTTCGTGATATACATGCCGGGCAGCAGCAGCGGCCCGAAGGCGGCCAGCGACAATACGCCTGAGGCGATCAGGAAGGCTTTGCGCCCCCTGTTGAACATATCGATCATGGCGGTGGAGAGCATGAGCGCCGCCGCCGAGGTGAGCGACTCCAGCAGCGCGCCCATCTCGCCCGTGAACAGGCCGTTGGCGAAGCGGTACAGGCACTGCCAGCCCATCAGGACAAGCAGGCCCGACAGCGCACGCACCCACCACGGCAGCCCGATCAAAAGCAGGGTGAGCAGGCCCGCTAGGCCGATGGTCTGCAGGGTACCCCACATCGTGTCGCCGGTCCACGCCGCGTTGAACACGCCGAAAAGGCAGCCGATGCCCATCATGGCGAAATACCGGCTCACGAAGTGGAAATAGGCGTCCTTTTTGTCGTCCCTGGCCAGGCGCTTGTTGAACGACATGGCGTAGGTGGCCGCGATGGCGAAAAGGAAGAACTTCGACACCAGGTCCGCAACGGTGATGCCCGCCTCCTTCGGCGCGTGCTTGAGGATCCACGGGATTCCCTGCACCCCGGCCAAATCGTTGACGACCACCATCACGATGATGGTCATGCCCCTGAAACGGTCAATCGCGAGGCTGCGCTGCCCGGTCATTTGTTCTCCCCCTTTCGGGCGAATGATCTGATTTTTATCGCAGCTGCACCGTGTACCCGCCCTCAAGCAGGGCCGTATAGCCGTCCTCCCCGGCCCCGCCCCGTGGGGGATAATCTGTGGAGAGCAGCAATGCGCCGCTGTCCGCGCCCAGGGCATAAGACTGCTCGCGGCCCGGGTAGTTGTGCATATCCAGGCGGGTGCGCACCAGCAGGTTTTCGGCGGTGAACGCCGCGATCTCCCCGGCGTAGTCCAGCGGCTCGTTGCACAGCACGAAGCTGGCGTATTCCGTATCGACCTCGCTCAGCACGGGGTACCAGAGCGAGGGGAACATCTTCTGCGTGCGCAGGGAGGGATCCAAGGCGATGTATTCCCCGGTGGTGCCCTCGCTGTAGTGATAGATCACCAGGATTTTTCCCAGCAGATCGCGCAGGGGCGGCCAGTCGTCCGCGCGGCGCAGCGCGGCGAAGTTTTCGTAGTCCCTCAGCGCCTCCCCGGGGGTGAGCAGCATCCCGCCGAAGGCCTGCTCTATAAGGCTTTCCAGCAGCATCAGATCCTGCGTGTCGAAGGGCCGATACAGCGCGCCGCCGGTCAGAATCGCCGATTTGGATTCCAGCAGCAGCGTGATGGGCAGGTGGTCCGGGTTGGCCTCGGACCACATGCGCAGCTCCTCGCAGGCCAGCAGGAAATCCGGGCAATTCGAGTTTATGTCCAGCACGCCGATGTGCCCGACGCGGAATCCCTCGCCGCCGCGTTCGATGTCGAACTCCAGGCTGCGGATGCCCCGATCCAGCTGCGAGGTCAGGGGCTCGTGGCCGTAGTCGAACTCGTCCTTTACCGCGGTCAGGCCCAGGGGCAGCCCGACGGCGTTCATGGCCAGGCGGGCTGCGGGGCTCAGGGGCCGTTTGTAGCTGTTGTGCGTGGCCAGGAACTGCACCTCATTGAGCTTCACACCGCTTTCCAGCGCGGCCGGGAGGTCGAAGGCCGCAAAGTCATTTTCATTTATGGGCGCAAAGCCCGGGTCGGTATAGCGCCACCGCAGCGCCTCCATGTGCTCGGCCTGCGCTTTTTCGCAGCGCCCCCGGTCAATCGAACCGCTGACGAGCATGATGGCCGAGGGGACGGCCGGAATCAGGAATAAAATGATGAGTGCGATGGCAATGGCCTTGACTGTTTTTGATTTACGCATGGCGGACACCCCTTTCCAGGATTCATTATAATGCAACGACGGGGCTGCGTCAAGAAAAATCCCACTTGCCAAGCCTTTTCCTGTGTGGTATACTTGAACGGCCCAAAAAGAATAGAAGGGAAATTTGTGATGCAATCAGACGTAAAGGCCTTCTATCAAGAGGCCTATAATGAAGAAGGGCGCATGGAGCGCAACCCTCTGGAGTTCATCCGGTGCAAGGAGATCATCGCCCGCTATCTGCGGGTTGGTCCGATGGAGATCGCCGACATCGGCGGCGCGGCGGGCGCGTTCTCCTATTGGCTCGCGGCGCAGAGGCATCGTGTGCACCTGCTGGACTTCACCCCGCTGCACATCGAGCAGGCGAAGCGGAAGGGCAGACAGCTGGGCATCGCCCTGGCGTCCTGCCATTGCGCGGACGCCCACAGCCTGCCCTTCGCGCCCGGCAGCCTCGATATGGCGCTGCTCATGGGGCCGCTCTATCATTTGCAGGACAGGGACGACAGGCTGCGGTGCCTCACGGAGGCCTCGCGTGTTCTAAAACCCGGTGGCGTCCTCCTGTGCGAGGCCATATCGCGCTACGCCTCCCTCGTGGACGGCTTCAAGTATGCCGATGTGAAGGACCCCAGCTTTCTCGATATCCTCGACAGGGATCTGGCCACAGGGCGGCACGACCCCGGCGGTACATCCTACTTCACGACGGCGTTCTTCCATACCCCGGGCGAGCTGGAGGCCGAGGTCGCCGAGGCCGGCTTCGGGAACATCGAGCTAATCGCCGTGGAGGGCTTCGCCAACGCGATGGATTCCCACGCGATCCTGAAAGACAAAAAGCAGGGGGAGCTTCTGCTGGAATATATACGAAAGACCGAGCGCGTCCCGGAGCTGATGGGCATCTCGGGCCATTTCTTTGCTACGGCCCAAAAGGCCTAGAGGCCAAAAGGATATAAGAGCCGTGGGGCCGCGAGCGGCATAGAAAAGAGGATGTATGAAGAAGATCTATTGGATGATCGTAGGCGCCTATCGATCCATGAAGTCAAAGACGAAAAAGGGCTATTACAAAATCATGCTGATGGAGGCGGAAAAGCCCAGTACGCGCAAGCATCTGGAAAATGTCATGTCCCATCCCTCCATGCGCCGGGAGAGCGATGGGGAATTTCATTATGAATTTATCCGCCTGCCGGTCTATGACGAGCTGAACCGGCTGTACCCCCTGCGCGAAAAGGCCGGCAACGGCGATACATTTGCGCGCGCGGTCAACCTGATGGGCTGGTTCTGCTCGAACACACAATACAGCGGCTACAGCACATACGATCCCTCGAAGCCGGAAAAGCAATTCCTCAAGCTGATGGAGCACGCGTTTCAAAACAAGTTTTCCCATGCCGTCAACTGCGCCGCGCTGGCCATCGCCCTCTCAGATTGCCTCATGGCGGTGGGGATTGACTCCATGCCGGTCTGGCAGGCCGCCGCCCACGGCTCCGGGTTTTGGCACGTCACGGTCCACGTTTTTTTGCCGGAGGAAGGGCGCTGGGTGATGCTCGACCCGTCGTTCGACCTGTACCTGACGGACGGGGCCGGCAGAGCTCTGGACTTGATGGAGATACGTGATCGCTACACGCATCATATGCCGCTGGAAATCGCGCGTTACAACTTGAACGGCAGTCAGTTTTTCAGGGACAAATATCTGCCGGCCTTCCTGCTGCCATGCGCGTTCGAATTTTCGATTTGGAGGGGCAATGCGCCGGAATTGAGAGAGACCGGCCAAATGGTCTATCTCCTGCCGGAGGGCGTTGATCCTGAAGACGAAAGCATGACGCTGATTTCGCAGGAGCAATTGCTGGCGGCGCCGCTGCGTTGAAGTCGCATTTTACCGAAAGATTACGGCCGCTCCGCGGAACCATCCTCAGTCGCCCGAGGCGACAGCTCCTTCCACGGGAAGGAGCCTTGGGGATTGATCCAAAGCAGGATTTGCAGTTGCAGGGTACTGGGATGATATGTCGTTATACCTAAACCCCCAGGCTCCTTCCCGTGGAAGGAGCTGTCAGCCTCGGGCTGACTGAGGAAGGGTCCGCAGAGCGGCTGAATGCGTTCGACAAAGCAACGTAATATGGAAGGCATGTTTATGGAAAGCCTGAGAATGGCGGCCTGCGGCATCGACTGCGGCCAGTGCAACCAGTACAAAGTCACGGTGCACCATGACATGGAAGCGGCGCAATCGGTGGCCGAGTGGTACCGAAGCACGGGACGGATAGCCGAAACCGAGGGCGCCGAGGCGGTGATGGCGAAAGCGCCGCTGTGCAAGGGCTGCTGGGATGTCACGGATGACTGCTTTTTCAAGTGCGGCTGCTGCAAAATTGATTTCCGTGTATGCTGCGACAAGAGGAAAATACAGCATTGCGGGCAATGCAGGAAATTCCCCTGCAAGCATTACAAGACCTGGGCGGGCTGGCACGAGAGCCACGAAAACGCGATGGCGCGTCTGCTGTCGCTTCGCAGCGGCATAGAAAATTAGGAGGACATTATGCGTACAACAACGATCATCAACAGGGGCTGGAAATTCAACCTGGGCGACGAGGAAACCGCTTGGTACAAGGGCTATGACGACAGCGACTGGCGCGGCGTCACCCTGCCGCACGACTGGTCGGTGGAGCGGCCCTTCGACGAGGGATACTCCAGCGGCACGGGCTATGTATGCGGCGGCGTGGGATGGTACCGCCTGCGCTTCTCGTTGCCAGAGGACATCGCAGGCAAGGCTATGTGGGTCACCTTCGGCGGGGTATACAAAAATGCCCGCGTATGGTGCAACTCCAACTATCTCGGCATGCGTCCCTCGGGCTACGCCGCGTTCACGCACGATATTACCCCCTTCGCGCGGCCCGGGGAGAACGTCCTCGCCGTGCGCGTGGAGCACACCGACCTGGCGGATTCGCGCTGGTTCACCGGCAGCGGCCTCTATCGGGACGTCACCCTCACCATCGCCGATCAAGTGCACTTCGTGCCGGACGGGGTGTTCGTTTCGACTGTATCTGCGAATAAAGACGAGGCAGAACTGCGCATCGAATGGGAGCTCTCCGAAGCTGCCGACGTCTCCTTCGAGCTGGGCGGCGCGCGTGTGAATGCCTCCGACCAAACCGGCAGCACGACATTGAAAGTAGACCGGCCCAAGCTCTGGTCGCCCGATTCCCCGTCCCTGTATACGCTCGTATGCAGGGCAGGGGAGGACCAAATTGAAATTCCCTTCGGCATCCGGACGTTCAATTTTGATGCGAGCACGGGTTTTACACTCAACAAAGTGAGTTTAAAACTCAAGGGTGTGTGCCTGCACCACGACGCGGGCGCGCTGGGGGCCGCTGTGCCCAAGTGCGTCTGGCGGCGCAGGCTGCGCAAGCTCAAGGCGGCAGGCTGCAACGCCATACGCACCGCGCACAACCCGCCGGACACCCACCTGCTGGACCTCTGCGACGAGATGGGCTTCCTGGTGATGGACGAGGCCTTCGACGAGTGGGAGGGCTGCAAGAACAAGTGGTGGCAGGGTCACAACGTGTATCCGCCCAAGCATTTCGGCTACGCCGACGCCTTTCCGGAATGGCACGAGCGCGATTTGGCGGGTATGGTGCGGCGGGATAGAAATCACCCCAGCATAATTCTGTGGAGCATAGGCAACGAGATCGACTACCCCAACGACCCCTACTGCCATCCATTATTCGAGACCATGACCGGCAACAACGACGCCAACAAGCCCGCCCAGGAGCGCGTGTATAACCCCAACAAGCCCAACGCCGAGCGCCTGGCGACGATCGCGCAAAAGCTCGTTGCAATCGTGAAGCAGCACGACACCACCCGCCCCGTCACCGCCGCGCTGGCCTTCCCGGAGCTGTCGAACCTCATAGGCTACGCCCAGGTGCTGGATGTCGTCGGTTATAACTATAAGGAGCATCTCTATAAAGACGACCGGGAGAACTATCCCGCTCACGTGATCTACGGCAGCGAAAACGGCCACAGCCTTGAGCAATGGCTGGCCGTGAAGGACCACCCGGACATCTGCGGGCAATTCCTGTGGACGGGCATCGACTACCTGGGCGAGGCGCACGGGTGGCCGGTGCGGCTCTCGCCCGCGGGGCTGCTCACCACGGCGGGCTTCGAGAAGCCCCGGTATGTCCAACGCAAGGCCATGTGGACGGGTGAACCTGTCGAGGAAATCACGGAAACGCCCGGTGAATTGGCTGCAATACAGCTAAATATAGAAGCGGACGAGATCATCCAGGTTGAAGTCTCGCTGCGCGACGCGGCCGGGCGGCTGATCACGTCGCAGGATATTGCGTTGCAATACGAGCTGGTGGGCGATGGGGAGATCATGGGCATAGACAACGGCAGGCCGGACGACCTGACGCCCTACTATTCCCATACGCGTGAAACATACAGGGGGCAGGCGATCGTGTACATCCGGCCTGGCGAGGGGACTTCGACGTTGCGCGTGAATGCGGCGGGCGGCCTGCTGGCCGCCCCTACAGTCACTCTATGATCCCATAATACCGTCCCATCCAATACGCGAACGTGTAGGGATAGCAGCTATCGATCATGCAGTCGCTGCCCCTGCCCGTGTACAGCCATGGGCTGCGGTTGTATTTCGCCAGGAAGCGCTCGTCGTCGGGCAGGCGCCAGCCGGTCTCGCGATAGTCATTTTTGTACAGGCGCACGGGCATGTCGGTGCGGGCCTCCAGGCTCACGGGGGCGGCCAGGCGGCTGGCCGGGCTGCGGTAGAACCAGCGCTCCAGTAGGGCCATGTCTATCTCCTCATCAGGACACGCCAGAATAAATGGAATATCATACCCCGGGTTGTGGTCCCGGGCGATGGTGCCGCGCCAGGACTTGTAGCCCTCCTGGAAAACCCTGCGCAGCTCCGGGTCCGGCTCGAGCAGAATCAGCGGCCAGAACGCCGCGGTCGCCAGCATGTGGTCGCCGAACATGATGGCCTCGGGCAGGTCCATGTCCTCCGCCCGCGCCATGATCTCGAAGCGTTCGGCGTGCTTCGGGCCGAGCTGCGCATACCCCTTTGCCAGCAGCTCGTCATAGGCCGCCCGATAGGGTTCCTGCTCGCCGGTGACCTCCATGGTCACGCGCAGGAACATCAGCAGCTCCGTGGCATTCAGGCAGGCGTCGATCCACCCCAGGCCCTCGCTGAAATACTCCTCGTCCCACTTGGCCCAGAGGGTGGGGCCGCCGAAGGCGTCGTGCATCTGATAGCCGTGATCGAGGATGTGCCCCATGACGTTCCTGCAGGCCTGCACGTTCAGCTCGGCCAGCTCGGGGTCGTCCTTCGCCAGCGTCAGGTGCAGATAGTAGAAGTGCACGAAATGCAGGGTGATCTCGTCGGAGCTGGTGTCTCCCTTATAGACCAGCCCGGCATCGCTGTGGCCCTCATTTTTATACAGCCGCGCCAGGCGCTCCGGGACGGGGGTTGAGGCGTCGATGATCTTGCCCGCCACGCCGCGGCGCAGGGCGCTGGCCGTGGGAAGCACCTCGGCGGTGCCGTCGCCCAGTTTTCGGAAGAAGAAGCCCTCGTTGGGCACGGGCTCGTGGGGGGCCAGGTAGGTGCGGGCTACGAAGCCATCGCCCCGTCCGGGGATGTAGGTCAGCAGGAGCATGGCCTCGGCCACGCGGGTTGCGATGGCTTTCACGCGCAGGGCTTCGGGGTGGTCCGGGCCCAGCTCGCGGCGCAGCACGGCATAGTGCAGCAGCTCGGCGATGGCGAAGGCGCAGCCGAAGCAGCCGTCGTTGTCGCTCTCGTTGTAGGAGACCTTGCTGCTTGGATCGCGCGGCCAGGTCAGCGCGCGCTGGGAAAACATGCCCCGGCGGTCCACCGCGGCGAGGTTCTCCTGCAGCAGGTGATTCGCCTTCTCTTCAGGGGTCATCCATCGCATGGTGATTAGCGCAACTCCTTTCGAGGTGCGCACCCACAGAAATTCAAAGCTGCTCTCGTCCTGCGGCTCGGCCGGCAGCAAAGCAAGCACCTCGTTCGAGGGCAGGTCGCGCGTGGCGCTGAAGTACATAATTCGGTCGTCCTTGCGGGGGGCATGGGGGTCATAACGGGTCAGGCCGGTTTTCGCGCCGAGCCACACGACGCCGTCCCGGGTGGCGGCCCGGCAGGTGTAGTCGCCCCGGCGGGAGGGCAGGGGCAGGGTGGGGAGATCGGATGCGGAGACGCACTGCCGCGCGTCCCGACTGAACAATGCAGAGGGGATTTCGGGGCTGTTGCCGGGAAAGAACTTGCTGAAGCGATTGAGGTGCCGTTGGAGCTGGATGGGCATGGTGTGTCCTCTCTCTCTTGCGGATTGAACAGGAAGCTTGCTCCCGCATACTATGAAATGAGATTTCACACGCGGGAGAAAGAGTACATGGCTTGTTTTTTCACATTGCACCCGGTGACGCAGGGCCTGCTGGCCACGCTGTTCACCTGGTTCGTCACGGCGCTGGGGGCAGGGCTGGTCTTCTTTTTCAGGCAGATGAACCAGAAGGCCCTCGACCTGATGATGGGTTTTTCCGCGGGGGTGATGATCGCGGCCTGCTTCTGGTCGCTGCTGGCCCCGGCCATCGAGCTCTCCAGGACACTGGGCGGCAACGCCTGGCGCGTGGCCGCTGTGGGGTTTCTGCTGGGCGGTGGGTTCATCATCGGCTCCGATCTGGCCCTGTGCGCCCTGCCGCGCGCTGACAGCGGGGCTCTGCGGCGCTCCGTCCTGCTCACCTGCGCGGTGACGCTCCACAACATTCCCGAGGGGCTTGCGGTGGGCGTGGCCTTCGGCAGCGCGGCGTTGGGGATCGAAGGCGCTACCGTCCCCGGGGCGGTGATGCTGGCGCTGGGCATCGGCCTGCAAAACTTCCCGGAGGGGGCCTGCGTGGCCGTGCCGCTGCGCAGGGACGGCGCATCGCGCCTGAAGAGCTTCCTGGTGGGGCAGGCGTCGGGGGCTGTGGAACCGGTTGCGGGCGTGCTCGGCGCGCTGTTTGCCCTGACGGCACGCGGCGCCCTGCCGCTGGCGCTGTCCTTCTCCGCCGGGGCCATGGTCGCCGTGGTCTGCTCGGAGCTGATTCCGGAATCGTTCAGGGACAACAAGACGCTCGCGGCCTTCGGCGTGCTGCTTGGCTTTGCCGTGATGATGGCGCTGGACGTGGCGCTGTAATTCCATTTTACCAGAAAGCCGGGCGGAATGCAAGGCTTCTGTATCCAAACGCGGGCCTTTTACATACCATAGAGTGTACATATACTATGCATTTGTTCCGATTTTGCCTGATTTGGAGGATTGGCGATGAATCAGTGGAATAACGGCTCCGCCTGCCGGGGCGAAGCCGCGTGCAACAATTTTGGGTTTCATTGCGTCAATTGCGGCTGCAGCAGCTGCTGTTGCAGGGGCCCGCGGGGGCCGGCAGGGCCGACGGGCGCGACAGGAGAGCCCGGGGCGACAGGCCCACAGGGTGAACCCGGGCAGACTGGCATGGGAGAAACCGGCCCGCAAGGCGAAATTGGCCCAACCGGCCCGACGGGCCCCCCCGGAACAGGTGAAGGAGTGGCGGGTCCAACCGGCCCACCAGGCCTACAGGGAGAAACCGGCCCAACCGGACCCGAAGGCCCAACCGGACCGCAAGGCGTACAGGGCATACAGGGGCCGGAAGGCGAACCTGGGGCAACCGGCCCAACAGGCCCACAGGGAGAAACCGGCCCGCAAGGCGAAATCGGACCAACCGGCCCACCAGGCCTACAGGGAGAAACCGGCCCAACCGGACCCGAAGGCCCAACCGGACCGCAAGGCGTACAGGGCATACAGGGGCCGGAAGGCGAACCTGGAGCTACAGGCGCAACGGGCGACACAGGAGTGACCGGTGTTGGTGTAACAGGCCCGATGGGCGCAACAGGTGAACCTGGCCCAACTGGCCCCACCGGGCCACCCGGAACCGGCGGCACAGGTGAAGGCGTGACGGGGCCGACTGGCCCAACAGGGTCTACAGGCGAACCCGGGGCAACAGGAGCGACCGGTGTTGGTGAAACCGGCCCAACAGGCCCACAGGGAGAAACCGGCCCGCAAGGCGAAATCGGACCAACCGGCTCACCAGGCCTACAGGGAGAAACCGGCCCGACTGGCCCCGAAGGCCCAACCGGACCGCAAGGCGTACAGGGCATACAGGGGCCGGAAGGCGAACCTGGAGCTACAGGCGCAACGGGCGACACAGGAG
>Ga0123353_10015603_pt1 | contig 11051 bp, 4 predicted proteins | sample TergutLab28metaG_3_FD_92763 | JGI IMG/M metagenome (GOLD analysis project Ga0123353, IMG submission 92763) | Labiotermes labralis P3 segment gut microbial communities from Petit-Saut dam, French Guiana - Lab288 P3 | ecosystem: Host-associated > Arthropoda: Insects > Digestive system > Gut ... | reverse complement strand
CACTATACACTGGGGATGGACCCGGTTACGCAAGAGGCCTTTTTGAAATTCACACCGCCGTTCGGCATGCCGTCGCGGATATTCGGCGATGTAGATGCGCGCGCAAAGCGGATATTATATACCTGGAACGATCGCGGCCACGCCACCACGGGCATCCTGCTGTCCGGATTGAAAGGTGGCGGCAAGACGCTGCTTGCCAAAAAAATAGCCAACGATTGCGTGCAAGACGGAATCCCGTCGATAATGGTTAACGAAGCATTCTGCGCGAATTCGCTGTCCGCGTTTCTTGGCGACATAGAAGAAAAGGCTGTCGTGATATTCGACGAATTCGAAAAGATATACAAAGAAGAAAAAGGACACCAGGAAAGGATGCTGTCGATGTTCGACGGCGTGCAGCAGCCGAAAAGCAAGCTGTTCATCCTTACCTGCAACAACCTGTGCAATATCAGCCACTTTTTGCTGAACCGGCCCGGCCGCGTGCTTTACCATATGCCGTACGACAACCTGTCAAGACATGAAATCTGGGAATATTGCGACGCGAACCTGAACGACAAAAGCTTCAAGGAACTGATTACCCAGCTGCCGTTGCTGATACGCGGATTCTCGTACGACATTCTGGGCAAGTTGATAGAAGAGATGAACAGGTTTAACGAGTCGCCTTTCCAGGCGCTGCAATACCTGAATGTAAATGTATACGAAGACAGCGCTTCATTTACCGGCGTGCTGACCGACAAAGAAGGAAAGCAGTACGACTGCTTTGATAACTATGGCGACAAAGTTTTTAACCATATGCGTCCGCTAATCCGGGAATTCAAGGTAATATATCGCAAATCCAGCGCAGAGAAAAAGTCCAGGACTTCAGAAGTGTCGTTCAAGCCGACGGATTTTTATGGCATGACGGACGGAAACATCATCATGAAAAACAAATACGGACAGCTGAAGCTGACGCCTTATGAACCGGTGCGGCTTAACGCATGGGATACGATTGCGCAAAACATCAGAAATTGACCGTTGACCATTAACTATTAATTACTAAACTTTTCCCAGTCATCTCTTTCGGCTGCGGCAATCCCAGAATCTTCAGCATGGTCGGCGCGATGTCGGCAAGGCCTCCTGATTTTACGGGCGCGTTTCCACGCGCCCCTACAATAATGAAGGGAACTTTGTTCAGCGTATGCGATGTCTTGGGCGCATTGTTCTTTTCATCCCAAATTTGTTCCGCGTTGCCGTGATCGGCGGTAATCAATATTGTGCCGCCCAAATCCAAAACCGCGGGCACAAGGCGCGCCAATTGCGCGTCCAAGGTTTCCATCGCCTTGATGACCGCCGGCATGTTCCCTGTATGGCCGACTTCGTCGCCGTTCGCGTAATTCAGAATAACGACATCGAATTCCGAAAGCCGTCGCAGCAGCGTGTCCGTCATCAGAGCGGCAGACATTTCCGGCTTCATGTCGAATGTCGCGACGTCCGGGCTCGGTATCAGGATTTTTTCTTCGCCCGGAAAATTTATGTTCCGTTCCGCATCAAAGAAGTATGTCACATGGTTGTACTTCGTCGTTTCCGCCATGCGCAATTGCGACAGTCCCGCCGCCGCGATGACATCGCCCAAAGTATTTTTGACATGCGCATCCGGAATCAGCGCAGGGAAATTTCCGGTATGCGAAAAACACAGGACATTCCGCAACGGCGAATCATGTATGCGACCCACGCGGTCCAGCATTTCCAGAATCTGCCGCGCGCGGTCGTCGCGATAGTTTGTGAACAACAGGCCGTCTTTTTGGCAGAACGGCGCCGCGGTGCCCAGAATCGTCGGCTTGATGAATTCATCCGTTTCGCCGCGGGCGTATGCGGCCCGCAGGGCCGCCTTTATATTTTTTGCAGAATAGGGCGCGCGGCCGCGCGCTATCGCTTCCAGCGCAAGTTTCGTCCGGCCCCAATTATTATTCCGGTCCATCGCGTAATACCGGCCGCAAAGGGTCCCGAATCTGAATTGTCCGCTTTTGATTTCATTCTTGAATTCGCGTTCCAGTTTATTGATGTATTTCAACGCGCTCTGCGGCGGAGTGTCGCGGCCGTCCGATACAAAATGCCACACGATGGGCAGGCCAGCGGCGCTGATGATTTTTCCGACATAGATTGCCTGATTAATATCCGAATGTACGCGGCCGTCGGACGAAAGGCCAAGGATATGAACGTCGCCGGATACATCTTTGATAAATTTCAACAGATGCGGATTGCTGTCGATTCGACCCGCTTTTTTTTCTTGTTGAAACCTGCGCAGAAATTGTTCGGTCACGCGACCCGATCCGATCGTCATGTGCCCGACTTCGGAATTGCCCATGGTGTTCGGCAAAAGACCAACGGCTGTACCGCTGGCCGCCAGCTGGGCATTCGGATATTTTTTGAACAAAGATTTATAGAACGGCATACGCGCGCTTGTTACCGCGTTATGCGGCCCCGCGGGCGCGATGCCGACGCCGTCCAGTATGCAAAGGACCAAAGGTTTTTTCGTCATGCATGCATTATACCATAAAATTTGTAAAAAATAAGCCCTTGCCTTGAAATTGCGTTTTGTGATAAAATACGCACATCATGGAGAATTACAGATACCCGAACATGGGTGTCTTTGCGCAAAACAAAAGGGAGAGGAAAATGAAAACAGCCATCATATATATAGTGTCGATGATGTTTATGTTCGCGGCGACGAATGCGGATGCGTTCACGCTTAGCCGGACATCAGGTCCGGGCGGCGGCGCAAGCATCGGCGGGGCTAGCGGCGGCGGGGCGATGTCGTCGTCCGCTGTCAGGGCTGCATCGACCCCTGCTTCCGTCAGGGCGGCAACCATGTCCGGCGTGGGCGGCGGCGGATTTATTTCTTCCCAACCGCTGGGGACGCCCGGATCTCGGGGCATCGGCGTTGGATCCCCGATTAACGTTACGAATCGGTCTCCGTCGGTGAACCTGTCCGATTTCGCAAAGCTGGAAGACCTGTTCAGAGAAGTAGCATTCCTGGAACACGGCATTAATGTCGTAGATTATAAAGTAGATCATGAAATAGAGGTTGTGACAATAGGGATTGAGAGGGTAGCAGAAGGGGTAAGAAGAATAGAAGAAGATCTGGAAGAAACTGTTGAAAGAATCGCAGAACCGATTGTTCTGGAAAGGGTTGGAGAGGCTGTAACGCCGGCAGTGATCGGCGCTCTGCCCACGATGGCGATTGACCCCCAAGGTGTGTATCTGGAAGCCATAATGCCCAGCACCGGCGAACGCCGCAGGCTGGGCCGTGTTCGCGGTGAAGACGGTGCCCCTGGTCCCCAGGGACCTCCCGGTCCGTCTGGTGAATCTGGTATTTCCAGCGACGTCCTTGCGAATTTTCCAAATTGCGCCGCGATAGCGGCGGGCGGTCCGGGTTGGCTTAATTCAACCCATCAGCAAAACTGTAGTCATCTGAGCTGTCCCATCACCCCGCTGCGCAACAATATTACATGCACCATAGACGGTCCCACCGGCCGGGCCAAAAATTGCGAATGCCGCGATGTCGCCACCAGCCGTACGGTGGTCAGACCTGCTTCCACAACCTGTCCGGGTAACAACTGCGCGCCGTCGAGCAGCTGCACGCTCAGCTGGGTTTGCGAAGAAGTGGGCGGCGTGGTTCAATCGTGCACCTGTCTGGGTGATGTCGAAGTGCCCGGAATCAAAAGAATCGCCAGCTGCGCCGGCCAGAACTATACCAACAACTATACGGCGGCCCAATGCACCGCCGCCTGCGACGGAATGGTCAACGGCATTCGCTGGTGCTTTGTTGTCGGTGCCAACGACAGAATTCGGGATTGCTTCTGCGTGCCTAATCCCACTTTGCCGGACATCCCTGTGTACTTCAACACCTGCGCCCAGGTGTTGACGACCGCAAATCCCGCGGGTCCTGGATGGCTTAACACAACTTACCAGGGTGACTGCGGCCGTTTGACCTGTTCCAATGTTGATGGCCGGCCCAATTTCCGGTGCGTAAGGGATGGCCCCACCGGCTTGGTCAAGAATTGCGCCTGCAATACCGAAGGCGCCACCATGACATTGGTAGAAGGCCCGGCTTGTCCGCGGTCCGGTATCTGCGGCGGGACCGCGACCTGTCCGACCACCTGGGTCTGCGAACGGGTCGGCACCGGCGCGTCGGCAGTGCTGCAAGCATGCCAGTGTCTTGATATAACCATTCTTCCGCCGGAAATCCGACTGGTCCAGAATTGCAACGCCCCCGGCCTGCAATTTACCAGCACCGGCCGCGCTAATTGCGATGCAGCTTGTTCCGGCGGCGGCACGCGCTATTGCCTGCATGTCGGGCCGAACCAGAACCAGATACAGACCTGCTTTTGCGTGGCCACGCTTGTCTTCCCCACAACCCCTGTTCTTTTCGAAACCTGCGCGCAGGTTGGAACCCAAGGGTTCGAATGGGCCAGCACAGAGGACTTGAATACCTGCGGTCGTCTGACCTGTCCCCATATCACGGGCCGGCCCAACCTTCGTTGTGCAAGGGACGGTATCAGCGGCCGGATTAGGGATTGCGGATGCAATACCGAAGGCGCAACCATAACGTTGGTAGAAGGCCCGGCTTGTCCGCGGTCCGGTATCTGCGGCGGGACCGCGACCTGTCCGACCACTTGGATTTGCGAACGGCTCGGCACCGGCGCGTCGGCAGTGCTGCAAGCATGCCAATGCCTTGATATAGACGTTCCTCCGCCGGAAATCAGACAAGTCCCGGACTGTGCGACCAACGGCCTGCAATTTACCAGCACCGGCCGCGCAAACTGCAATGCCGCTTGCGCCGCCATACCCGGCGGAACACGCTGGTGCCTGCATGTCGGGCCAAATCAGAACCAGATACAGACATGTTTCTGCATAGCGCCACCGCCCATGTTGCCAGACATAGCTGCTCTCTTTAATACATGCAATCAAATCCCGGCTGTCGGCACCGCTGGCGGGTGGGTTGACGCAGAAGCGCAAGGTAACTGCACCAGTCTGACTTGCCCGAATAACCCTGGCGGACCGAATCTCAGCTGTGTCAGAGACGGCGCGACCGGCAGGATCAGGAATTGCGTCTGTAACATTTCCGATACTCGGATAAGGGTACATCCGGGCTCTGCGACCTGTCCGGGAACCAGTTGTACACCAAACAACTGTGCGGATGGTGCTTGGCTTTGCGAAGAAAGCGGTGGTGTGATTCGGTCGTGCACCTGTCTGGATCAGCCAGATGTTTTCCCGCCGGATATCAGACAAGTTTCAAGCTGTACTACCCCCGGCCTGCAATTTACCACCACCGGCCGCGCTAATTGCGATGCCGCGTGCAACGGCATGCCTGGCGGAACGCGCTGGTGCCTGCATGTCGGAGCGAATCAGAACCAGATACAAAGCTGTTTCTGTCTGGCGCCCCCGGTCGTTCTGCCTGATTTCACCAGGAATTTTGCCAACTGCGCCGCGATTACTTCCGGTCCCGGCTGGGTTGGCGGCATAGGCGGCGCGCACGCGCAGCGCTGTACCACCGCTAATCTGAACGACTGTCCCAGCCCTTCGCTCAACCGCTCGCGGATTACCTGTACGATAGAAGGCGCAACCGGCTTGGCCAAAGACTGTGAATGCCGCGACGTCGAAGGTGAAGGCGGTGGAATTGTTGAAATCGTAACCGGCTTCCCGACTTGTCCGAGTGCTGCGGGCGGTGCCTGTACCCCGGCTGGGCCAGCCATATGCAACAGCGAAACCTGGCTTGTCCGCAGAAACGTTGCGGATGGTCCGATTATAAGCAGTCAGTGCTTTGGCGATAGCGGTGTGGAAATGTTTGACACCTGTCCGACCCAAGGCAGTAGCTATGTCGGCGGCACCAGGGGGACAAGATGCGTCGATGGTAACTGCAGCGGTTATATGTGCTTTATGACCGGCGGTAATACCCCCAGGATTATTCAGTGCGCTTGCATCCCCAGGCCCCTAATACCGGATACCATCAGGCACTTCGTCAATTGCGATGTTATTAATAACAGTCCTGGATTTGCCGCCGGTACGATTACAGTGCAGCAGTGTAGGACTACTTTGGATACTTGCCCCAGCACTTCGCCCAACCGCCCGCGGATTACCTGTACCGTAGACGGTGCAACCGGTCATGCCAGGGATTGCGAATGCCGCGACGGCGCCAATGTCCGCATGGTGTTCAGAACCGGCGAGAATTGCCCCCAGGGCGGAACTTGTTCCGCTGAATCGCTTCCGTGCGCCACCCAGGCTTGGATGTGCGGCGAAGTCGACGGCGTTCTTGGAAACTGCGACTGCATAAACATCGAAGTAGACATCCCCGGGTTTGAACAGCATAGCACCTGTCCGACCACGCCGGGTAAGTATATCAACAATGACATGACCAGATGCACCAGCGTTTCCTGCAATGGCGGCACGCTTTTGTGCCAGGTTGTCGGCTCTGGCAAGCAGATACTGCAGTGTTTCTGCATACCCGGCGGAATCACCCCGGACACCAGGGTCGGCAATCTCCGTTGCGCTTCGAACAGAGGAACAGTTACAGCCGGCAACATCACATATACCATGCGTGCCCCCGAACAGTGTCTGAACGACTGCCTGGGCACGCAGAGTTGCTTGGTGCTCGGCTCTTCCGGCCATGCCACAGACTGCAGATGCGAAGCGACAACAATGGCATGCGATCGGTATGTTATTCCCGGAATGAGGTTTTTAGGCACAATGATTATGCAGGAAGGCGAGAGAGTGCCGGCTGGACTTGGAACGGTGGTTTCTGCGGGCACGGGCAGTTTGTTTAATATCACGGCGGCGTGGGATAATAATGATGCCCGCCGGCTGTGCCAGGTTCCGAACTTTTCGTTGGCGGTCAACAGTTGTGCAAGCGCGACGAGGGCGAGGGGTTACGCAGGTCATGCAAACCAGGACATAACCGTGAGTGACAGCAGTTGTACCTTTGGGGCCAACGAGGTCATCCACTGTATGATAAATACCGCCAATGGCGAAGCCTTTGGGTGCTGGGGTCAGCTGATTCCGCCCCCGATAGAGAGGACCTTCGAGAACTGTACGGCTGTGGTTGAGGCACAGGGCGCTTGTCCAGCGGGCGGATGTCCCGGTTCGGTAACCTGTCAGGAAGTTACGCAGAAGGTGGGCAACATGCTTACAAACTGCAGATGCAATGCCGTGGCGGGGGCGTGCTTTATACCCGGGAGCCAGCCGCAATCTGGTGGCGTTGATCGCTGGGGTACCTTTTTCCTGAGCCACAGTGTATTTGAGCAGGCGTCTGCCCAGGCACTCACGGCTCTGTCGACTTCTAAGCAGATGGTGGGTAATGTCCAAGCATTCCGGCTTACGGACGCGATTGCCAACAATATCGAAGCGACGGCGATATTTTACCGCCATTGTCATGTCTCTGACTTCTGGATGAGATTCGCCAGCTGTGGCGGCAGTCCCGCGATGCCGCGTACCGGCACGCATAACGGCCAGAATTACGCATCGGTAAACTTTATGGCAACATCGCCTGTCCAAGGATGCCCGGTTAATTGTGGCGCCGGCGGGATTGATTGCATGATAGACGGTCCGACCGGCCGTGCAAAAAACTGCCGCTGTGTAGACTCGGGGCCAGGAGGGGAAGGGGACCGTGTGGAGTTCTTCAGTTCCTGCAACGCGGTGCCGAACGCTAGACGCGCCAGTCCGTTCAACTGTCCGACCAACTGTGGCGCATCCGTGTCCTGCACGGTGCGCGGTTCCGACAATCTGATCGCGGTTTGTACATGCAATTCCGTCCCGTGCCTTGAATGGGCGGTGACGAGCGCGAACCTCAACAGGATGGAGACCGAAGGCAGAGCGATGATGAGCGTTGCGCTGATGGAAAGGCAGGAAGTCCAGGCCGCCATGGTCGCAGGCGTTCTGAATCTGGACCTGATAGCCGACAATGTTTTGAAAGCGGAACTGATTAGTCTCTGCAACCGTCCGGATTTCCCGCAGACGTTCGACACTTGCACCACCACCGGAAACATCCATCGGGTGAGTGGCGGCGGCATGACGGTGGATGTGATGTCCGGCGGCTGCCCGACAGGTTGTAACAACAACCCAATCCGCTGTACGATAGACGGTCCATCCGGCCGTGCCAAGAATTGCAGTTGTCCCGGCCCGGATATCAGTACCGGCAGCATCACGGTAACGTGCATCCTGCCAGAGGATGTGTTCCGGGAACAGTTCCAACAAAACCCCAATAACTGGACCCAAATACGCTAAACTAAAAGGATATCAAAATGACAAGAATCAAAATTTTCGGATTAATTGCGGTATTCTGTATGGGTATCCTGCAAACCAATGCGTCTGTTGCGATAGTGGGACACAACACAGAAAATTCTTTTCAGGAACCTATCAGTGTGAATGCAGCCCAAGCTAGGGCGGATGCGGCCCATGATTTAGCGTCCAGCGCTTCAACAGCTGCGAGTAACGCTCATGCCAGAGCAAACCAAGCTTATGATCTGGCATCAAGCGCGGCGACAACAACCCAACTCAACACCGTATCAGCGACGCTTGACAACAGAACCGCCAATCGCGTTATACGCAAAACCTCGGCCCTGACAACTTGCCCAAGCTCTGGCAATCCGTCGGGTTTTGCTGTGGCGTCTGGCTTTAGCTGTAGCGGCAATTGCAACAGCGGGAACTGGTTCTGCACATTCAATAATAATAATCAGGCCACAAGTTGTACTTGTGCTGATGGCCAACCAGGTCAACAAGGTACGCAAGGCATACAAGGTATACAGGGTATACAGGGTGCAACGGGCGCGACTGGTCCGATAGGTCTCGCCGGCTCGGACGCCAATGTCAACAGACAGAATGTCGAACAGGCATTGGGGGTCACTAGTGCCCAGCTTTCCAACGCGGTCAATGCAGTCTCTGTGGCAGAACAGGCCAAAAGTGCCGCAGCCGAATTGGCAAATCAGATGGCTGTTGATAATAACATGTTCTTTGACGGACATACGATACAGGACAGGAATACGTTCTTTCAGAAATTTGAAGCGGCAGACCACGCGAAGGCCGAGGCCGAGATCATAGTGCGCCCCCCGACAGGCGGACGTCGCGGTACATTGACTGTATCTGCCGCAGATAACCGTGAGCTGTACACTGCGGTCAAGGCAGCCACAAACAACGGTACAAGGGAATTGGATCTTAGGACGACCCCATCCGGCATGACCGATGCGCAACGTAATACGTTACGAGGCAGGTGTGTGGTTCAGGGCGTTGGATTGGAAATTGCGGTTAACGAACAGCTCGCGGCGATGAACCAGACGATAATGTATCTTGCTACGGCGCTCGCTGCCGTTTCCGCGCCGGCACAGCCGGGCGTTGTTACCCAGCCGACAATATCGACGACCGAACTGAACCGGCTTCAGACAATCTCGACACAAGGCGCTGGTGGATTCTCTGCCAGATAAAAATGCCAAAGAATATAAATGGGCGGGAATTTCCCGCCCATTTTTTCAGACAAAATTCGATACGAATTTTGTCAGCCCTGCGCAGGCAGGGCCAGGGTCTATGAACCGTCGTGCGAAGCGCGACCGAATATTGGCGGCACTTCGTGCCGCGGTTTCAAGCCCCACTCCGGCCGAAGTTTACCCCTGGCGACCCCGGCGTAAGCCGGGGGAGGGAAAGGGGCCGGAGTGGCAAGGTGTTGGTAGCGCGTGCCAGAAAAAGATACATTCCTGATAGTTGAGCGTAACACAATAAAAAAACAGGGGCGGAATTTCCGCCCCATGATTGTCTAGATTTTATCAGGATGCTTTCGCGAACCCTTTGTCTTTCATGTACTGGGCCAGCCGTTCGGTATGGGGTACGACAACCTTTGGCTTGCCGTCTTTGCCAAATCGATATTCCTTGTGGCTTTTCTTGCCGCGGTCCATGATGGCCTTGACTTCGTCCTGGCCGGCTTGGAACTTGCGGGCGGCAGGGGCCTGCGATTGTTCTTGATTCACATTGCCGATAGCTTTCTTAAATGTACTTATCTTTGCCATGACTTTACTCTTTGGTTGTAAATTACACTATAAAAAATAGTTTGTCAAGTATTTTATCCCCTTATTCCGGAATCTCGCCATACAGTGTTTCAGGTGTGCCTTGTTGTACGATGACTTCCGGCGTGATGACGCCGCCCGGCTCGGTCCAGTGCGTTTCCCGCACCACGCGGACGCGGCGGTTTTCAGCCTTTCTGACGCCGGGACCGGTCGGTACTTTCAAATTGTTCATGCCGCTGGATACCGCGACTATCTGGCTGGCCGGGATGCCCCGCTTTATCAGCGTCTGGCGCACGGCTTCGGCCCGGCGGCCGCCCAGCGCGAAATTATAATTCGCGGATCCGACCGTATCTGTATGCCCGACAACCGATATTTTCACGTTCTTGTGCTGGCCGGCGGTCTGGACAAGGTTCCGGATCACCTGGTCGTATTCGGGCTTGATGTGATATTTGTCGAAATCGAACCGGATTTCAAATATTTCTTCCATGACATGCTGCTGCGGTTCCAGCGGTATTTGCTGGACCTTTATGACCGCCTTGTCGCCGCCCATATCGTCCAGGCGTTTGTTTATCGCCGCCAGTTCCTGGCGCAACAGCATCATCATGTTGATGAATTCGTCGCGCGACACGGTCTGTTCGCCCAGCTGCGGGTTGTCTGACGGTCTGGCCGCGCGCTGTCGCGGCTGTTCCGCTGCGGCACGCTGGTTGTCCAGGATTTCCTGCATCATTTCATTCAGTTCGTTCGAATCTTGCCGGCTGTCTTCCACGGGCCATGCAGGTTCGAATTCGTCTTCGCATTCTTCGTCATTCACACAATTGACCGGGGGCCTGCCGTCGCCGCCGAATATGTTCTGGTTGAATATTATCTGATGAGTCGGCGGCGCCGGTGGCGCCTGCGGCACGGGCACCGGGGTTATCAGGTTTTCCGGAACATGGACGGTGTTGACTATGATTACGCCTTCGCGGGTGCGGGATGACTTGGCCACGGTCGAAAGGCCGCCGGTGTCGGGATAGAATACTACTTCGCGTT
>Ga0123353_10015602_pt1 | contig 11051 bp, 9 predicted proteins | sample TergutLab28metaG_3_FD_92763 | JGI IMG/M metagenome (GOLD analysis project Ga0123353, IMG submission 92763) | Labiotermes labralis P3 segment gut microbial communities from Petit-Saut dam, French Guiana - Lab288 P3 | ecosystem: Host-associated > Arthropoda: Insects > Digestive system > Gut ... | reverse complement strand
GTTCCGAACCCTGTGCTGCTCGCAATACTGTCGAAGAAGGTGATTTTACGCCCAGCGGCGGCATTGAAGGTCGCCGTCGCGTTGATTGGGGTTGACAAGTGTGAGTTCTGGAACCAGATTGCGTCGCCTTGGCCGGAGCTGGCAGTATTGCCTTTGAAGATGATGTCGCCGCCTGTAGCGTTCAGCGTCACATTGCCGCCCGCACGGATCGCGCCGCCACTGAGATGAGCTTTGTTGTCATAGAATTCAATGTTGCCGGTGGTGGCGTTCAGCGTCACATTTTCCCCCGCCCAGATCGCGCCGCCGGAGCCCAAGCTGTCGGGGTTGTTGCCAAGCGCTTCGTTGCCCTGGGCCACCATACTGCCGGTGATGGTGACGTCAAACTCGGCCTCAAGCGCGCCGCCGGAGCCATTTGCGGCCTCGTTCCCGATCATGTTGATCGTGTTGCCGTTGAGCACGATGCTGCGGTTGGCATATATCGCGCCGCCGCCAAGATATCCGGAGCTGTAGCCGCCAGGATTAGCGGTACCAGCCACGTTACCGGACAGTGTGATCATGCTGCCGTTGATGATCACATCGCCTAACGATTTGTTGGAGGTGTAAATCGCGCCGCCTTTGCCCACTGCTGTGTTGCCGGAGATATCAACGATGCTGTTGGCATTGCCGATAGTGACGGCACGGCTCCCGAGAATTGCGCCGCCTGAACCCGATCCCCAGTCTCCGCCATGCTCATCGACACTGTTGCCGCTCAGCGTGATTTCCCTGGCATTGATCGTGATCGCGCCCCAGGAGGCCTGAATCGCGCCGCCGCTCCCGGCGGCCGAGTTATCGCGAATAAAAACGGTATTAGTGGAGCCGTCCTGGTTGCCGATGTATACGTCTGCGTTTAATTTGCCCGTATAGATCGCGCCTGAATGTGTATCAGATCTGTTGTCTTCAATAATGATCGAACTGCCTCTGATGGTAACTTTGCCGGTGTTGTAGCTGTCGGTACCGCCGGAGGTGAGATCTTCTCTGGTGTAGATGACAGAGCCGACGCCATCGGTATGGTTGCCGGACAGCGTGACCGTACTGCTGGAGTTGCCGATAAAGACATTGCCTTCCAACGAAAAAATCGCGCCGCCACTGGCCGTACTACCCGAACCGTCAGCGGTTATAAAGTTTTCTATTGTGATATTGCCACCTCCGGCATTCGTGCCGAGGTAGATGTCGCCGCCGTTTGCGAGGGTGGCATTGTTATAAATCAAGCTGCCTCGAGCAACCCCGCTGTTTGGGGCGCCGGTTCCATCAAAGGTGATATTTCCGGTTGTATTAATCCATATGTTGCTGCTGTTCGACGAAAACCCATGGTAGCCGGTACCTAAGCCGGTACCTAGAGTGATCTTACTGCCGCCGGCTGCGGCATTAAAGGTCAGCGCCTGGCTCGCTGATGACTGCGAGGGTATAGTGACCCCCGTGGCGTAAGTAATCTCTTCAGTTGCCGACAAATTCACGGTCTGGCCGGCGCTCGGGCTGGCTGGAATCGCTGACGCCGCCCAAGCGCCCGATGAAACCAGGCAGAAACACGCCGCCAAGCAAAACGCGGTTGTCACGGTTTGCAACGATGCAGCTAAAGGCTTGTACCGTTTTCTTCCTGTGTCCATTCTCCCCCTCCTGGTCCATCCTTTTGATAAACCAACCAAATGATTCCGTTCAAACACAGCGATGTCATATCTCCGCAAACTCGAGGCCGCCGATAAACAGCGCCTCCCCATTCATATCTCTAATGGATTATTGGCACCTGTTTGTATTCATATAACTGCGGCTATCAGTATCTGCCATATTGCCTGCGGACTATTGATACCTATTTACTCATATATCTACGACTACCAGATGCTCTTGGCAAACAAAAACAAAGCGGCGTTATTTTTGTGAATTCATCAGCCGCTTTATCTGCCGGATAGCGTTACATATCCAACAGGTTTTTACGTGTTATTACGATTGTCTACAAAATACATAAAGGAAGGGGCCGCTGTCAACAACCGCCTGGCTATTTGTGAGCTATTTACTCATCTATCCCTTTTTTAGCCGGCTTTTCGTAAATATTACATATTTTGCTCAAACTACTGAAAATACAGAAATTCAAAACCTCTCAACGGTCTTATCGTTTTCTGTCGTTGCAAGTCAAATCCTATAAAGTATCAACACTTATGTGTAATAGTTCTGACTTGATCTGACAAATCTACACATCACATCGGACAATCGCGGAGGGGCTTCTTCTCCGAGGACGTCTCCGTTCGTCGTCCATGCCGAACGAAGACTGCAAGATTCCTTCGCTCTCGCCATCCATGGCTCCGCTTGGAATCTTAGCCCTCTTCGAAGAACCCCTCCGCGATATCTGTCCGCTGTGATGGAAAAATTGCCTGTTAGATCAAGGATGGTAAGCGAGGCGTGCCCGGACGGAGAATGTCTCAAGCGAAAGCAGCCGCCATTGCGGATACGAATTTCAAATTGCAGGTTACGGGAGCATCGCCATTACCTGTCAGCACATAAATCTCTTTAGAAACACGCAGCTTACAGACTTGCCGCGCAATATTGTCACACGGGGATTGGGTCCTCCGGATAAGGCACTTGAGGGTTCCAGCCCAAGCGGGAGCGCAGAGTTTCGGCAAATTCCAGCGACACTGACTCTTCCCCGTGGTTTACAAGTACTTTGCCGGGTTCTTTATGGAAGCTGGCGGCCCATTTGAGGAGATCCTCCCGGTCGCCGTGCGCCGAAAGTCCGCCGATCGTGTAGACATCCGCCGCCACCATGACATCTTCCCCAAACACCTTCACCCATTTTGCTCCGTCGACGATCTTTCTGCCTGGAGTCCCCTGCGCCTGGAACCCGACGATTATGATGCTGCACTCCTTCCGCCAAAGGTTGTGCTTAAGGTGATGTTTGATCCGTCCCGCGTTACACATCCCGCTGCCGGCCATGATGATCGCGCCGCCCTTGATATTATTGAGTTTCATAGACTCTGAGGCTTCATTGACAAGCACAATCTTCAGCGCGTCCGGATTGGCGCGCCGCCATTCCAGGAGGTCTTTGGCTTCTTCGTTGAAGTATTGGTCGTTTCGCAGCACTATGCGTGACGCCTCTATCGCCAGCGGTGAGTCAAGGTATACCGTAATCCCCTTCAGGCGCCCTTTCCGCGTAAGATCGATAAGCGCGTACAAAACATCCTGGGTGCGTCCGACCGCGAAGACAGGGATGATAACGTTTCCCTCCTTGCGGATCAAAGTGTCGTTTATAGCGTGGGTAAACTCATCGATGGACTCCATAATCCCCTTATGGACACGGTTCCCGTACGTCGATTCAATCACCAGTACATCCGCGCGGTTAACCTGCTCCGGATCGTGCAGGATGGGAAGCCCGCGATGCCCAAAGTCGCCGCTGAACACCAGCCGCCGTGACGGACCGCTGTCCGCGACATCGACAGTGATGATGGATGACCCAAGGATATGCCCGGAGTTCAGGAAATTAACCGTAATCCCTGGCCGAGGCTCTACCTGTGTCCCATACGGAACGGGCCGCAAGTGTCCCGCCACAACCTGTGCTTCGGCTTCGGTATACAGAGGAACCACGACCTTCTTACCCTTGCGCTGCCGCTTGCGGCTTTTCCACTCTGAGTCTCTTTCCTGGATATAGCCGGAGTCCGGCAGCATGATCTTGAGCAGATCGGCCGTCGCATCCGTGCAATGTATGCCTCCGCGAAAGCCATCCTTCACAAGCTTTGGCAGCAGCCCGGAATGGTCGATATGCGCGTGGGTACACAGGACAAAATCGATAGTGGAAGGGTCTACAGGGAATTTTCGCGCGTTCTTCCTGTCACCTTCAGTTCCTCCCTGGAACATGCCGCAATCCACAAGGAAGCGGCTTTTCCCTGTCCGAACCATAATGCACGACCCAGTAACTTCTCTTGCGGCGCCGAAAAAGGTCAGGTCTACGGTCATGTCGCCACCCTTGTAAGGATTCCCGATACGATTGATATGAGAATAGATCCCGCAACCGCGCCCCAGAAGCCGTTTACGTGAAAGCCCGGCACGATCCAACCCACCAGCAGCAGGAACAGCCCGTTGATGACCAGCAGAAACAATCCCAAGGTAATGACGCTGATCGGGAGAGTGAGAACCACAAACAACGGACGGATGAAGGCGTTGATAAGGCCAAGAATGAACGCCGCGGCCAGAGCGGCCATTACGCCTTCCACCAGTATGACGCCTGGGAGCAGGTAACCGATGAGCAGCATCGCTATCGCGGTTACGCCCATACGCACAAGAAACGGCACGGCGGCCAAATTACTATGCATTTGGTGCAAGCTGCCTCCTTTATGCCGTTTGTTTCTCGGTCTTCTTAAGCCGTTCCATCATTTCGCTGAACGAATACTTTGAAAGCATATCCGCAAATTGGGAGCGATAGGTGTCTATGAGACTGACTCCCTCAATAACGATGTCGTAGATACGCCAATCGTCCAAATGTTTACTAGCCCGGAACTCTACGTCGTACTGCTCGCCCTTCGTAGTGACAATCTTTGTGTGCAACTCCGCGTAAGGAAGAATCAACCTTTTCTGGCCAAATACAAGTTTCCCGCCTTTGTATCTCTCTATCTTCGAGGCATATGAATCTACAAGAAGTTCCTTGAAAACCTCTATAAATTCCTGCTTTTCATCGAGCGTCCGGTCTTTCCAGTCAGAACCGAGGGCGCGACGCGATGACTCTTCAAAATCAAAACGCGGGCAGAGTTCCTTGCGCAGCAAGGCGCGCCTCTCCTGCTTTTTTGCATCTCCCTGCAGGTCCGGGCGCGTCAGGATTTCAATGCCGCGATTGATGGTTCCACGGGGCCGCTCGAGAGTGCAATTCATAAACCATTGGCGACGATGGAAGCCGCCGAATGCGACTCCGCCGACAACAACAATCACAGCCAGAACAACCATGTTCTGACCGACCTCGGTCAGAACATCTGTAACGTCGCCTGGGAGCATATAATCGATGAGCAGTATCGCGATCGCTGTTACGCCAAACGCGCGAGAAACGGCACGGCGGCCAAATTACTATGCATTTGGGGTCAGCCGCCTCCCGCAGACGCGGCTTTCGCGGTCTTTTTGAGCCGCTCCATCATTTCGCTGAACGAATACCTGGAAAGCATATCCGTGAACTGGGAGCGGTAGTTGTTTACGAGGCTGACTCCCTCGATGACGATGTCGTAGATGCGCCATTCATCCCCGTTTTTTAGAACCCGGTAATTTACGTCAAACTGTTCGCCCTTCGTCGTGACGATCTTCGTGCGCACCTCCGCGTACGGAAGATCCTGCGCTTCCTTGCCGTACACGATCTTTTCGCCCTTGTACCCCTCGATTTTCGAAGCATATGAGTTCTCGAGGAGTTCCTTGAACACCTCGATGAACTCCCGTTTCTCCTCGGGCGTACGTCCCCTCCAGTTGATGCCGAGAGCGCGCCGCGATATCTCTTCAAAATCGAAACGCGGGTAGAGTTCCTTGCGCAGCAAGGCGCGTCTCTCCCTTTTCTTTGCGTCCCCCTGCAGGTCCGAGCGCATCAGAACCTCGATGCCGCGGTCGATAGTGCCACGGATCTGGTCGGTGGCTTCACCTCCCAGCGCGACGGTCGGGGCACCGGCAACGACACAAAACAGCAGCAGCGCCGACACCACCCTGCTCAACGATGTTTTCATTGCGGCTCCTTTCATTTCGCGTCCCCGCCGTTTTCCGCCTTGCCGTGGATGAATTGCCCTATAAGCTTCTCAAAATCCACGGGCGGCTCGGTCTCCCGGATCTTTCCTCCCGGCTGGATCAGCCGGTCGGAGCCGCCGGGCGAGATGTCGATATATTTGTCGCCGATCAGTCCTCGCGTGCGGATGGACGCTATTACGTCCTCCTGCAAAGGAATATCCCTGCGGACCTCCATCCATACGACCGCCCTGTAATCCCGGATTTCTATCGACTTGATCCTGCCGATCTCCACCCCGGCGATCTCGACTCCGCCTCCCGCCTTGAGCCCTTGCGCGGAGGTGAATACCGCCTCTACGGACATCCGGTTCTTCCCGCCGCCTATATCGACACTACCCAGCTTGATCGACAGCCAAGCCATGCAGGCGATCCCGAGCAGCATGAACAACCCGACCGCCGTTTCCATCTTTATATCTTTCATTACACGCGCTCCCGTTTCCGCCTACTCCAGCTGAATGGGACCGGAGACAGCTCCGTCCACCAACTGGCGCACAAGCGGATTGGTCGAGTTCCTCACTTCTTCCGGCGCCCCCACCTCGACGATCTTTCCCTTGTGAGCGACAACGACATGGTGACACCAATGGAAAATGTCCGGTATGTCATGACTGACCATCACCATCGTGAACCGGTGCTCGTTATATGTCCGGCAGATCAGGCTCAAGATGGAGTTCCTTATGATCGGATCGAGCCCCGTTGTCGGCTCGTCAAACAGGAGGATCTCCGGATCCGTTATGATCGCCCTGGCCAGGGCGACCCGGCGAAGCATTCCGCCGGAGACCTCGTCGGGATATTTTTCCGAAGCGCCTTCCAGCCCCACGCTCCGAAGGATACCCAGGACCTTTTCCCGGATCTCCTCCTCCCCCATCTTCGTCTTCTCCCGTAACGGAAACGCCACGTTGTCGAACACATTCAGGGAGTCGAAGAGCGCCCCGGACTGGAACAGCATCCCAAACCGCCTGCGGATCTCGTAAAGCTCCTTCTTCGACAGCCGGTTTATATCAACGCCGTCGATCGTAACGCTTCCCCGGTCGGGCCGCAGCAGGCCGATCATGTGCTTTATCATCAAGCTTTTACCTGACCCGGAAAGGCCGATGATCGCCGTGATCTGCTGCCGGGGAATGTCCAGCGTTATCCCGTCGAGCGCCTTCTTTCCCTCGAAGGTCTTCTCCACTCCCTCCAGACGCAGGATCGGTTCGCCATTTCCTCCCGGCTCCGGCCGGATCATGACTTCCTGTGAGCCGCCCATGTCTATATCAGTACCGACGTCAGGAAGTAGTCACATACCAGGATGAGGACCGACGAGAGAACAACGGCGGAAGTGGTCGCGTTACCGACCCCAACCGCCCCGTGGCGCACGAAATACCCTTTGAAGGTGCAAACCCACCCGATAATCAGGGCAAACGCAAACGACTTCCATACGCCGTTGGTTATGTCCACAAGATCCACGCTGGATTCCATCTGGCTGAAGTAGACGCCGGAGTTCAACCCGAGTAACTTCACGCCTACCAGATATCCGCCGTAGATCCCCACCACATCGAAGATCGCCGTCAAAAGCGGCAATGAAATGAGGAAAGCCAAAATACGAGGCGCAACGAGATAACGCACCGGATCGATCCCCATGGTCTCGAGAGAGTCGATCTGCTCCCCGATACGCATAATGCCGATCTCGGCGGTCATCGCGGAACCGGCGCGGCCAGTCACCATGAGGGCGGACAGGACAGGCCCCAACTCCCGAATCAGTGAAAGCGCAACCGTTGGGCCAAGCCACGCCTCGGACCCGAACTTCCGCAAGGTAATATACCCGTTGAGCGCAAGCACCATCCCGGTAAACGCCGCGGTCAAGACTATGATGCCAAGCGACAATACACCGACAAAATGGACCTGGCGCATGATGTTATGTACCCGGTAAGGAGGCGTAACCGCCCTCGCAAGAGAAACTCCCAGGAAAAGCCCCATCTTCCCGAGGTATCTCGTGAGCCGGATAGCCCATCCCCCCAGCGCGTCCGCAATCGCGAATCCTTTAAACGCACATGCACCCATAATATTTAGAATAACGATACAATGCGGGAATTGCCAATATTTCGGAGAAATCAATGACATTGCGTTTTTCAAAACTTGCCGCTGTTCTTTTCCTGTCCGCTTTAATCCTCGGGACGCCATACCGTTCTTTCGGCGCTGAGGATGTAGATGTAGGGGATAACATCGCGGTTGCAGCCGTAGAAACTGACAACGCTTCGAGCAGCATCGAGGTTCCTGCAGCGGAAACAGACAATGTCGTGGAGTCGGCTCAATGGGCGGACAACACAATAGAACCTGCTCCAGGGATAGATAATGCAGTAGAGCTTGCTCCAGAGATAAGCAGCCTGGAGGAGGACACCCTTCCCGCGGACGACACGGCGCTGACAAGTCCCTCCAGCGACAACGCAATGTCGTCTCCGGAGGATGATGAAGACTATGATTTCCGGGAACCTGATTTCGGGGAGAAGCCAGTTCCGCATCTCACGGTCGCCGACCCGATCGAGCCGATCAACCGGGCTTTTTTCGTCTTCAACGACAAGTTTTACTACTGGGTCGCCAAGCCTGTAGCTGAGGGGTACAACTACGTCGTAAACGAGGACATCCGGGTCTCGGTCCGAAACTTCTTCTCCAACATCGGCACTCCCATCCGCGCAACCAATAACCTGCTTCAGGGAAACTTTCTCGCGACCGGCACAGAACTGCTCCGCTTCGTCATGAATTCCACCATGGGAATCCTTGGGTTTTTCGACGTTGCCCGTGACTTCGGGATCGAAAAGACCAACGCGGACCTTGGCCAGACACTTGGAAAATACGGTATAGGCAACGGAATGTACTTCGTCATGCCGGTCTTTGGCCCCTCCACATTGCGTGATGGGGTCGGAGCCATAGGGGATCTATTCCTTGACCCGCTCTTTTACATGAAGCCCTGGGATGCCGCTATTGCTGTACGCACATACCGGACAGGAAACGATGCTTCGCTGCAAATTGGCCTGTACGAAGAAATGACGGGAGCCGCGATCGATCCGTACATCGCGGTAAAAGACGCATACATCCAGAACCGCTTCAAGGCAGTCCGCGGAAGACCGGCCTCCGAGTAACGCCCCGACAAAACCACAGTCGGCGCGTCTCGCATCTGTTGACTTACTCCTTTGTTTTCGATACGTTTAATCGTTTGCGTCCTATCTATAGCCGGAGGCGTCCGAAAATGGGTAACATCGGGAACTACGAAGAAACAAGGAAGAACTTCCAATGGAACATTCCGGAAAATTTCAATTTTGGCCGGGATGTCGTAGACCGCTTCGCCCAGGACCGGACCAAGATTGCCTTTTTCTATGAAGATGCAAAGGGACGCAAGGCCAGATATTCATTCTGGGAAGTAAGCCGGATGTCCAACCGCGTCGGAAACGTCCTGCGGGGGCTTGGCGTCCGCCAGGGCGACCCGATCCTGGTGCTTCTACAAAATGTTCCCGAGTGGTTCTTCACCGTCGTCGCCGGAAACAAGATCAGCGCCCTAGTGATACCCTGCTCCGACCAGTTGCGCCCCAAGGATCTCGTCTACCGAGCCCTTCATTCCGGCGCCCGCACAATCATAAGTTGGGACGCAAAGACCGCTGAAGTAAACGAGATCCGTGGAAGCTGCCCTGACCTCGTAAATTTCATCTGTGTAGGAGAAAAGCAGGAAGGGTGGCTTTCTTTCGAAGAAGAAGTGGCCAGAGCTTCCACTCAGCTCGATATCGTGGATAACAAATCCTCCGACCCCGCACTGGTTTACTACACTTCCGGAACCACCGGAAACCCAAAGGCGGTCATGCACAGCCACTTTTATACCGGCGCGCATTTGGTCACCGGTAAGTATTGGCTCGACCTGCAGCCCACGGACCTCATCTGGTGCATCGCGGGAACCGGTTGGGGGAAAGCCGCCTGGAGCGTCCTGTACGGCCCCTGGATCAACGGCGCCGCCGCGCTCGTGGTAAACGCCCCATTCGACCCGAAGCGCGCCCTTTCGCTGATCGAGGAATACGAAATCAGCGTTCTGTGCGCTCCGCCTACCGCATACCGCACCTTCGTGAAGGAATACCTCGACAAATACAAGGTTCCATATCTGCGCCACTGCGTCAGCGCCGGAGAGCCGCTGAACCCCGAGGTCATCGAAACCTGGAAAACAGCCTTCGGTCTTACCATCCACGACGGATACGGACAGACCGAGAGCATCAACATCGTGGCCAATTTCAACGGGATGCTGGTGAAACCCGGCTCGATGGGGCTTCCGGTTCCGGGACACTATGTTTCGGTCATCGATGAAGAAGGAAACGAAGAGATAACAGGGGTGGTCGGCGAAATCGCGGTAAAAAACCCGCCTCCCTGCATGTTCCTGGAATACTGGAAAGACGAGAAGATGACGAAAGAGTCTTTCCGGGGCGATTGGTATCTCACCGGCGACCGGGCTTACAAAGACGAAGACGGGTACATCTTCTTTGTCGGCCGCAGTGACGACGTCATCATCTCCTCCGGATATCGTATTGGCCCCTTCGAAGTGGAAAGCGCGCTCATCGAGCATCCGTCAGTGATGGAATCCGCTGTCGTCTCAGCCCCCGACTCCATCCGTGGCGAGATCGTCAAAGCATACGTGGTGCTGCGCCAAGGCTACGCCCCGACCGAAATCCTCAAAAAAGAGCTGCAGGCGCACGTAAAAAGCGTGACGGCCCCTTACAAGTACCCGCGAGATATCGTGTTTGTTGAAGATCTCCCGAAGACCTCCTCCGGAAAGATCCGTCGGGTGGAACTCCGGAACCGGGAAAGGAAAAAGGACTCGATTTGATCCGTGGAGTCGTCTTCGACTTCGGAAACGTCATCTGCCGCTTCGAGTACAACCGGTTCCTGAACAAGTTGCGGCAATGGTCGGCGCTTCCGGTCGAGACGCTCATGGAAAAAATTTTCGGCTCGGGGATCCATCTCCAGTTCGAACGCGGCGGCACCGACACGGCCGGATTTCACCACCTCGTTGAATCCGCAATCGACGCGAAAATTCCCGCAGAGGCGTTTGCCGAAGCATTCATAGATATTTTCACGCCGGTGGAAGGCACTCAGTCGATCATCCGGGCGCTCAAAGGAAAGAAGCGGCTGGGGCTGCTATCCAACACCAACGAACTGCACTTTCTGCGCTGCATCCGGCCCACGCCGGTGTTCCCGCTGTTTGACTCCATCACCCTGTCATACGAGGTCGGCGCCCTCAAGCCGGAAGAAGCCATCTACCGCGACGCATT
>Ga0123353_10015600_pt1 | contig 11051 bp, 6 predicted proteins | sample TergutLab28metaG_3_FD_92763 | JGI IMG/M metagenome (GOLD analysis project Ga0123353, IMG submission 92763) | Labiotermes labralis P3 segment gut microbial communities from Petit-Saut dam, French Guiana - Lab288 P3 | ecosystem: Host-associated > Arthropoda: Insects > Digestive system > Gut ... | reverse complement strand
ATAAATGGGAGTGTTTGAGTGGGGAGGGGAAGAAAAATTTTCTCTTAATTTAAAAAAAAAAGGAGGGGGAAATTTTTGGGGGGTTAAAGTGACCCGAAAGGGGGGGGGGGGGGGAATTTGCCAGTTGTTGTGAAAGTGAAAAATGTTTTCTCTTTCACAGAATGTTGGGAATTTTTGGAGTAGCTGAAGTGTATTTCAGTTCCCAACGAAGACCCTTCTTCATGAAGTCACTTGACTTTTAAATATTCTTTGCGCTGTATATATCGTAGGTAGCATTACGCTGAATGTCTTGGACGATAAGTAGACTTGTATTAGAGAGGCGTGTAAACGGATCCTTGTCACACTGTTCAAGATGATTCTTTTAACCTATAATTAATCACAAAGGCGACGAGTCGGTTTAAGATATCTTAAGAGTGTTTGAGAATATAGGGCTGAAGGTAATATTTGAATAGAAGAAATACACATGTTGCTCTTCATAAATTTACCAGATATTTTTGCGACGATAATGTCAACGACAATAAGAAATCTGGAGAATAGGGGATTGCATTAAAATTATGTTAAAAAATCCGGAATGGTAAATAACAGCAGGGATAGCTAGGCGTGTCAGAATAACGTCGCTAAAATAGACATTTAAGAAAGAGAGAGAGCGCGCGTGCGTGCGTGCGTGCGTGTGTGTGTGTGTGTGTGTTACACTCATTTGGTTCAGACTTGGGATTCGGTGGTGAGCTCTGGTGAACACAGTAATGAATTTGGGACAGTAAAATTCTGGAATCTTTTTGACTAAGACCCCATACAACATGAACCTAACAATACTACCTGTTATCAGGAATTTGCGTTTATACTGTATTATTTACGAGTAAGCGAGTATTACAGGACCCAAGCTTAGTTCACTTAGCCTTGTTTATCAGGAGGCCACCCAGAGACAAGAAGTAACTAAAAGATACGTTTCGTCCTTGATCAAATCGAGAATGGAGGCTAACAGAGTCTCCTTTCGCGTTGCAGCTGGCTGGGCGTGGTTGCCTGGTATCACAATGGAATTAATTCACGATATGCACTGGGTCATAGCAATGCACGATCATTTCTTCGATCTTGATTTATAAGACGTGATACGAAACTGCGATTCATTTATATGCGTTGTTTTACTTACTGTTCAAGGTTAGGATTCTTCACAGCTAGCCTAATATCAATTTATAGTGGTGTCTAATGCTCTTGTAGAAAAATCAAATCAAGTTAGACAAGGATGAGTGGTATATGTAGCATGCATGGGAAATTAGAATTACTTCGAAAAATTTTGTCAGAAACCCTGAAGGGAAGGAGGCACGTGGTAGGTCTATGCACGGATCGGAGAGCAATATTTTAGTGAATTATATGAAGTGTTCTGTGACAATGTATACAAGATTCGCCTGGCCCTGGATAAGGTCCATCATAGGCTCTTCTGAACAAGGTTTTAGACAGCCAGTTTGCATAATAGGTAAGGGACTTCGTTCGGTAGATGTGCAACTGAAAAGCTTCTTAAAAATTATATGTTCCACGGAATTCATTTGTCGAGTTCATTCTTTAGTATTATGATACTATTTCAACTGCTAAATTTAAGCACTGTCGCGTTGACAGTTGCAATGAACAGTCGGGGGCCGTATTTGTGAGCTGATTATCATACAGATAACAACGACAGTCACGAAATGGCAGGTATCTGTGAGATCGCAAGGAGTTCCTCTGGAATGCGAACCCCGACATTTAAGGCTTTATCAACCCTCTGGTAAACATTACTTTCTCAGTTCCAGTGGGAGTTGGTGAAGGGTGGGTTTAATTAAAATACCAGCTGTTTGTACACGGTCTCCTTCGGGCTTTTTCACCTGATACAAAAATTATTCACTTTTATGGGCCTTGAAGATTCGCCACTGTATTCATAATTCCTAAGCCAGCTAAATCCAGTAGACATCCTTTCTCTGTCTCTGTATCTGAGGAGAAGACACTCCGATAACAGAGGTTGGTACTGTGGCGGTACTGGGAAATACGCGTTGTGGTTCACGTACAGTCCGGGATTCAGATTCTCCTGTTTCCTGACACAACTGGAAAGTTTCGGGATATATTGTGGCATGTCCTGTTATTATAGAGGAAGTGGTATTTTATAAAAGGAACTCAGAAAGATTCCTAATGTCTTATCAGTAAAAAAAATAACATTTATTCTGTACGACTTAATGAGTAAAGCTGACCAATATCAACAGTGTAGAGGAGTGCTGTACAATCAACTATAGTACACTATACCAGCTAAACTATGACTCAGTGATACAAACTATATTGATCCATTGAACCTCCTAAGTTGATACATAAGACGTAAATCATATCTAAAACATTCTATGCGTGCCCATAAAGCGATCAATATTCATAAAATGCCTCGCAAAATATTACTCCCTGTTCAGAAAAGGTTCCTTTTTCGTGTAATCACAAGACTTACAAGAACCCATCTTTGTGTTGTGCCTTTGTGAAATGAACCTAGACTGCATACTTTCTCTTCAAGATTTATTAGAACACTACCTTTTAAGAAGAGATCCCTGACTAATACATTTCAATGAAAGTTTTGATTAGGAATTCTCTATCTTTGTCTCATTTCTACCAGATGTGCCTCGTAGCTGTCCCAAATCATGCCCCTGATTTGATAAACCTGACATTTTACAAAAGACTACTAATGAAGGATATCATTATGCACTTTTCCTTAGCCTCCTGTTAATTCCGTTGTCTTTGGTACAGCTCCATTTACTCAGACACCCTTATCTATATATAATGTGGGCTTTCAGACTTTAGCCGCGTAGTAATTTGAAGTTGCTCCAGCTTTCCCGTATGCGTTTAAAGACGCCGAAAGCCAAAAGCCCAAATTACGCGCCACATAGCCCTAAAACAGCAATTTGTCCTAACCCATACACTTGCAAGACTGAGATTCCAGCATTACTAAACAGTTTCGTTAAAATCACACCTCCTGTCAAAATATTTGTGTCCACACAAAGTTGTTTCTCCTTATATTTTAGTAAAAACATAAAATCCTGTACTGTTAACCCATTAAGGATTTTTCTCACTGCTGTAAAATTTTTTAAGCCTGTCGGTGGTTTGGGACAAATTGCTGGTTTATTAGCGATATACAGGCTGCGAGGTAACAAGGATGATTGCCCTCTCTATATATTCTTCACTCCATGTGTTCTATCAAGTACCATTCCCATAAAACGTTACAAATTATAAAGTTGTATATTTTAATTCTCACGTTTTAGACAGGATACGGGAAGACAGAAGTGTTAGTAGGGCACTGTATAACTTATACTAACTCACTGCTGAAATTTTCTCACTGAAGGGGCTGAAACTTGATAAGACTCTGTACTATACAGCTGCTCGACTACACCCGTTATTTACCTGAAAGTAGAATAGATCTCTGATCTATAAATCAATAAACAATGTGACTATTAAAACCATTAGCTACGCCTTTCGAGTGTGGGAGAGGCGGTGTCCCCTTGATACTCGGCCAACGCGCTCGATCAAAAAGGAGATAGTCGCAATCGGCGCCTCCAATAGGATGCGGACGTCCCTCGAGAGGTGCCATAAATGTCACCACTTGCAGCACCAGAATAACTGGTATCTGCCAGTGACGTCACGCCAGCAGGGTTCCAATGTATAACAATGTAGAAAAACGTCGAATGATAATTTTAAAAATAAAATAAGATAAAATGTATCTGTGATAGTTACGCAGCACGCCACGAGGACTTATGGAAGAGTTTTGACTACAGCTTCACGACATTTTAAATGTGACCCTACTTAGAGGACAAGGAATAACTTCTAATTAAAATAGAGGCCGGCAAAATCTTCAGCGTGTGCATGGCTCCTAGTGCTGTTCTGCACTCCGCAGTAGCAAATAAATACCCCCATTTCTTGCCGGAAATAAACCCAGCTCGTCTTTGCAGTAGAAGTAATTGAATGAATATTTTATGTGGGTTATTTTATTTCGCTTGCAGAAAAGCAAAGAGGCTTGCATTCAAAGTGTTTACTACTTTTGTCCGCCATTAACAAAAGTGAAACTGTTTGATAATTTCTCGTAATATCCCCCAGTAACAAACGTTATGAAGATATACTCGACGGTCCCAGACGTGTTATAAGCTTACAGACGTTAAGTCCTCGTCAGAGTACAGAAGGTACCTAAAAGCTCACGACCTAGTTTTTTTCCATACTTTCAAGTTCATCATACACTACTTCCATTAACATTACATACTAGGTACACCCGCATGATCTTGTCAATTTTAAAGAAGCCGAGAACCAACTACTCGGTACACTACTTCGTTGAGTATTTACCATGAACTTCCGAATTAAGTCTGTGTTTTGAACTAGGGGGTTCAGCTATATGTGAGGTATCCGGCAAGATAGTGGTGAGGATTTGGATAAACAGCAGCAGTGAAACGGCGATCCTACGATGACATCAACTTAAAAACCCTAGGAAACTCAACCCTTCATACAGCAGTGATATATGCGTATATACCGCTTGTTTTGACGGTAAGTGCCTGTGAGGCTCATATCGCTTTCACAAGAAACAGCTACTATTTCTTCGCACATGAAATTGCTTGCCATTGCAATGGAGATGATGTGCTTCTAATCAGGAAAGAAACATCAACTACATCATATGAAGATTTAGACTACGTGGATCCAAGTGGCTGTTTCAGCTTTAAATTACCACTCAAATTAAAATGAATAACTGAAATTCCACTAACTGGAGACAACTAGTTCTGTTATATGATGCCCTGACCCAATAAAATTACAAAGCTCTCGTAACTGGGAGGATGATTCAAGCTCCACACGGCTCTTACCTAGACACACGTAAGTAATTACATTCTATCAGCAATGAAAGACGTTTTTTTTAAGTTGACGGCCTTCGTTGTGGTGTTGGCTTGTCATAACGGCTCCTTGTGTTACTAACAGCCCCAAATTTTGTACCGCGAAGTAAGGAACTATTTACACCCAGGGCACTTATCATTCTTAGAGTTGTAAGCTTGCAAAGGTAGAGACTGGTTCACGTGGGAGAAACAAGAAATAAGAAAAAAGTATCGGATGGAAAGCAGCATTTTGAAAACGAAGGAATACGTGAAAGGGTCTCATCAAACGTAATTCGCCTACATAGCAGAATAGAGTGTGGAATGACTCAGAAACATGTCATGTGATGAGGTGCCATTAACATTTGTGAATTACCAATTAATTTCGTGGATCAGATTCCTTCTTGAAGAGCTAACATTCACTGAGCTGCCCTTCAAAACAGACAAATTATATAACCGTGTTCAAAAAGTAACAACACTTATCCCATCCTCAGCCAGAAGAATCCAGTCATTTTTAATTACTTAAAGATCCATTTTATTACGTTTCTCTCTACACATGGATTATCCAAATGGTTTTTCTCTTGAAGCTGTTCGACTAAACCTCTGTGTCAGATTCTCGTCTCTAAGACTGTAGTAGAAAGTATTCAATTAAGCCTGTATTTAAAGGGAGACTAAATTTAGGAAGTTATCTAAAGACATGCTGGTCCATGTGTAAACACCGAAAACTTGACAATGCATAACATGATGGCGAGATTGTTTTTATTCCTTCATTTACTTGTATGTTTGTGGTTTGCTAACAAATGCTGTCGGTATGTCGGACTATGTAGATTTTAGTAGTATGATGACTAGTGAGTGCTTAACTAAAAACCATATGAAAGACGGCTCTCTTAGCGTAGTGTGACTAAGACTCACTGCAACTGGAAAAAAAGTCACAAAAAAACACAGTCAGAAAAATGCCATATAGGCACCGAGATTTTAACCAGGGATCTCCTACACACAAGGTAGGTGTGCTAAAGACTCAGCCCCGAGGCAAAGCGTAGTGACAAAAATATTACAATGCAGTAAGTTATTGCAGATGCATCCTAATTTATCGCAATTCACAGATAGCACACCAGTCAAGGCCCGGCGTCATGATTTAAACCCCGGGTCAGACAGACAAATGTGAGGCCACCGAACTCAAAAGCAATCTAAAGGCTAACCAGATCTCGTTTTAAAAGAGCGGTTTCCTATTGGCTGCAGTAAATGTTTTCAATTTCATTTCGGTAATCTAGTTTGCTCTTCACTTTCTGAGAAACTTTAATTTTCGGTTTACATTTTAATCATAACTGTTCTCCTAAGGAAGAAACCAGAGCCTCGTGAAAATTTCATAAGCTATTTAGGAAGTTCATAATTTTTACCGTGTATAATATAGGGTTAGGGTAAGAAAATCGAGGAGGATGACATTTTTTGAGCAAGTAGTAAGCGTGGAAGAGATATAAATGATATTTCCTCGAAAAACGTGAAGGGAAGATGTGGGAAGGCAATACTGAAATATAATTTAAGTGAACAGAGTGATAAGATGTGAACTTGATACATTTGGAACTGGGCAGGAACAAGTGATGTTTTCAATAAAACGTCCGCAATTTTTTAACATGCTAAGTGACAAGTTACTTTTCGAGTAAAAGACGTCTCTGGATAGAGTGGTAACGGCATTTTCAAAATTGAATCAATGTCGTACTTGTATTTCGTTTTCTTTCTTGCGTCACATTCTAGATTGTGTAACGTAGATTACGGTATTAGAAAGACAATCTACATTTCTTCCTCTTTCATATAAACCCCCACCCTTCTCTCTTATGTCACCCTATGAAAAAAGCCACCACCCATGGGCGTAGAATTATAAGATAGCCCACATATTGTGTGGGTGCATGGATATGTATGGTGGAGTGTGTCTTGTAGTGTGGATCATATGTGGCTGTCTGTGGCTCATGAATTAATGCAGTACTTTAGACATTAAACATTCAGCACACCATCTGAATGAGCAACTTTCATTAAATACTTAATTTATTTATTTATTCGTGGCTAAAATATTTTACGTGAGTTTTTTCATCCTTAATAATTAGTTCCCTCATCTACGATATCAGCCGCAACAGCGTAGTCTATCAGTGACTAAAAGTCGGAGAAACTCTTTTTCGATCTCCGGCAGAAGAAAGAGGTTCAGCACTTCTCCAAAACACCCAGACCGGCCCTGAGACCCTCCCAGGCTACTAATCAATGAATGCCAGAGCCCGACTTCTCAGTGGTAAAGCTGCCGGGGGCTTGAAGCTGACCACTATCCTCTTTAGAGTCTAGGTAAATAACTAGTTACGCCACACGGACATGTTTACTTTATTAATCTATGATTTATTCGAGTCTGTCATTAGCGTAAACTACATTTATGACGGGTTAATGTAACTATGACTAATGAATCGATAGTGAAGTAGAAGGAAGCGGTCCGAAATTATATGATGTATTATCTCGACATGTGCCTGAAGGAACGGCCAAAACTGGAACACATCTTCAGTAGCGATAATCGTTAGCCGGGACCTCCTAAAACGACGTAGGACTGCGTATGTAGAAAACAGCACGCGACATACAACACAGTACACAAGGATAACTACCATCTAACTCCATGGAGCAGATTCCTTCTTGGGAAGCTATTATTTCCGTAACGATTCACGAACCAGCCGGCATTTTACGAAACCCGAAGGCTCAGTACCACGTCCGCAAGATTCCCCCTCTTTTCCCTATCCCAAAGCAAATCAATCCAGTCCACACACCCCCCAGCACCCCAAAAGCCCAGTACGCACCTCTCCTCTTCACAGTACTGCCACATGCCCCCCCTTCCCTGCCAATATCACTCTTTCTTATTTCATAACAGCAGTAGTATTCGCGGAGGTGTAGCACAGATCACGAAGCTCTCGTTAGCACATATGGAAGCACTGATTAAGTCAGAAACTTTCCCGTACGGCTGTAACGTCAGACCTGGTATTTTCCACTACCGGACACAGCTCTTCTGGTGTTTCAGCAAGCCTAAACACTGACAGGAGACAGATTATTACTTAACCACCGGCATTTGATATTTGAGGTGAAGATCAATGTTACCGAAACGGATCTCATAATGCTAATTAATTTATCGTCGGTGAGATCATGCTCTTTTCAAGAACACTGAATACATCATTAAGAAACACAGCTGTAGATCACAATACAATTAATAACAGTGTTCCCTAGAAAACCAAAGAAAAACTAATTACGTAACAATGATCTTCGTTTAGTGACTTTTTCAAATTCGGGTATTTTTATCACACCGAATACGGTAAGAAGTCCTTTTGTATCCGTCTTCATTCTTTCACTCATTAACGCCAAGCAGCAGAGATGTTCTTGAAGATCAAGCAGTCGCTTAGAAGGTCAAGAAATTCCTTGTTATTTTTACTATCCAAAGATTCATTACCTTGCCTCCACGGCCAAAAGACCGAAGATGTGTACAGAGTTATGTAATGTGCTGATTTGTGTTTACGAACAGGACTGCTGGGTCCTCATCCACACTCCTACCGGGAAAGTCGTTCATCGCTGGCCGCCCATGACTGCTCATTCCGCAGCACTTGTGCACGCATTGCTGTGGTCACACGGTACCCATTTCCTACGATTTCGTAACTTCGCCACAATTCCTCTACTTCGTTTTCCACTATATATCGCTTTCGTTACTCCCTCTCGTGGCCCAGTTATTTTTTCAATCGTTTATTAGCCATTCTTATGTTCAGGAACTCTTTATTTATTTACGTACTTTTGTACATTCTGTTTAAAGGCACTGTCAGCAGATCACATTGTAAAGGTCCTAACTGTATGGTGATTACTGAATATCATGAGCATATTTGAACGAATATGAAAATTGTAGTGGCCTAATTTGAGGTAAAAATGTTAAAGTGCACCCCTGTACAGGCACTGAGGCTCTGTACAGGCCGTATTGTCCATAGGTGTAATAGAGGTACAGCTCTACTCTTTCTTGACCACTGCACTAGAAGGGGTGAGGGGTCAGCGTCACGCCTCAGCCGCTTTTTACCCCCAGGAAAGACCAGGCTGGGTGGTTCCCAGGACCGTTGTGGACAGGTGCGGAAAATCTCGCCCCCACCGGGATTCGATCCCTGGACCGTCCAGCCCGTACCCAGTCGCTATACCGACTAAGCTACCAGGCCCACCCTAATTTAAGGTATTATGTTGGTAACTGCTTAGAGAGGCTGAAGAAAGGGGCAACAGCAATCGCAGTCAGACATTCATTCTTCAGACCCAAAATTTAAGCCCTCGAATTACTCATTCTTTTCACTCTTAAACAAATCACACTCATGCCTCTATGTTCTTAAGTTCATCAAATCTGTATATGCACTTTTACTGTCAGAACTTAACTAACATCCTGGTCTTCAAATTTGAGTCCACCTTAATCGCTTATAGTTCCCGCAACTGCTTTCAGTTGTCAACACGTCGTTACACAAGTCACGAAACAGCACAGCTGCAGCTCCTGTTTCTAATTCTACTAGATGTGTCAATTAAAAATCCTGGGTGGTGGATGGATATCAGTTCTGAGTAATAATTATAAAGAAATGAAACTTGTAACTGCGGTTGCGTCAGAGGCTCCTCTAACTGCTCTCCAATCGTGCATCGCTGTCAAATATCAGACCGTCACACATTCAAGTCCTGCAAGCTACTACCTCATGACGTAGACCTGTATAAGAATTCCCTTCGTCCTTGTGGACGCCGTCATGGTTTCGAGTTAATACACGCATCCGGGACGAGAATTTGCGGCAGTAAAGGCAGGGGATTTGGACCTATGATGAAGCAAACAGTAGTGACCTCACTGTCTGCTGGGGGAAGGGATAAGTAAAGTTACTGCACAAATATGCTAACATAGTGACTCAGGATTATTACAACATGTTGGCTCAAAATATGCTGAACATTTTGGCCCAAAGTATGCACAAACTCTTGGTTCAAAATATGCAAAAGGCGTCTGCTCGAAACAACAGCTGATAATTAATTAACCCTTTAAGGCATAGTGGCAACTATAGTGATTATCTACCTACTATAAGGCTAAAAGTTAAAGGAAATCATGCACTCTAAAATCCTATCTTTTTTTTCAGTTTACATAGCTTACTGGCTGCTTCTTTATAAATAGAATTTAAGAAAAAACACGGAAAAGTTTAGTTAGAACTAAAAAAAAATTATATTTTCACAACATAACAATGAATCGGATCAAACTACAAAAAAAAATATGTGGAGCGCTTGATGTAACACAAGCGAAAATTAGTTTTTGACCTAATGTAGGCTTCTTAGTCGGGACATAAATCTAAAGAAGAGAAGGATCGATTAACATTATACACAGACCGTCCTGCAGCGAAGTACACCCAGGTTTGGTTAATGGTACTTTATGTACATGAAAATGTTAACTTGGACCTGACGCACAGTCTGAACGGTTTTTGTGGCTTAACATGACTGAAATTCGGAATCAGCCGAGATTTATATGAAGTTCTTCAGTGTAAAATTAAATTAAGGGAAGCAATATCCATATAGCCTAACATTGTGGCGCGTTCGCGTAATATTTATATCTCCTCAGCTAAGCTAATAGCCTGATATCAAATCAATCGACGACAGCGCTTTTATGGTGATTCAATTTCGCAGGAAACATTAAAACTTACTTAAGTCTTCGTGTAGGGAGCTCGACATTTTTGCTCGATTTTAACCAAATTCGGAATTTCTCGACAGATTTTTATAAAAGTCCCCAATATAAAATTTCACGGAAAACCGTCCAATGGCAACCGCGCTAACACATGCGGACAAACGGACGGAAAGACGGACGGACTCGAGGAAGCTACCTTAAAAAGAAACCGTATGAGATTCGAAATTCTCGCGGCAACAAGAAGTGAGTTTACGGTTTCTGGAACGCGACATCGTGTACCTTGGTAGAAAAAGTGACAATATTTCGGAGGAAACTCTCTTCTCTGCTTAAGATAGAGAAGTCTTTTTTTATATATATATACATGGGTCCCTGCATCGTGGATAGAATTTAATAATTTTCCAACAAGATGCGACTTACTCAGTTTATTACATTTCTGTAGGCAGCTCTACATGTTTCGGGTGTTGACACCCATCATCAGGAGCTCGTACAACTGTAATTACAGCTTCTGGTATTGATTAACCGGATCTACT
>Ga0123353_10015598_pt1 | contig 11052 bp, 6 predicted proteins | sample TergutLab28metaG_3_FD_92763 | JGI IMG/M metagenome (GOLD analysis project Ga0123353, IMG submission 92763) | Labiotermes labralis P3 segment gut microbial communities from Petit-Saut dam, French Guiana - Lab288 P3 | ecosystem: Host-associated > Arthropoda: Insects > Digestive system > Gut ... | reverse complement strand
AGTAGGTGCACCCGAAGAGGGCGCCGTGAAACACTGAGCGGTATTGATCACGCTCCCATTGCCGTCGTAATGGCTAGTTGTGTAGGCGAGTTCCGTCAGTCGTGGAGGTTTTTGCACTGGGTTGCACGCAACTTTCAGATCGTTAGAAGCAAGTTTATGCTCCGAGAATGAAGTGTCGCAGTTTGCCCCAGTACCTATGGAAGCTGGTTTGCCGTTAGCATTATTTGAATTCTCTGCAATTGTGGCGCCCGTTTCTATTTGGCCCGGTGTCTTGCTGTCAGAAAACGGCAACCGCCTGAGTCGAATCAGGAGCACAAGGATAACGAGCAAGATGAAGAGAATGAGAATGACAAGGGCTGCACTAAGACCCGCGATTTGCCCACTACCAAGGCTGGCCATTCCTGCGGTCCGCAGGCACACGTGGAGGGTAAAGTTGGCCTCAGCGTTACCGGCCCGATTCTCTGCCACACAGTAGAAATCACTCGAATCTGTTTCCTGGGCGTTGGTCAGCACAAGAGTGTTACTTTTCTCGAAATGACCGTCCTCATAAATGAAGACTCTTTGGTGTGAACTGAAGGCTGAGTTGTGGAGAAGCAGTCTTCCATTCCAGTACCAGTTGATGACCGCTGGTGGCATGGCTCTCACCCGGCACACCACCGTAGCATTCTCGCCCGTCGTAGCTTCAACATACCTGCTATTCTTTAAAATTTCTGGTTTACATGCGAAGTCGTCGACATCCAACTCAGCAAATGTACGATCAGCAACGCGTTCTGGCCCTCCCTGACATACCGGCGCAACAGGGTATGGTATGTTGTTTTTCATGAGCCACTGTTTGGCTGCCCGTAAATGGCAGTCACAAAACCAAGGGTTGTCGTGTAGTTCGATCCCGTGAAGGCCACTAAGAGTCTCTACCGTCCGTGGCCGCAGTTCACTTAGTTGGTTGCCGTTAAGTTTCAGGGACTCCAGGTGTGCTACGCCTTCGAATGCTTTAGGTGCTATATTTTGTAACTCACAGTGGGATAAATCTAGCTTCACCAGACTGGGAAGGGTGCGAAATGCTTCACCTTCTATCTTCTGGATCGGATTATGAGCAAGAGTTACGTCACGGAGGAAAGGAGCGTCGCGGAATGTTTGGGAAGGAATGGAGGTCAAAAGATTATGGGACAGGTCCAGTTCTACAAGATTTGTAAGACCACGTAGTGCATTGTCGTCAATCTGACCAATTCTGCAATTGCTGAGGTAAACTTTCTGCAGATTCAGTAGCTTCGCCCGCATGAACATGTCCCTGGGGAGGTTGTTGAGGTTGTTTCCCGACATGTCCAGTACCTGTGTCTCTGGGTGTACTTTCTCAGGTATGGTAATCAACCCTCGGTTGGTGCATTCCACTGTTTGTTTACCACCCTTCCATATGCAACTGCACACTGTCCGACAGTGGTCTTCTGTCGCAGTAACCGTCGAAGATAGAACAACCACGGTCACCGTCATCTCCACCAGCACCATCATACTGAAGGGCCACCGCATTGTGACGTACAACACTCACACACACTGCACCGCTACCGGCATCACCACACAGTCACTATTTTTGGCGACGGAAATCTCGCCCTCCGGATAATCCTTTAGAAGAGGGCGTTCCGACTCACATCACTACACTATTTTCAGTATGGAGGTCATAACTATACTGAAATAAATGCCACTCTTTAAGTTGATTACATCAGTGAAAACTTGGAAATATAATAGGGGTTCACATTTATATTAGTCGCATGTAATTTACCTGTTTCGTAAATACATGAAATCTTATGTGTAAGGGGCTGGACTGCATAAGTTGGACACTTTGTAACACTGAGGTGGAAGACTTGGTCGTAGGTAAATCACTTCTCTTCCTGATAAATACATACAACTTATAACACAGACACTCCTGCACTAACACTTTCATAAACGGAAGAGGAACGGAACACAGAGCAAATCTTCCTGTCTAAACACAAATACGTCGCGAGTGGATTGTATTCTCTCAGTTGTTTAATTGCTTATTTTTCTGATGTCACTTCGCTGTTAACCTAATTGACATGGTTACACTGCACTGCCAGATTCTATAAGCCGCCGGTGCATCTCACGCGATTGTATTCTGCTTGTCTAAGTAAACATTAAATAAAACACTTTGTAATACTAAATAAAAGTTCCCGTGAGACGCCGATACAACCAACCACTTCGCGTGATTGAAACGAACTGAATGCCGCTGGCTCGAAGAGGATAGGGAGGACAGGCAAGCAGACAGGCAGTCTTCTCCTTCGGAAGGAGAGAGAGGGAGAGAAGGGGTCGGGCACACCACTGCCAACCATTCCCGCTTGCGCCCTCCGACTAGCGCCGAGTGCAGGGTGGGAAGAGCAACGGCATACCGTCGTACTAAAACCAGTTCTATGTCCGCCAACACTTTCAATGTCCCACAGCGGTTGGTCTCACTGCTTCAACAGAACTTGAACCAACCCCACTCTCGCTCACCCAGTCACTGGACAAGCCGATAGCAACTATCTCAGATGTGAGAGTGGCTATGCTTTATTTGTACGGATATTAAAGGTAGCGGCAGTGAAATATGATATTGCGATATTATTTTTTACATTACTGGTGAATGCTGTGTATTTTAGCGATCGATGACGGACTCCCAGCGCAGTGCTAATCCCTGCCCGTTGCACATATGAAACCAGAGTTTAAACAGAATTCATCATACCCCCAGTGAACGTATACTTCTTTACTAATTTGGGAAAGGTAGGAACTGTACTAAGAACAGTTGTGAATTTTATAAACAACACAATTTTGTTTCATACTGAACATATAGAATGTGCCGGCAAGTATTTTTCTTTGTGATTTTATTTCCTGTAATTGACGTCATTCAGCTGTTTGTATTTCTTTTACCGTCGTGCCAACTTAATTGATGGTATGTGAAAATAATTATTGATCCACACAATTTATGAACTCGCTTGCTGTTAGCCGTATTACCTTTTCAGTAAATACTTTTCTGAAAATGTTAAAGTAACCTGTATAGTGAGACAGGTAACCATGTAAATATTAAATTACGAAATCCAGAAATCATCTTCAGGAGCGTTTTAACTCCTGCGGAGTAACTGATAAAATCGCTTATTTCTTCCTTCTGCGGGAATGAAACTCCAGAACCGCTAGATGGGTGTTCAAGAACTACAATGTTGGCGAATGCTACGAAGGCTTGCAAAGCTATATCGGCTTTAATTGAGATGGGAGATTTTACTGGTCACCTTTCTTGAAGATCTACTTGTATTTTGCGCTTTTTTTTTAGTGAACATAACTTGCAAAATATTGCTACAAGTGACATCTTTGTGTACTAGTACAATAAACACACTTTACATGCACAGACGCTTTCCGCAAGTCTTACAGTAATCGGTATAATTAAATAACAGCGATACTATGCGCTCATTTCGTAACTTGTATATTCACTATTCAGCAGTGCTCTTCAGAGCACGCGCGAAAATTACCGAAGTTTCGAACTGTTTATAATAACTGAGTCCCTTCCTATGTAAATATGTATATCTACGTGTATGTGAACATAACTTTAAAATTAAATATCCTTGAACTTGCTACTACAGTCGTTACTTTATTAAAATTTCTGTCTTTCAAGGCAGTTAGACAAAAGAGCGCGAACGCACCAGATTTGCTCTCAAATGTTTGTATTTTTACATTTTAAGATTGTAAGCAAACTGGGTGTAGCCTTTAAATGCGCTAGCCGACTATTCCGTTAGGTCGGTGGACTTAACAGAATTCGTCCAGAATTGCTTTTCCCTCTGTCACTGACTCTGTGCCTGTCTGTCTATCTGTCTGTCTCTGCTGCTTCAAGGGATTCCAGTTAGCACTGACCTTCGTTGGCATGTTGGCTTATATACCATTGTTATAATGTCTCCCTGAGTATGGCAACACAGTGCCGAAATAAGCAGGAATTGATATTATTCATAAATGGTGTATCACAGAGGGCATTTGTTGGATGATATATTGATTTAAGAACATACACGTTATAAATAACATTAAATTTACCTGTACGAATTTAGTCGCGATTGGTCGGCTGTTGTAAAAATGTCAGTGAACCGTTATGTTGTAATGAATCATGTAATTGTGTTGATGTTACTCAGTTGGTATAGAATCAGACTGAAAATCCCTGTGTTGGGAATCCGAATTCTCAAACAATGGCACCGTCTTAACTAGCTGAGAGAATTTTAGCATGTCAGGGAGAACGTCGCCGAAGGACCGATATCATTAGCAACGTGAACTGATACCGTAAAATGAATGGACCCGCTACAGTATATTTTATTATATGAAAGTGGATAATTAAAATGTGGCTGGAACCTCAAACAGCACTGTGCCAGGTATAAAGAAATTTATGCTGCCCCTTCTTCTCACTATGTCATGTCTGGGCACGTGCGGATGTGTGCTGTGCCCTCGCCTTATTGTGCCTGGGCACAAGGAAATTTGTGCTGCACCTTCACTTCGTTATGTCTTGGCACAAGGAAATGTGTGCTGCTTCACATCATTGTCTGGGCACATGCAATTTGAACTGTGCCTTCGCGTGGCTATATCTGGGCACAAAGAAATATTAAATGCATCAACACAGATCTGCCACCCGCTGTTACAGGCTCTCCTGATGTACTAGACATCGTCCTTCGTCCTTCTTTAATTTTACCACGACGTTTCGAAAGCTGGGCTTTTTTTATATAGCGGAAAAGAATGAGAAAGATCCTTATGTGCTGAGCCTGTTCGAAAAAGCTAGTTTGTGTTACAGGCAGAAGGAATAGAAAGAACTAGTTTCTGTTACTGCAAGAGAGCACAGGATGACCCAGTGTCTGTCTTTGACAGAATAGAAAGAGCTAATCTCTATTTCTCATGTATACTAGCCCTAAATTATACTGACACTTTCTGTTCTCTCTGCCAGCAATGGAGACCATCTCTTTCTGAGTGACCCACCAGACTGGGATATTTGTCCCTTTTCCATTTGAAGAAGGGAACAGACAAAAAGCTTTCGAAACGTCGTTGTAAAATTAACCCCAGACGCTGGACAGTGCTTAACATTCTAGACAAGCTTATAAGTGTAACGCGGGCAGAATTCTGTACATCTGTAACATTATTGTTTCAGTTGCATTCAGTTAGCACCTCTGGGGGCCCTGCCACAGTGGCTGTTTGTGGCTCTTTATTTCGAAGAATGCGTCTGAAGCACGAACTTCATCACTTACATCCTGTTAGTGCCTGCTTGAGGAATGAGTGGAACTCTGCCTCCATACATCTTCATGGCGTGGTGCTTAAGTAAAGATAAATTCAGCTTTACAAAGACTTTAATTTAAATGCACTCATGTGAAGATAATTCCGGAACTCGTTCTAGCGTCATGGTTTGTGTCAGGCGCGTGACATCTATATTGCAGGGCGGTAACGGTATAAATGCAGATTGTACTCCATCTGCGAAAGAATAATGTGCATGTCCGATGTACAGCTTCTTTACATTAACTATCTAAATCCCAGTGGAATTTGTATGTAACATCTGCTTCAATATTAAGAAACCCTTCATTTTCCCACATAGTATATACGCTGATGTGTTTAGTATGATTCTCCAATAGATACCGATTATTTCCCTAAACAGTAATAACCAGTCAGTATTTATTATGTAGTCTGGCCGTGTTCTCTGTGAGGTACGAAATGCAGTTTTATGTAATTTCAATGGGCCGAAAACCTGTGTCCACTACCACACGCTCTGCACTGTACAAACCCCCGTATTATTCAGAAATGTATATATTTTAAACAGGCAAAGCTGTTGAACGTGGAATGCTACAAATAGGTGTATTGTTAGGAATCAGGGGTTCAGTCTTAAATACTTGTTCGTAGATCCATAATGGGTGTTTTGGCATGATATGGGTATGGTCGGAGTCCAGTTAACTTTTGGTGAAGATGTCAGTCTTCAAAAAATGTGTGTGATATACTGCCAGTAGTCAACACGATACGTTAAATCAATGGACGGACGGTGACAGCTGACATGTGATGATGTGTGAACTTCAAATCAGGCGCGGTCGGGAAGGTTTAGACGCAGGTACATACTGTAAACTGTAACACCTGAATTTAAAACTGCCAAAGTAGCCTATTTTGAAAGAAATATCCGTCAATCCGGATTTTCTGCATATCCGGATGGCTTGCCCTCCTGATTAATACGGATGAGTGGAATTCTACGAAAATATTATGAAGTTATTCAGTGCTTATAGTCACTACCCCAGCCAGCCAGCCAGAAAGTCTTGTTTGTTCATGTCTGCCGGCTGTGTTACACCTAGATGTAGGTTTCCATGTTCCTACAGCAGACAACTTGTCATTCACACTGTCATGTTGGATGTCATCGGTACCAGACCGCAAACATCAGCCCTGTAAAATCGAATGTATGGTCGGATGTAACTAAAATTAAGTGGCATTTGGTAACGTTTGTGAACTGAAGGGGTGAAAATACCAATCCCATCAAAATGACAACCTGAATAATTCATATGAAATTGAGTTTTGAGAAATTGGTCTGTTACATGCGGGGTTCCAATCAGTATGGTTGTGGATGAATGACATTTGGGTTACACTTGAATCATTAGTAGTTAAAGACTCCCTTTCTCGCTGAACTCAAAAAAATGGGAAACATCAGCCCCTATCTACATGTGGTCACACTGTCATTCCCCAACACGGTTTTATGAGTTTTGTGGCTCCACTTTGAGCTGGTGATTTCACTGTCGGTGAGGTCATGGATCATAACATAATTTCGAACATGTTTCATTTACATAAATATGAGGTCCTCATGCTACATTTTGCAGGACTGTTCGTCTATACAGAGCCCAGGCGTGCGTGTTTATTACCTGATCCTTTTTCTGGGACCTCGTATTGTGAAGAAAAGACCTTATCACGATCTTATTCACATGTATTACTCATAAATTGTGAAACAGTGCGGAGTGCAAGTGTGCGATTAGGCACGGTTCTTAATTATGTAAGTATCTACAAAACTTGCTCAGGGTATAGCGAGTTGCTGTCGGTTGTCGTGAAGGGCAGACAAGATAATACTGATTCATAGATGCTTTGCGTATATGTAGCATACTTGTCAGTTAACACGTAACAATAAATATAAGGATTGTGTTCTACTCGTAAAATAGAGCTATGCACATTGACCTAACTGCTTTGTTAGCGGGAATTGGAAGCATTGAGTAAAAGGTAAAGTGATCCCGTTACAGGTCGGGTGTGGCCCAGAGGGTGGGTAGAGGTATAGCTCTACTCTTCCATGACCGCGTCACTAGAAGGGAGTGAGTGGTCAGCAGCACGCCCCGGCCGCACTTTACCCCCGGGAAAGACCCGGTACCCATTGTACAGGAGGCTGGGTGGGCCCCAGGGCCGGTTTGGACGGGCGGAAAATCTCGTCCCCACCGGGATTTGATCCCGGACCGTCCAGCCCGTAGTCAGTCACTATACGGACTGAGCTACCCGGCCCAATATTCGAAGCATTAGTAAACCGAAACATTTAAGTAATGTAATGTTTTAGGAGCGTGTTTGTTTGTTTGTTAGAATTATCACATTTTAGCATAACGGCTGTTTAATGATCTGGACTGTGAGAGATTGAAGACTGCTTTTCGTCCGGGGTGAAATGAACCGAAACTCCGTTATGCACAGCGGCGTGCTTTGTTGTGTCGTCACTGCTACATCCTCAGGTAGTTCAGGTGATTCTTCGGCTGCCGTATCTCGAAGTTATACAAATGTTTGGCTTGATTTTCGGAGTAAGAAACTATCTTTGTATTTATTGTTTGTGGTCAAGGTTTACTGTGTGTGCCTGCCAATATTAATATTACTTGCTTATGTATGCACGTATTTCTGCATTAGATATGGAAATAGTTTTAAATTTTATGTGTATTTTATATTTTAATTTGTATTTATCATTATTATAATATTAATATGTTTTGTTAAAACTTATTATTTTACATCTGAACATTGGTTCACAAACTTTTGTAATATCTCGTTATATCGATCCCTTGTCGTGTACTTCCGTGAGGATTGTCACAAGGGTGGCCGAAACATGTAGAAGGAATATTCTGTTTATTATATAAGATAATTTTATACATTTAATTGCATTTCTTGGTTTCGTTACCATATCAGATTGTTTAACTCACAGTCTTGGATTACTTAAATATATCTGGATGTTTGTAGATCTCTGTCTTGGTCTGTGGATACACACGTACGTTTGTACATGTGAGAATGTAAATTATACGTATTTATTGTATAGTTTGAAAATATGTCCGCAGTGACTCAAACATCTTTCCGCATCTCTATTGTGTTACTAATTCATACGTAGTAACTGGTAATTACTTATAATTTATCTTATTCTTTTATGCATTCTGAAACCCGGAAAAGAATGAGGTTTGCGACATCGTTGTGCTGTGTGTCTGCTTGACCGCATGTCTTCTTTTGAACTATACCGATTTTTGCCAAACCGGGTATGAAATTTATGCTATTTCAGCCTACTCCAATGTCATACTTCTTAATTTCCTACAATCAGCGTGACAACACAGTATGAGCACAAATGTGTTGGGAATGACACTAGCGCCGGCTAGTGTAGTGCCCTTAAGCGATATAAATAGGCAACACTAAGTGTAGGGAAAAGGTCCACTTCTGTGAATGTAATAGTGCATTATGTTCTTTAGCCTTCAGTGTAATGTCTATAACTAATGAGCCATTGAGTGAAATGAAATTTGATATGGAAGTGTATTGCAAACATGGCTATACATTTTGTGTGAATGTTGTTTGTAAGTTAACAAGTATGAGGTACCCTTTGTGTGAAATGTTTAACTTACAGTCGATACACAACGCATACGAAACCTCTAATAAGTTTTATAAAATTAAAATAAAATACAACAACAATAATAATGATAATAGATGCATAAAGCTGCACATTTACTCATTAAGAAAGTATCCTATCTAAGTTCTATCCGGAATTTCCTTCTGTAGCTATGCTCTGTACAGCCAGTTCCGACATTACGACCCATCAATCACATTCACCAATTAATGCATGGAATGATTAATATCAAGTATAGAAATCATGTTTCTAGAGGTTTCCGAAGTTAGGGCAGTTTCCCCCAAGTTAAGTTAATATTTTTTCTGAAAACATATGTTCTTTCAGTTTCTGATTATTTTTATATATTTAGCTCCAATCTTAGCCCGTATATTAGTTAAATTTGACGTCTCCAACAACTTTGAATCTCTTCTCTTCAGTCACACGAGAATGTAATTTGGTAAAAGATACAAATCAAATGGGGGGGGGAGGGGGGAAGACGGATTGTGACGCAGCACTCTGGGTGTTATGTGCAGATAACTTTCACCTATTATTTAAGAACCCGCCGACAATTCAGTCACATTGTGATTATATATTCATGTCAGGTTACTCGCACATTACCGAGTTCGACCAGATGCTAGCCTATTCTAATAAAAAATCTTCTATAATACGCCTGCAGTAGTAGAACGCAACCTAGGTTTGTCTCGTTTTATTTTACTTTTCTTGAAATTCTCGTTTTAATAAGTGTGAAACTTGGTCCGCACATTTCGGACAGGGCACAGGCTGAGAGTGTTTCAGAACGGGGTGCCGAGGGAGATATTTGGACATAGGAATAACAGGGGGGAAGAAACAAGAGACTGAAGAAAATGGCATTATGAGGAGCTTCTTAATTTGTACTAACAAAATATTACGGTGATGACGTCAAGGAAGATGAGATAAGCGGGGCTCGTATGGAGGAATGGTCCGCCCGATTTATTTTCTCGGAGACTCGAGGACAGAGACAGCTTGGAAGACACGGGTGTGGTCTAGTGGATAGTATCGAATGGTCATTAAAGAAAGAGGAAAGACGGGTGTGCGTTGGATTCGTCTGCTTCATGATCTATCCGAATGGCGGTTTCTTTTGAATACGGCACGAACCTTGTGGTTCCACAAAATTCGGATTATGTGACTACCTGAGGACTTGTTAGCTTTGAAAGGATGGTTCTGTTTTGTGTAGTTAGTTCCTTGCACTTCGCTATTTCAGGTGCAAATTGTATATCGAATTCGAAAATGGTAGCTTTAAGACATGGAGGGCTCTGCGGGTTATTATGAAACGTGAAAGTAGTGGCCACCCACTTGCTGTACTTGTTAAATTCATCCCTTCAGCCGTGCAGACTGTGTAGAATGGTTGTGACGTGTTTATGGAGATAATGCTTTGAAATATGTGCGGCTTTAGTAAGGAAACTTTGTTTAAAAAAATAGCACGGATACAGCCATATTTAGGAATGTTTAATCTTCCGTTTTTATTGCTGTAATTTATGACTAATTGTATTGAATTTTTTTGTTATGTTTTCTTAAAATTATACACACAAAATCTATATGAAACGCTTCCTTCGTTTAAAAGTGTTATTGTGATGTGGGCGCTGTTATTAATATTACAGTCGGCTGATAAATACATGGAAACTCACGAGTGTTTTCGTCATTTGGAGTTGATAAATTGTGAGTTGAAAAGGTACACTCTGTTAAACATCTCCATGGAACACACTCGTGCGTGCGTGCGTCACTGGTCATTGCTCACGCAGCAAAATAAATTGCCCACCTCTCATGGAAGCAGAAAGTTTGTTACCATCTTGACTAAAATTTGATTGGTTCTCTTTTGTCCGTCCAAACAAATACAATGACTGTACCTGAAACCGGACTATGGCCGCTTCCTCCTACATCCTTCCCATTCATCGCCCATTAATTAACGTACTTTTAATGACCCTAGATCTATAAAGCCTGAGTTCCCAGCAGCGCCATGAAGTAAACCATAATAAATAAATGAAGTGATGACTGAGTATACCACTGAATGTATAAAGTACTGTTTCCTTAACAACCTGATACTCTGCCATGCTGTCAGCAATGAATTCAACCCACATCTTGTCACCGTCTTTCTGAAAGCCCCCCCCCCCCCCCCCCCCGCCCCTTCTTTTTCTTCGTTCCCTCCGCGCCCCCCCCCCCCCCCCCCCCCCACGGCT